>Ga0210408_10000083_pt1 | contig 149991 bp, 146 predicted proteins | sample IncBWH4MmetaG_FD_155471 | JGI IMG/M metagenome (GOLD analysis project Ga0210408, IMG submission 155471) | Forest soil microbial communities from Barre Woods Harvard Forest LTER site, Petersham, Massachusetts, United States - Inc-BW-H-4-M | ecosystem: Environmental > Terrestrial > Soil >... | reverse complement strand
GTTGCCATCTCTGGTGGTCCTCACCAACGCCTCTTCCACCAACCTCTCCGCATACACGGCGTACTTTGGTGGGAGTGCGACGTCGAGCTTCTCGAGTACGGGGGCGCTCACGCTCGCGACGGCGCTCACGGGTACCAACGGTGGCACCGGCGTGAACAACGGCGCCAACACGATTACGCTGGGGGGGAATATTAATACGGCGAATAGTTTTACGACTGCGGGGAACAACGCGCTGACGCTGACGACCGGCGGTGTCACCAATTCAACGCTCCCGTCGGGAACTCATACGCTCGCCGCAACCGACGTGGCGCAGGCATACAGTCAACTACAGCAATTTGCCGCCGCAGCATCATCGACCTTGCTCTCAATCTACAAATTGCTCTACGTCGGCGGTACCGCAACCACGACGATCCAGGGCGACACGACCGGCACCTCCACGTTCCAAGGATTCGTCAACGTAGCCGGCACCAATAGCACCTCCACTTTCTCCGGCAATCTCGCCGCCGCAACGACGTCCGTCGCCAATCTTCTCGTCACCAACAATTCAACCTCGACGTTCAATGCTGGATTAAACACTGGTCTCTTAAACGTCACTTCAACAACCGCGACGTCGACCTTCGCAAATGGTTTGCAAATAAATACCGGCTGCATCCTCGTGCAAGGCACCTGCATCGCCGGCAACGCACTCGGCATTTCGCTCACGCAAACCGTCACCGCAACGACCGGCACCAACGTTTCGTGGACTCCGCCGAGCAACACTGCATATATAGTCGTGAGCGTGTGGGGTAGTGGCGGAGGCGGAAGCGGGGGCGGTGACAACTCCAACAACAATGGCGGAAGCGGGGGCAATGGCAACGCAAGCTGTTTTGGAACAAATGCAACGGCGTGCACCAGTCCGCTCGTACAGGGCGGTGCTGGATCCGGAGCTCCGTTTGGTGGGACGGGAGATACGGGCAGCGGTATCGGCGGTGGTGGTATCGGTGGCGCCGCCGGAAGTGGCTCTGGTTCAGGTGCGAATATTACGATGACAGGCACAGCAGGTACGAACGGTCTTGAAGGCACTGGGGCTGTTCTCTCAGGTCATGCGGGTACCGGCGGTTCCGCTCCAGGCGGTGGCGGTGGCGGTGGTGCCGGCGGCAGCGGAGCGGCCAATGGCACTGTCGGAGCTGCATATGGTGGCGGTGGCGGTGGCGGTGGCGGTTCGGGCGGTGGCGGCTCCGGTGCTGGAGGCGGGTCGGGCGGCTATGCACAAGAAACAATTGCCAATCCTTCCGGGACCTACTTCTACACGATCGGTGCAGGCGGTACCGCAGGCACTGCAGGGGGTACTGCCGGCACGGGTGGCGCAGGCGGCGTAGGCGGAATCACGATCTCGGTCTACACCTTCAACTCATACAACAACAACGGCGCAGGCGTCGTACTCTCGAAGGTTACGAGCGTCTCGAGCGCGCAGACGAATACTGCATTCACCCCGCAGAACAACGACGCGTACATGATCGTTGATTTGTGGGGATCGGGCGGTGGTGGAGGCGGAGATGGCAGCTCATTTGGCGGTGGCGGTGGCGGTGGCGGTGGTTACGCGCAGAAAACTATTTCGACCCCGGCAGGCACGTATTACTATACGCTTGGGACAGGAGGCTCTGGTGGCACGAATGCAGACGGAAGTGATGGCGGTCAATCATGTTTCAGCAATAGCTCCACATCGACGGCGTGCTCCGGTGTTACCGGTCCGATCATGACAGCGAACGGCGGTACCAAAGGCCTGAACAACGGCAATGGAAGCGGTTCGGGCGGCACTGCCTCAGGTGGCGACATAAACCTAACAGGTCAAGGCGGCGGGCCGGGCAATAGTTCACAAGCTGCAGGCACTGGTGGCAGTGCACCGCGCGGCGGCGGCGGCGGAAAAGGTGGTAGCGACGCAAGCGGCGCTCAATCAACGGGTGGTGCAGGAGCCGCTCCGGGCGGCGGCGGCGGCGGCGCGGGCTTAAACACCAGTACAGCAGCCGGTGCGGGCGGTGCGGGCGGCATTGTGATCTACGAATACACCACCTCCGCCTCGCTTACCTCCGGCACTGCCGGCCAGTTCGCCTTTTACAACGTGACGGGCAACGTGCTCTCGGCGACCTCGTCGATTTTCGCCAACACCACCAACAGTTTCATCGGCATCGGGACCGCGAGCCCCAACGCAAGGTTGACGGTGAGCAACAACGCAGGTACTCCAACGACAACAATTCCCGCAGCAACGGTCGGTTATTTTGCAAGCGCTGACAACGCAAATACATTTCTGACTCTCGATGCGTATGGAAGCCAACATAGCGACCTTCTCTTGCGGCAGGCACGAGGCACGATGGCTGCTCCAACCGCTTCACAGGCAAATGATGTTATCGGGCAGATCCAAGCGCGCGGATATGGCGCAAGCGGATTTGCTTCAGGCGCGCGTGCGAGCATGCAGCTTAATGCCGCGGAGAACTGGACGGACGCAGCACAAGGCACCTATATGACATTTTCAGTAACACCGAAGTTGAGTACGACTCTCACCGAAGCGATGAGAATTGATAGTACAGGCAACATCGGCATCGGGACGACGAGTCCGGCCGCAAAATTAGGCATTAATACCGGAGGGACCAACGGCGTGATTATCGGTCAAGTGAGCGATGCGACAACTTACGGCGTGCTCTCATTCAATAGCGTCACTGCGGCCGCGAGCCACTTAGGTATTGCAGGCGGTGGCGGTACAGACAAAGCTCTATACGTTGACGCTCCCTCAGGCGGTACTATAAATTTGCGTATTGCAGCGAGCACTGAGCTAATCGTTGACTCCTCCGGCAACGTCGGCATCGCTACCTCATCGCCCAACACCAATCTCACTGTCACCGCTCCTTCAGGCAACATTGCGAAAAGCGTTGTTGCTATCAACAGCCAATTTTTGGGAACCGCCGTAAACAGCAATAGCAACCCCGCTGTCTACTGGAGCAGCGGCAACGATTTGCGATTCGGCACATCCTCAGAACAATCTGCCAATACGACCTTCACCGAGTTGTTGCGGATTTCGGGTACCAACGGCGACGTCGGCATCGGCTCGACGACCCCGAGCGTGCCGCTTACCGTTACATCTGCCAGCAACCTCGTTGGCGAATTCGACAGCGGCGGAAGCATCGGCCAATTCAAGCTCAATCAAACCGCGGGTAACGCATACAGCTTCGTCTGGGCCCGTAGCTCTGCCAACAAATGGTACTTGCAGAACACCGCGGCCGACAATCTTTCACTTTTCAACAGCGACGCGAACAGCAATGCAAATATCTTAACCATCACCCAGGCAGGCAGCGTTGGCATCGGCTCCTCGACGCCCACGCAGGCGCTCGACGTGAAAGGCAACATCAACGTCTCCGGCTGCTTCATGGTCAATGAGGTATGCATCGGATATATCCAAAAGCTCGTCGGTATTTATACCAACACGACGGCCACCACCAACGGCACCGTAACTTTTGGGACAGCAGCAAGCGCACCGGGTTCATTCACCGGCAATCTCGTGCTGCCCGCAACGACAACGCAGATTATGACCGAGGTCTGGGGCGCCGGCGGCTCGGGCGGTGGTGGCAATGGTGCTTCTGCGCGTGGTGTGGGCGGCGGGGGCGGCGGTTATTCAGAAAAAATCTGGAGCACGGTGGGTACAAAATATTTCTACAATGTAGGCACCCCCGGTACATCTGCAGCGCAAGCCGCCAATGGCACCGCGGGCACTGCTTCATCGTTTGGTAATGGGACCACCGCCACCTCCACCGCAAATGGTGGTAGTGGCGGTACTGCCGCAGGTGGTGGTGCATTAGCGGGTGTGGGTGGCGGTACGGCATCAGGGGGCGATGTGAATATAACCGGCGGCGATTCTCCTACACTCAACCTTGCTACCGATGCTTCTCCGGGTGGTAATTCGCCGCGCGGAGGCGCGGGCGGCGCGACCAACGTGGGTGCTGCTGGCCAAACGCCGGGCGGCGGTGGCGCCAACGGAAACTTTACTGGCACCAACAGCGGTGGGGGCGGCAACGGCGAAGTCATCATCACCGTCTATGCAACTTCATCGCCTACTCTCGGGGGCAACGACTACGCCGAAATGTACCCGGTGAGCAATCCAAACATCAATGCTGGCAATATCGTTGCGGTCGACTTTGGGGCGCCTGTATCAATGAAGCTTGCGATAGCCGGCGATGGCGCACCGCTTGCCGGCATTATCTCCACTGAGCCAGGTCAGCTCCTTGGCGACCAGGGTGCAGCAGGCCAGCGCCCCGTTGCATTCTCCGGTCGCGTGCCCGCAAAAGTAAATCTCGAAGGCGGTCCGATCAAGATTGGCGATCGGATCGCGGTCTCATCGGTGCCGGGTGTCGGCAAAAAGGCCGGCCCATTCGACAATTCAGTCGGTATTGCGATCGACAATTATGACGGTTCGACTGGCACGCTGCAAGCCGATGGATCAACACAGGGCACGGTGACGGTATTCATAGATCTCGAGCAGGGAATAAATATCAACGCGATCGCGCTCGGGCTCCTTGGGCCGAGCAATCCAATCTTCGCAGCCGCCAGCGCGTCGAGCTCGACTTCTACGTCGGCCAGCTCGACCGCTGTCATCTCGATTCCGCTGGATTTCGTCGGGGGCGTCATGAGCGCGATCTCCGAGCGGATCAACGGACTCAACTATGTCGCACCTTCAAGCAACGCGACCTCGTCAGTCGCAACATCCACCGATTCGACCGCGGCAACATCGACAAATCCTATCGATGAATACGCAAGCGGATTATTGCAAAGTATTTTCAGGCAGATCACGAGTTGGTTTGCGAATGCAGCTAACGGCATCGGAGACTTTTTTGCAAACCGCGTCTACACGAAGCAGCTGTGCGTACAAGACGACAGCGGCAGCTCGACCTGCATCACGAAAGGACAGCTTGACTCGCTCCTTGCAGGCGCGGCAGGTTCGGGCTCGTCGCACAGAGCAGCTGGTCCTCCTTCCGGCGGCGGCACTAATGCGAGTTCGACTGCTCCGACAGATCCAGGAGCGGGTTCAAATGCACCCGTTATCTCCATCAACGGTAACGATCCAGCCACGTTGAACATCGGTGACACGTACGTCGATCTCGGCGCCACGATCACCGACCCACAAGCCGATCTCAATCTCGGCATCGCTGCATCGGTCGACGGTGGTGCCACAACGACGCTCGATAAAATCCAGATTGATACATCACAGTCGGGCACGCATACCATTCTGTATAGCGCGACGGATCAAGGGGGAAATATCGGCACCGCAACGCGTACTGTCGTAGTTTCGAATCCAACACCTTCCGGCGGAAGCGGTTCAAATGATGCAAGTTCTACTGCGCCCACAAGCAGCGATGCCGGATCGAGCAGTGCAACGTCGACCGACGCATCCTCAACGACTCCCTAAAAACAACCTCGATATGACTCAACCCCCGGCAAACTAGGACACGCCGTGTCCTAGTTTGCTATAATTCGGAAAAGCACAATATGGAGCCAGAACTTTTCCATGTATTGAATCGCGGGGTCGAGAAGCGAACTATCGTTCTTGACGACAAAGACCGCCTACGTTTCGTGCACGATCTATACGCGTTCAACGACAAGCGGCCGACTCCCAATTACATTCTTTCCGGCCGACATACCGAGTCGGCGCGGGAGCCACTCGTGCACATCCATGCATTTTGCCTGATGCACAATCATTACCATCTTCTACTCTCAGAAGCGGGCGAGAATGGCATATCGCGATTCATGCATAAATTCAATATGGGCTACGCAAAATATTTTAATGAGAAATACGAGCGCTCGGGCGTCTTGTGGCAAGGCCCTTCGAAGAAAATACGACTCGTGCACGACGCACATTTAATGTACATTCCCTATTATATCCACCTCAACCCGCTCGATTTCAAATATCCTCAATGGCGGATGGGCGGCGTGAAGAAACCGCAACAGGCTCTTGACTATTTGCGCGCGTATCGCTGGAGCAGCCATCTTGACTACAGTCGTATCCATAATTTTCCTTCGATCACAACGAGCGATCTTTTGAGAGGCATTCTTGGCAACGAAAAACAATACGAAAAAGAAATCCGCGCAATCATCACAAACCCGCAACTCGCCGCACAAAGCGAACTCATCGAAAACTAGGACACGGCGTGTCCTAGTTTTCGACGATCCTCCACTCCCCGCTTGCAAGAAGCGGTTCCGCTTTTTTGTATTTCATCTCGCGCGTTTCCTGGCCGTTGGTGATTTTCACGTGCTCGTTGCGCTCGTATTCTTTTTTTCCTGTCGGTGAGGATTGCTGCGTGATCGTGCGCGCTGCCGCCTGCACGGCCTGCGCTTGTCGGGGCATTGGCGTCGGTGCGCCCGGACCAGATACAAGATTTGGCAACACGCTCGCCGCTTGCGCGATGTAGGTATCTTCCATCTGCTGGAACAGCTTGAGGCCTTCCTTTTTGTATTCCACGAGCGGATCACGCTGGCCGTAGGCACGCAGATTCACCGAACTGCGCAAATACTCCATCGCTTCCAAGTGATCAACCCAGAGAAAGTCGACGGTTTGCAAAAGAAACTTGCGGACCATTGGGTAAAATGAATCGCCGAGGTCTTTGTGTTTTTGCTCAATCACCTTCTCAAGCTCCTCGTTACCCAAACTGATGCGAGCCAGTTCTTCGTCGATCGTCTCATTGGCGCCGGTGAGGAGCGAACGGCGGCGGGCATAGACGCTCTGACGCTGGATGTTGAGGACGTCGTCGTACGAGAGTACGTGTTTGCGCGCATCGAAATTCAATTCTTCGATGCGAATCTGCGCTTTTTCGAGTGCACGCGTGATCATCGAATTGTGGATTGGCTCGTCCTCGGGGATTTTAAACGTGCCCATGACGCGTTTGATCACGTCAGATGCAAATACTTTCATCAGCGAATCTTCAAGCGAAACGAAAAATTGCGTCTCGCCCGGATCGCCCTGGCGACCAGAGCGACCGCGTAGCTGATTGTCGATGCGGCGCGCTTCGTGTCGCTCAGTGCCCAAAACGAAAAGTCCCCCGGTATCCTTGACTGCCTCATACTCTTCTGGCGTGCCGGGGTTTCCGCCGAGTTTGATGTCGACGCCGCGGCCGGCCATGTTGGTTGCGATCGTTGAAGTAGCTTTCCGTCCCGCTTGCGCGATGATCTCACCTTCCCGCTCGTGATTTTTCGCGTTCAGAATTTCGTGCGGTATTCCCTCTTGCCGAAAGTGCGCCGAGAGAAGCTCGTTCTTCTCGACCGATACCGTGCCGACGAGGACGGGCTGTCCCTTTTCGTGCAATTCCTTCACCTTGCGCGCGATCGCTTTCATTTTTCCCGCTTCGGTTTGGAAGATCAGATCGTCGTGGTCGACGCGCTGCGCAGTTTTATTCGTTGGGATGACGACGGTATTGAGCCCATAAACTTTATAAAATTCCTCCGAGCTCGTGAGTGCGGTTCCCGTCATGCCGGCGAGTTTTTCATAGAGGCGAAAATAATTTTGGAAGGTGATCGAGGCAAACGTGCGCGATTCCTGCTGCACCGCGACGCCCTCTTTCGACTCGATCGCTTGGTGCAAGCCCTCGCTCCACCGCCGACCCGGTTGTAGGCGACCAGTAAACTCATCGACGATGACGACTTGTCCGTCGCGGACCACATATTCTTTGTCACGCTCGAAAAGCGCCTTGGCGCGGACAGCCGTTTCGAGGTGGTGGACAAATTTAATCCCTGCATCGGTATAGATATTTTCGATGCCGAGCGCTTTTTCGGCTTTTTCGATGCCAGCATCAGTGAGTGAAATCTGTTTGTGCTTGTGATCGACAACGTAGTCCTCTTCGGCGTTGAGTGTGGCCGCGATGCTGGTAAATTTTCCATACAACGATTCGGCGTCGGCAACCGGTGCGGAAATAATCAGGGGCGTGCGCGCTTCATCGATTAAGATCGAATCAATCTCGTCGACGATCGCAAAATGGTACCCGCCGTTACTCGGCAGTCGTTGCCGCAAATTGCCCGGCTCGTACTCAAGATTGTCGCGCAGATAGTCGAAACCGTATTCATTATTCGTCCCGTACGTGATATCCGCCGCGTAGGCATCGTGACGCGAAACCGGACGCAAAAAATCCTGCATCACTTTAAAACTGCCGACCGTGTCAACCGCCGCGTCTTCTTTCGCCAAGATTTCGGTCGAGACGTGTGACGGATCGTAGACGAATGACGCTTCGTGATTGATGACGCCCACCGACATGCCGAGCGCGTGATAAATCTGCCCCATCCACACCGCATCGCGCTTGGAGAGATAATCATTGACTGTGACGATGTGCACGCCTTTTCCGGTGAGCGCGTTGAGGTATGCCGGAAGCGTTGCGACGAGCGTCTTGCCTTCACCGGTGCGCATCTCGGCGATGCCGCCCTGATGCAATATCATGCCACCCACAAGCTGAACATCGAAATGGCGCTGGCCGAGTGTACGGCGCGATGCTTCGCGCACAGCGGCAAACGCTTCGGGGGCAAGGTCGTCGAGCGAGGTGCCCTCTCCAAGGCGCTTTTTGAATTCTTCTGTTTTTGCCCTGAGGCTCTCATCGGAGAGCGCTTTCATTGCCTCCTCGTGCGCATTTGTTGCAGCAATAATGGGCTCCGCGCGTTTCAAGGCGGAAGCGTTCTCATCACCCATTAAACTTTTCCAGAATGCCATTCATGGCATCCTAATATAAAAACAATCTCTCCGCGAGGAGAGATTGTTTTTCTCTGGCCCAGAGAAATACCCGACTAGCGGTGCTTTTTCTTCGCCTTCTTGGCCTTCTTTTTCTTTGCCATATTAATTTTCGTGCTTGAGTGCTAATTCGACCCGCACTTGCGCACGGAGCGCGAGATGCGTTTACTCATTCATTATTGCATTCACGCGCACGTGCGATGCATTTTGTGCGCGTGAGTGTGGATAACTTTACGCGGAAGAAAAAACTATTTTAAAAAAAAATTCTCTAAGAAAAAAGTACGACGCAATGCGGAGGACGGGTGCGAGCTCCAAAGTGAAAGTCTTATGTGAGTGCCGCCGCCCTCCGCGCTGTGTCGTACTGCTGTTTAGCGTAGCACCACCGCAAAACCCCGCAAGTCTGTTACCGTTGTCGTTGACGCGGGATTTTCTGGCTGCATTATGCATCCATATGCAGCTGCAGGCATACCTTGTTGAATTCATCGTATTCGGCCTCAAGCAGACGCGGGCGTGTATTTTTGCCGGATCGTTCTTTGTTATTTTGTATCTCTCCAACAAAATCCCCCTCTTCGGTATTGCGCGTTACGATTTCCTTTTTTTGTCAGCGCTCCTGTTACAAATTATTTTATATTGCACCAACGTTGAGACGTGGGACGAGGTTAAAACGATCTTTCTATTTCACATTATCGGCATGACGCTTGAACTCTACAAAACCAATCCTGCGATCGGATCGTGGAGCTATCCAGAGGCAGGTTTTTTCAAGATCGCAACCGTGCCGCTCTATAGCGGATTCATGTATGCGGCGGTCGGCAGCTATATCGCACAGTCGTGGCGCATCATGTCGCTGCGCCTGAAACACTACGATCACTATCTGTGGAGCATCGTGCTGGCAGTTCTGATCTATATCAACTTTTTCACCAACCATTTCATCTACGACTTCCGGTATCTCTTGATACCCGCCGTATTTATTTTATTTTGGAAAACACGCGTCTATTTCACCGTCGTCGAAGGCCGCGAGCGGTGGATGCCGCTGAGCATCGCATTTCTCCTGATCGCCTTTTTTATCTGGATCGCGGAAAACATCTCGACATTCTTCGGTGCATGGCAGTACCCCAATCAGATCCACGTATGGACCGTCGTCACGACCAACAAGATCACCTCGTGGTTTTTGCTCGTCATCATCAGCTTCATTATCGTGGCGTATCTCAAGCACTATAAAAAAGACGTGCTCGGCGTCCCTTCCGGTGTAGATTCTCATTTCCCTTGAAAACGCAAACCCCACGGGTCGCTTGGTTTACATGCTTCGCATGCACCAAGCGCCCGTGGGCCCGCCTCGCCTCCCCGCTTTGCGGGTCCCCGGCTCCGGCCGGGTTTTCGTTTTTATTCAAAGGACCGGAACTACGTTCCGGTAGTCGTACAAAAACGCAAACCCCACCTTTCGGTGGGATCTACGCGACTTTCAATCTATAGAACCGCACATCACACGGATGTGTGGCACTCACCGCGCTAGTATATCACTGCCAAATATCGTCAACAAGGGCGTGGACGAGAATTATTCCAAACCTAAAGCGAGGCGGGTGTGATTATGTGGAACATCGCGCAGCAAATACTCAAGTGGTAACGACATACAGTAGTGGTGATAAAGAAATAAGCTGGTACTTCCATACCGTTCGCAAAGCTACTGTCCGCCGAGCGCACCCCCTTATTGTCCAATCTGCGCCGTACCGTTTTGTACCTGTTGTATCAGCAAGTCCACTTGGCTTTTCGTATCGGGAGAAATCTTTTCAACTTCCTTCAGTGTCGCGACGGCATTCGCCTTATCACCTGCTTCGTAATACGCCGCGGCAAGCGTGAGATATCCCTGCACGTCGTCGGGCTGCGCTTTCACGTGTGCTTGCCAAATCATGACGATCTTGTCGAAGCGTTTTCGTGCGACGTATGCGGCGGCAATCCGCGGATCGGCGGCATCCCCCGAAGCAATGATGGGGGCAAGGAGTGTGTCGGCAAGCTGATCTTGATTCAGGGTAATCGCCGTTGCGGCATAAAACAGTCGGGCGTTAGTGTCGTCGGTATCAAGATTGTACGCCTCGGCAAATGTCTGGAGGGCTCCGGCGTTGTCGCCCTGCGCTTCCTGATTTTGCGCGACCGCAAAGAGGATCGATTGCTTTTTAGGTGAGAGCGCGTGCGCCTGTGCGAGCGCTTTGGTGGCATCTGGATAGTCGCCATACGAATCGAACAAAATGCCGAGGAAGAGTGGGAAGCGTGCATCAAGCGGCGAAACTTTTTCCTGCGCTATCATTTCGGTTGCGGCCGTTTGCAAGAACTGTTGCTTGGAAGCGGTATCGACACTCTGCGCGGAGGCGACCTGCGAAGCCGCCTGCACAAGCTGTTCGCGCGCCTCTTGTGTACCATAGGTGCCGTATGAAATTGCCTGCTCAAAATATTTTAAATTGGTGAGAATGCCCGACGATTGCGGCTCAAGCGCAGTGAGAAGTGTACGATTCGCTACGAGTGCGCTCGCGTTTACCCACCACGCGGCTCCCCACACCACGAGTGCGGCAATGACGGCGACGAACGGGAGCGCTGCTTCCGGCATGAATTTTCCTTCGATCACACGCTGTGCGTTTCGCGCTTCACCCGCCCGCCATGCGATGTATCCCAGTATGGTTGCAAAAAGTATGTAGCTGGTGACATTGTCGAAGACGAAGAGATTGTGCACGAAATAACCCGCGAGCAATCCGGTGAGAATGCTGCGCTCAATTGTGGAGAAAGCTTTGCCTTTCCACAGCGCCCCCATCGTTGCAAAGAAAATAGAGAGATACGCAAGCAGGCCGAGCGTCCCGCCCGCAATCCACCAGTCGAAAATACTATCGTGCACGCGGTCAAACCACGGCTCCTGCCCGTACATCCGCGGATCGTAGTACTTGTCGAACACGATTGCGTAATTCTCCTGGCCCCAGCCCAACAGTGGTTTCTCTTTCACGCCCTGCCAGGCGATCTGTATGTTGATGAAGCGCGCCTTGACCGTATTCTCGCCGAGCGAGATTGTGGCAAGACGCTGGAGAAAACCGATATTGCTCACCAGTGTTGAGTTGCGCGCGAGCCACAATCCCCCACTAAAGAGAAGGACGATTGCAACGATGGCGACGCTGGCCTGTCGCAGCCGCTTCGACGCACCCGGCATGCACACGAAGATGATGAGTGAGAGTATGCCGCCACCGATAAGGCCGAAGGTGGTACCGCGCGTTCCGGTGAACAAGAGCGCGAGCGTATCGAGCACGATCGCGCAGCCGTACAACAGTGAAAACGGTAATCGGTTTCCGGGTCCGCGCTCTTTCCACATCTGCGCCCACAAGAGTGCCGCGATGAAAACGTGGAAGAGCATGTAGGCCGCCAAATAGATCGGATTGCCAAACGTCGCATCGATGCGCGCGCTCAATCCGGCGGAGCCACCTTCACCGAGCGCAAGAGCGCCCGCGATCTGGAGAAAGCCATACACGGCCGCAAAAACCGAAACCGCAAGCGAGAGCTGCATGAGCAAGCGCCAAAGCTTTTCGGTATTCAACACAGAAACAACGACAAGAAGGTACGCGAAGAGGTGCGCAATCGTGACCCAACCATCCATACGCTCGTAGTTGCTCCAAAAACTTTTGAACGGATTGGCGCCCTGTGCGTCGGCGATCGCGATCACCATGATAAAGATCGCGAAGCACGCAAGTATCCAGCTGCGCCGCGGGCGATACTGAGGATCGACGAGCGCGAGTGCGAGCCACGCGCCGGTGATGATCTCAACGATGATACGGAACGCAAAATTTTTCCCGGTAATGTATGGAAAGAAGAGTGAACTGGTGACGATGAGGCAGACGAATGGGAGGAGAAAAATGCCGCCAAGCACGAGATACCGGAGCGTTTTCTGCAATACCATGGGACGTATGCTAGCACTGCACTCGCTTACACGCCAGGGTGTCCCGAGTGTTCGCTCGCCTTGTGCATAAGGTACTCGGCAAGGTAGGGAGAGAACGAATCAAGCCGTAAATACTGTACAAAAGCCTCACGAGCTTTTTCCTGCATCGCCTTGAACTGCCCTTCGGAGAGCGATGCATGGAATGCCTTAAGCCGCTCCCCGATCGAATCGACATCACGCCAATCGACAAACACGCAAAAGGATCGATAGTCGATTTTGTCCTCAAGCGGCAGCACGCATTCCGTATCGAGAAACAGCGGGATGCGTCCCATGCTGAGTGTTTCGTAAAAACGGTATGAAATATTCGCATCGCCCCGCACGCACAGTGAGTAATCGCTTTCTCGCAGGTTATCCACGAATTCTTGTCGAATTTTCTTCGGATCGCCAGGCAAGGTGTCGGTGCGTCCGCCAAAAGTTTCGCGCACAAGTACGTTTGTGCGGATACCCGTCGTTCTCTCGAGTGCTGCAAGCGCACGTCTGCGCCAAATGACACCTTTTTCCATTGCATGGTAGCGCGAATCTGACAGTGCGCGCAGGCGCAGCGGAATTTCTTTCACGAAATTTCGTGTGTGCTGCTGCAAGGTAAGCTTGGCCCAGCCGACGAATCCCACCGACAGCTCCCCAGCTTTTTCACGCGGCACAAATTTCCCCTCGCAATATGTCTCCACAAAATCCTCGACCGCAAGCGGGATCACGATACCCCTCTCGTGCGGCGCGAAACGGTAATCATCGACACGTAAAACGACGCTATCGGGCGGCGTAGGCGGCCCGTGCACATCACCCGTGTCGTCGATCAAAAGTGGCTTCCTTGCCGCGCGTGCTTCGTCATAGATTTGCTGCAGCGTTTCCGGGTAGTTCGCCGCGAGCGTGCGGTATTCCTGCGGCACGACCACAAAATCTGTCATGCGCGCATCCTCGACCATCCGAAAATAGCGCGGACTAAATCCATGGAGTCGGTGCGCGTTGCTCGTGTAGGGTGCCGCCGCTTTCGCCGGGATGCCGAAAAACGGATACAAAAGCGGGATGGGTGAGCGATCCGGAAGCATCAGGCGTCGGTTCACATACAAACGGAGGGGTTCTTCAGGCATAATTTTTGCCACGCGACTTTACACTATAGATGTACTAGTATACAGGCAATGGAGTCTCCTGTCCGCGATAGGATGCATCGCCTGCTACGGTGGAGTGAACGATATACGAAGGTTGACATGCTATATTTCGCTTCCGGCGGATTCTGGCTTTCAGCGGGCTCGGTCATGGGTGCGGCGCTTTCGTTTCTCGTTGCACTCATCTTCGCCAACTTTCTCGACCCAGAGATCTACGGCTCCTATAAATACATACTATCAATTGCGGGAATCTTAGGAATCAGTGTTCTTCCGGGCATCGATACTGCGCTCGTGCGGGCCGTCTCGCGCGGGAAGGAAGGTACCGTCACGGTAGTCATGAAAACACGCGTGCTCTGGGGATTACTCGGCACTGCCGCCGGGGTTGCACTCACCATCTATTACTGGCTTCACGGCAACGCATCGCTGGGAGCGGGATTTCTCGTCGTCGCCCTGTTTATCGCGATCATGGATCCCCTGACTTCGTACGACGACCTCTTACAAGGTCGGAGTGATTTCCGCAGGTCATCCCTGTTTGGCTTTGCGATCCAGATCGGCGTGAGCCTGCTCATGGCGGGAAGCGTGCTCGCGTTCCACGCGCTCGTCCCGCTGCTTCTTGCCTACTTCGCAGGCTACACGTTTCTGCGCTTGATTGCGCTTGTATACACGTTCAAAGAACACCCGCCGAACCGCGAGCGGGATGATACAGCGATCGGGTACGGCAAACATCTCACGTTCCTCAAAGGCGTATCGACGGTCGCGAGTTCACTCGGAAGCATCGTTCTCTTTCATACGCTGGGCGGCACGGGACTTGCAATCTACTCGATTGCACTCGCTCCTATCGAACAAGCTCGCGGGCTCTTGAATTCGGTCGGCTCGCTCGTGCTCCCGAAATTTTCAAAAGATTCCTGGACCGTTCCCTCTCCCGCGATCCTCGCCCACAAAACCCGTGCGTTTTTTGCCGTACTCACGCTCGGTATCATTTGCTACATCGGTGCGGCTCCCTATGTCTTCAGACTCCTTTTCCCGAGATATGTAGCATCGGTGCCGTATTCGCAGGTCTTGGCACTGTCGCTGCTCTTAACGATCGCAGGCGTGATCTTGACGTCAATCTTGCGCGCAAAAAAGGAGGTCCGAAAAATATATGCGTTCAGTGTCACTTCGATCACGACAACACTCATTCTCACCGGCCCAATGACCTACCTGTGGGGTGTCTGGGGACTCATCGCTTCCCAATTCACCGTTAAGATCGTCGAGACTGCAACACTCTGGTATCTGATTTTTCTCCAATAATAATCAATCCCATGCGAGGCCGTTGCCGAAGTGCCCGTATTTGGCTGTTTCTCGAAAAATCGGTTTTCGTAAATCGAGAAGTTCGATAATCGCCTGTGGGCGCAAATCGTAGCCCGATATGTTTTCTTCACGCCCGTCGATCTCGGACGTTGCCATCACTGGCTCCGGGATGCCGATCGCATACGCGAGTTTTACTTTTGCTTCTTTTGCGCCTTTGCGGACGATATCAGCCGCGATCCGGCGTGCCATGTAGGCGCCGGAGCGATCTACTTTGGTTCCATCCTTGCCAGAGAAACAGCCGCCACCGAGCGGGATTTCGGGGCCGTAATTATCGACGGCGAGTTTTCTGCCCGTGAGTCCCGTGTCGGCGGCAAATCCACCGATGTGCCACGGTCCGTTGGGATTCTTATGCCAGAGAAATCCTTCTGCGAGCGGAAACGTTTGCACGGCCTTTTCAAGGATCGAGTAATCGAATTCGCCGCACACCGAAGTTACGATCGCGGTTACTTTTCCATCCTGCGTCGTCACTTGCGATTTGCCGTCGGATGGCATGAGACGCGCGAGCTTGCGCGAGAGCATAACTTCGAGCGGCATCAACTCCGGCGTCTCGGAAGTTGCGTATCCGATCATTACTCCCTGATCGCCGGCACCGCCCCGGTCGACGCCTTGTGCGATCTCCGGACTCTGCATAACAATGTTCGTCGCAACGCCGATCTCGTCGGTATATCCACATTCGCGATACACCTGTTTAACTGTCTCTTGAATGTCGACGTATGCGTGCGTGGAAAGCTCTCCGGTAACCGTCACAATTCCGTGCCCACCCATCACCTCTATCGCGGTGCGACTTTTGGGGTCTTGCTTGAGGCATTCGTCGAGTATCGCGTCCGATAGCTGATCGCACATTTTGTCAGGATGCCCGATCGCGACTGATTCTGCGGTTTTCATGTTTGGTTCAGCCTACCAAATGTATTCGCGAACGCTAGCGGACAAGTGCGCGCTTGAGCGCAAACGATGCGCGCAAAAGCGCGGGAGAAAAGGGCAAAAGAGAGAAAAAACGAAAGAATCGGTATCGCGGATTTGGTTGGTAGCGTGCCGCCTCGCGCGCGAGTACGCGGGCTTTTTGTGTCTGCCCGTCGAGTAAAAGCCCGACGGACGCGCCATAGGCATAGTAGCCGTACATGTGCGGACATCCTGCGATCAATTGCGCGCCGAACAATTCGATGAATTCGGAGAGGACGCGTGCACGTTCGATTGAAAGGCGCGTGTTTGTAACATTGCGCACCTTCGTAATTGAATGCGCGTCGGCACCTCGGTGATAGATCGCAAGCGGCTCCGCGATATACCAAGAGCGCGTTTTCGATTCGACCATGCGGAAGAAGGTAAATTGCAGATACTGGACTTTCCATCGTATGTCGCCGATGACCGAGCGCCGTATCATCGTAAAGGTCGCTTTAACCTTGCGCGTACGGCGACTGCAGAGTAAATCGGCAAAGGTAATTTCACCGTCTTCTTGCCGATCAAATCCGGTCAATTCCCCATTGTCGAGACGATATGAAGAGAGCACAACGCCGAATTCCGTGTTATTCAGCGCAGCGAGCGCCCGCTCGAGCGCGTGCGGATAGAGCTCGTCGTCACTGTCGAGGAACGCGACGAATTCACCGCGTGCAATATCGAGCCCGTGATTGCGCGCCTTGTGCACACCTTGATTCTGAGGTAAACGCTCGTATCGGATACGCGCATCGGTGTACCGTGCTGCGAAAAGTTCCTCCGTGCCGTCAGTCGAACCGTCGTCGATCACGATGATCTCAAAATCCTGATAGGTCTGTCGCAACACGCTCTCAAGCGCTCGCGGCAAAAGCTGTTTGCGATTATACGTGGGGACAATGACGCTGATCATGGAATTATCTTTCTTTGCACGTACAGATTATCTTCGCAGGGACGTCGGTGATTTTCCGCGCCGGATTGCCGCCAACGACTGTATACGGCGGCACATCGTGCGTCACGACCGCGCCCATGCCGACGATCGCTCCTTCACCAATCGTAATTCCCGGGATGATAAGGGCGCCAGAAGCGACCCACGCAAAATCATGGATCACGATCGGTTTGCGTATCGGCGGCCAATCTTGAACTCGATAATCAAGCGTCTGCGTGTTGAGTATGGCGCGCGAAGAAATATGAACGTGATTCCCCAGGGTGATGCCGCCGCGACCGTGCAGAATTGCCCCTTCACTCAAATACACGCGGTGACCCACGTGGATATTCTGCGGAAAGTAGACGATGATTTTTCCATACACGCGCAATCGCGCGCCGCATGTCGCAAATAACCGCGACCAGTAGAACGTGCGCAACTGCACGAGCTTTCGCTCCATAAAACCGAACCACCTAAAAAGGAACCGGTTTATCATATGATTCGAATAGTATAGCTATTTTGCGAGAAACGACACTATATGCCGCGCCCGCGCTCGCCACGTGTGCGGGAGCGCGACACGCTCGTATGCTTCTTTTGCGAGTCTCTCGGCCCCTTGCGTATCGGCCATGAGTGCGCGGGCAGCATCTGCGATCGCCGAAGGATTTCCCGGAGGTACGATCATCGCGCACTGCTCATCGAGCACTTCGCGGATGGTTGGCAAGTCGCTCGCGATAATCGGTCGATGCGAGGCGGCGTATTCAAACATCTTGATCGGCGACATGTGATTGCGGTAGTGCGGCAAATCAGGAAACGGCATGAGAAGAACATCGGCGGCCCGCTGATAGAGTGCAAGTTCGGATTGATCGCGATGACCGATAAAGCGTGTGCGAGCCGAGACACCGAGCTCTGCAGCAAGATGTTCGTAATACGCGCACTCCGCCGGAGAACCGCCAACGGCATAAAATGAAATAGTCTGATCGAGCTTCGTGAGTGCCTGTAGAATATCGGCGATGCCTTTGTCCTGCCGGAACGTCATAAAATTACCCGTGTATACGAGAAGTCGCGCAGATTGCGGAATGTCGAGCCGCGCACGCGCATCGTGCTGTGAGACCGCAAGGTCGAATGTTGCAAGGTTGACGCCGCTTGGCTCCACGATGATGTCCCCCTCTGCGATTCCACCTTCAATCAGCGCCTGCTTCAGCGCCTGCGAAATCACGACGATACCCTCTGCCTGCTGCAGCATGCGGAAAAATCCGTCCCGTTTTTTCGGAATAGAGTGACATTCGAAAAACACTTTAAATCCGAGATACGAGAGCATGAGCGCGGGTGCATCGCGCGTGTAGACTATCGACATTCGGTCTCGAAACACTGCCCAACAAAAAAGTGAGATATAAAAACTTACTGCTTGAATATAAAACACGATTGAACCGACGACATCGTGCGCGAAAAACAAATCAAGCGTGGGCAGTCGCCGGATACGAAAACGTTTCTCGACGCTGTAAAACTCGTGCGCATCCACGCGGATTGGGTTCACGCGCCGCGCGATCGCGAGTTCCACTTGAGCGCCCGCTTCGACAAACGCGTCGCACGCATGCATGATCGCTGCGCCGTGCGCCTTTTCGGTGGGTATGCGAGCGTTAGCAACGTAAAGAATATTCATATTTACATGCGTATGGATGAAAACGGTACTCGCCAGTGTCCGTGCGTGGCGATCGCTTTAAATTGGGTGAGAGTCGTCGTGCCAGCGACTTCAACACGACTTAAAAGGTAATTGTCGCTTTCGGGTGTCACCGCACTGCCTGCAACGGTATAGGCATGCGAGAATCCGGCGCGCGCCACCGCATCGCGAATTTCTTTGGTAAATCGCCCATGCGGATAGGCGAAGTGAGCGCACGACCCGAAGCGCGATTCGATGGCGCGATTCGATTCCGAAAGTTCTTGCGCCACCCGCGTGGAATCGACCTGAGGTAAGCGCGGATGCGTTGCGGTATGAGCACCGATCGTGAACAATTCCGAAGCGCGCAGGTCCCGCAATTCTTCTTCGCTCATCAGCGGCACGTCTTCCTGGCCGAGTTTCCATGATCCGCCGATGCGCGATGTGATTACGAATACGGTCGCCGGGAAATTGAAGTGCTGCAATATTGGAAGCGCAGCGAAATAATTATCGCGATAACCGTCATCGAATGTGATCGCAATAGTTTTCGGAGGGATCGTGCCTGCTGTGCGATACGTTGCGAGCTGATCGAGCGAAACGACGTTATACTTGTTTTTCTTGAGCCACTCCATCTGGCTTTCGAATACTCTGGGAGAAACGGCAAACACCGATCCGCTTTCGCTGATCGAATGATACGCGAGAATCACCGCCGAATCGCGCGGTTGCGGCAACAGGCGAAGCATGTGCGCAACGATGTCCCGCAAGCCGCTTTTGATAGCACGCATCATGTTCATACAGCTGAATCAGACTGAAGAATGGAAAGTATGCGCTGTGCTTTTGCATCCCACGAATATTCAGCTTCGCGCGAAGGATGCGCGGGATGACTCGCCGCTTTTTGCACTGCTTCTGCGAGCGAGACAGGATCGCCGGGTTTGAACGCAACACCCTTGCCCTCCAACACTTCTTCAATGACCGGAAGGCGGGCATAGACGATCGGTACGCCGGATGCCAGATACTCCCACACTTTCATCGGGAAACCGTAACGTCTGAAATGCGGCGCGTTGAGATACGGAATAACAATCACGTCCATCGCGCGCAAATACTTCGGCACCACGTGGTGCGGCTGCGCATCGATGATAAGACTTCGCGCAGTGACGCCGAGACTTGCGGCCTGTACGCCATAGATCTCTTTTTCGTTCCTACGTGCACCGACACACACGAGTGCATACTCTTTCGAGAGATGTGGCAAGGCTTCGACCATCGTATGTATTCCCTTTTCCATCTTGAGCACTTTGAAATAACCAATGTAGCCAAAAAGTATTTTATTTTCCGGCAAACGCAGTTCGCGCCGTAGTGCAACTTTGTCCGTGTCGCGCAGCGCTTCGTACGGAGCATAATCGACGCCGCCATAGACGACATGCACCTTGCCACGCGCCGAAGGAAATTTCCGCTCGATTGCTCCTGCCAGCGTCTTTGATGTCGCAAGCACGTAATCACTTCCGCGCACCGCGAGGGTGTCTTTGAAGCTATCCGTCATCAAATGCATGTCGGTCATGATTCGGTATGGAAATCGGAAAAGCACGCGAAATGCAACGACGACCATCATCAAGTTGAAATCGTTGACGATAAAAACGCAGTCGCGGCAACGCTCTCGGTCGGCGCGGACGAAGCGTAGGAACCACCAGGCAAAAGAGAGTGTGCGCCCGAAACGTCGGCGGAGCTTTGTCACCATAGGCACTTCGATCGTTTTCACGTCGGCGATTTCCGGACTTGCGGTACGCACGACAAGTGTCGTATCGGCGATTTTTGAGAGCGCACGGCAGAGTTGGAGGACATAGACATGATCCGCCGTTTTTGGCGGATATCCTTTCATCGTGAGATACAAGAGCCGCATGATCAGATGCGTTCGCCGATAATATCTGCGATCCGCTTCGCCGTATTTCCATCCCAGAGCGGAATCCGGACTGTTGTGCGCTTTTTGCGTTTACGATACGCCGTAAGTATTGATTGTTCGCTCGTGCCGGCGATGACGTTGGTGCCGCGCATTACCGTAACGGGCCGCTCGGTTTCGTCGCGCAGCGTGAGGCACGGTGTGCCGAAAAACGTCGTCTCTTCCTGCATGCCGCCAGAATCGGTAAGCACGAGCGCCGCATCACGCTCGTATCCGAGCGTTTCGGTATACGGAAGCGGTGGCAAGAGGCGGAATATCTTTTCCACCTCTTGCATCAGCCCGAATTCTTTCGCCTTCTTTTCGGTGCGCGGATGCAGGGGCAGATAGATGGGCGCATCTTTTGCAATTTTTGATAACGCTTTCAAAATAGCGGCAAATGTTTTCTTATTGTCGACATTTTCAGCCCTATGGAGCGTGCAGAAATAAAATTTTCCCGTGCGTTTTTTTGCTTTGCCTGCGAAGAGTTCGGCAGCGTCGATCATGATGTTGCCAACGAGAAATGATTTTTTCGCGAGTCCCTCTCGCTTCAGATTGCGCATCCCGCTCTCTTCCGTCGCAAAAAGTAGCTCCGACGAGTGATCGACGAGAATCCGATTGCGCTCTTCGAGCATAGCGGAATTAAAGGAACGCAAACCTGCCTCCACGTGCGCAACCGGCACATGGTAGAGCTGCGCCGCAAGCGTCGCAGCGAGCGTTGCATTGACATCGCCGACGACGATTACCAGCGCAGGCTTTACATTTCGAATCGCGCGTCCGATTCCCTCCAGCATGTCAGCGAATTGTTTCGAAGGATCGTTTTTGGAAGGATGCAACACGACATTCGCTTTCATCCCGAATTCCTTAAAAAATGAAGCGTTCATCGATGCGGTGTAGTGCTGCCCTGCGTTTACGAGTGTGACGGTTGCTCCACGCTTGCGAAATTCCCGGTACAACGGTGCGATTTTGACGAAATTCGGCCGCGCCCCGCCGACGATGAGTATGCGTTTGTTTTTGAGTGCCATAAAATTATGTGCCCGGCGCGATGTATGCAGACATCGCAGAAACAAGCGAGGGTAAACTGTGCCGTGAACGTACGATATTTTGTAAAAACGCTGCGTCGTACTGCGCCCATGCGCGATCTTTGATAAATCGTGCGATTGTTTCCGGTTCGTCATTCTCCGGATAGACCGGAAGTCCGATCGCGATCGAATTGCCTTTGGTCGTCACGGGATAGATGCCGAACAGCATCGCCTCGACCATTGTCTTATCAATTGTCTCGGAAGCCATGTTCACCACGATTCGATACTGCGGATAAATTTTCTTCAATTCATACATCGGCACGGGACCGGCAAACGTCACTCGTGATTGCAGATGCTCGCGCGCGACAAGCTCGCGCAATTCCGACGCATAATCCTTTTCGACATCGCGGCCATAGATGGTAAGCGTGTATTCCTGCGGCAACGATAGAAGCGCTTTGATTCCAATCTCGGCCCGCTTGGAGCGGCAGATGCGGTGCACGGTAAGAAGTTCGGCTTCGGACTTTTTCTCGGCGCTCATGTCTGCGCCCGCGAGCCAAAAATCAACATCGATGCCGTGTCCGAGCACGACCTTCTTCGGACTTCCGTTGAACTGCGGCAGACTCTGCGGTGTGGCGGCAAACATTCGCTTACAAAACACTCCCGCCAAAAATACATGAACGTTCCACGAATAGTGCGTATACCACAAATACATCGGCACGCCGCGCAACTTCCACCACCAACCGCCGAGCGTGAAATATTCGGGATTCATGTGAACGAACACGCGGTCGTAGTTGAGTGAAAAGATGAATTTCAAAAAGCGAAGCGTGCGTCGTGCCTTTCCATATCCCAATTCCTTGCCGAGCGAATGCACCGGAAACGACCCGTCGAACCTGCCTTTTTCAAGGCAAATCACCTCCACCGCGAAGCCCTGCTTGATGAATTCGCGCACCCACAAAATGACAAAAGCGAGGTCGTCATCGTCCTCGCGTATCTTTTGCGTGATAAACAGAAGCCTGCGGGCTGTTGTGGCCATGTTTGGCCATTGTAGAGCATTCGCGCTCCGGATGCTATGCGCGGCGATTCTTTTTCTTGGAGGGTGCTTTTGCCGATTTTTTCAGTTTTTTTCCGTACACTCCCTCCAAAAGATCGAGGTCTTTCTCGGTCGAGGTCAACAGCTGCATGTTCTTCGCTTCCATTGCCTCGAAGACTTTGAGCGCGAGTTTGTCGCCCGGCATATGTTTCTTGACGTGTGAGCGCAGTGCGGCAATATCCTTGATAAAGCAGCCGCCACCGGCGCCACGACCGCTCTTGTGTATCGGATTTGAGTAACGATTCGAAATCAGCGGATCGGCCTGGATAGCTCGATTTACCACGTCCCAATTGACGCCGAATTTTTGGCCGAGGTCGTACATAAGATTGAAGAGAATGACTTGCGTGTAGCCGCTGGCGTTGTGCGAATACTTGAAAATTTCCGCTTCCGCACTTTTGCAAATCGAGGAGTATGGCGCCTTCGGGAGCGTTTTCATCACGCGCTCAGCCGCTAAATAATGTTTCGAATCTTCGATCGCCATGCCCACGAGATTCGCAAAGGGATGCGCGGCATCATGCACATGCGAGCTGATCGAGAGAAATTCAGGACTAAAAAGGACGATCCGGTCGGGGAATTTTTTCTGCAGCTCTGCGGTCGTACCCGGCAGTATCGTGGATTTGATGACGGCGGTCTTTCCCTTTCCTACCAGCGGCAACACGCTCTCGACGACCGAGATGTCGAATCCCTTCGGCGTCGTCGGCGTCCAGACTGCAATGAAGACGATGTCGCAGTCTTTGATCTTGTCTTTGTTTTGCACCCACGGTTTTTCGAGCGAATAGCGAATCACGTCATATCCGCGATCTTCGAAGTTGTCGGCATAGGCTTTCCCAATCCATCCTTGCCCGATAAATCCGATGAGTGGTTTTTTGCTCGCCATGTTGGCGGCATTATGAGGTTTGCCCTCGAAAAACGCAAGAATTAGTGCTTGATGCAGGCTTTGATATCCTCGCAATATTCGCGCACGTACTGCTCGAAATTTTTGTAGGGATAATTTTTGAGATGTGCCTCGTGCGGTCCGTGCTGGAACCATTCGGTCAATTTTTCAATCAATTGGTCGGGAGCAGCGACAATCGCTCCCGCCTCACGCGCGATGCCCACATCGGTCGAGAGCACGGGCTTGCCCGATGCGAGCGCCTCGATGATCACGAGGCCGTATCCATCGTAGTCGGAGGTGAAGAGCACCAGGTCGGCGAGTTTGTAATACGGTGTCGGGTCCTGCTCGCCCTCAAAAAACACGCGACGCTCCGGCTCAAGCGTGCTCGAGAGATATTCCAAATCTTCACGCAAGCTGCCATCACCCACGACGATGAGGCACGCGTTCTCATGAGCGGTTCCGCAGAACGTGCGAATCGCGAGCTCGACGTCTTTTTCCGGTTCAAGTCGCGAAACGACGAGAACTTTCGACGAGAAGCGGGCGAAGCGCTCCGCAAGCGCCGCATCGGGCAGCGCCCAGCGAAAATGTTCCACGTCGACAAAGATTGGCAAGACCGAGATCGGCGCTTGGGTGAAGCGGCGCGACTCGATATCGCGTTTGATTCGCGACGAGACGACGCGCACTCCCGAGGCGCGTCGCAGCACGAATTTTGCGATCGAAACCCGCAGCCGATTACGCAGTGAGTGTCGTCTGTATTCCGGCGAAAGAAAATCGGTGTGCACCTGCACATGCAGCGGTACTTTTTTCATCCACGCGATGAGCCAGCCCACAAATCCGGTCTCAAACGGGTCTTGTGCGGACACAACATCGGGCTGCGACAATTTCCGCGCAATCCGGACCGCATCGAGACCGTATAAAATCGGAGCGATTGAATTCGTCGGATACACGCGAGTGTGATCCGAGACCGACGAAACTTTTGCGCCATCGTCTTTGCGAGAAAATCCGATGATATCTAAATCGCCCAGTAACGCTCCGTAGGCCTTTTGTCGCTCCGATGCCGGGGAACCGGGGTATAAAATTCCCCGCTTCGATCTGTCGGCGCCGATCTGGAGGACTCTCATACGCGGGCAATTTTTTGAAATAAAGAAATATGCTCGGCAAGGACTGCGTCCCAATCGTGATCGAAGGTGATGGAATTAAATTGTCGGGAAAACTCCTCATATCGCGCGTTGTCGGCAAGCATCTCCAATTTTGCCGCAATATCATCCACGGAATTCGGATCGATCATACTGGGAAGTTTATCGCGAATCGGGAGGTATGTTTGTTTGGTCACGAGAGTTGGGAGTCCGATCGCAAGTGCTTCATACACTTGATTGGGAGAAATGTCCGTCCAGCTCGGTTGGATAAAAGCCCGGCAATTTTTTACGCGCTCGATAATTTTGGGGAAATGCGTTTCCCGTATCATCGTCACGCGCGAGCCGATGCCAAGTTCCGCCACGAGATTTTCGATGATGTTCCAACGCGGTCCGTTGCCGATCAGAACGAGTGTGTATGAATCCGAAATGTTGGCTTTTGCAAATGCGCGTACAAGCGAGTCGACATTTTTCATTTTGTTAAATCGACCCCAAAAGACGAATTCGTGATTGGCCTTTGTGCGAACAATGTCTTTCAATTCGAGACGCGGGATGGGATTATAGATGACAGATGTCGCATCGGAGGTCAGACCAAAGAAACGAATATATAAATCGCGCTGGATATCAGAATTAAAAACCACATGGGCTGCACCCTTCAACACCCAACGTATAAGGCGAAAAAGCGTGCGCGAGCCATGACGGAGGTAGACGCCGCGCTCATAAAAATCCGAAAGCGGAATCGGTGGGTGGCTCGATTCGAGATATTTTTGCTCCCATGCGTAATCTCCACCGATGCGAAGAATATATTTCTTGCCGATGAGTTTCGCCGCGATCGCAAGCGGTAATCCGGCGGCAAACCAGTCGAATGAATAAATGAGGTCGCATCCGCGCGCGTAGTTCAAAACCGCAAAGAAAAATTTGATGCGATTGAATACTTTTCCACTCCGTACGATGCGAATGAGTTTGAATGGATACGCGGTATCATTGTCGTAGCGTTCCTTATCCGAATATGTAAGCACCTTGACCTCCCATCCCTTTTCTACAAGCAATGCGGCAAGCTTGGGGGCATAAGTAGCCGGCCCTCCTCCTTCGGGCTCAAAAATCCCGGTCGCGATAAGGATTCGCATGCATGCACTGTATCAAATTATTCAGGGGCGCGAGACAGGATCATCAGATCCGTCCCGCGCCCCACCCGGTATCCAAAAACCTCCAAACGATCACGTATTTTCGGTCTGAACGACGATCAACACGACTGTGCGCTGTATCGCACGACTGACTTCCCGTTGATGCGCAGCAGGTGGATCGAGGATATCTTGCCCTGCCTCCATCATGGCAGCCCATACTTTTTCCTGGGCGGCGCACATACGCAACAACGTTTCGAAACCCGCGAACCATAGCTCCATCGCCTCCTCCTTGCTCGTTACACCCCGACTTATTCCCTTTCAATCAGGGCCGTGGAAACCGTTGCTGCGGCAAACATGGCCGCAGGCGTATATGGGAACGCCATCGCGAATTGTGGCCCCCACAGACTCCACAAAATCGCTGTCTGGGTCAAACCTTGCTCGAAGGTTTTCACGCCCTCGAGAAAAAGTCTGGCAACGATGACGTTACCGATCAACATAAAGGGCATTGCTTTTCCTTCTTGTTGTAGAGCACAACTGACTGTCTGTGCTCATCTGCAGCAAACACCCATTGAGCCTTATGCGCAAGGCGTGGTTATCCCCTCTTTATGAGCGGCTCGAAAATCTTCTTCCGCATCGTCCGCGCGATCATGTTCCAATCGTAGTGGTCTTGAGCAAGCTTTTTTGCATTTTCAATGATCCGCGCAACAAGGGAAGGGTCGTTTATGTAGCGGGTGACGGCATCAGCAACACTTTGCGGATCGCGAACTTTGCAAAAAATCCCGGTTTCGCCGTCTTTGAGAAAATCTGGGATACCACCCACGGGAGTTGCAACGATTGGAATACCTGCTGCAAACGCTTCGATAAATGCGCTGCCCATGCCTTCGATTATCGACGGCCGTACGAAGATATCGCACACGGCAAAATACTTCGGCAGTGCGTCGTGGCTGATATGGCCCAGAAATACAACGCGCTCTCGAACGCCAGAATCTTTGGCGATGTTCTCAAGTTGCAGGCGATCTTCGCCGTCGCCGGCTACGAGCAATTTCACGTTGTGGGGAAGATACGGAAGCGCGCGAATAATATCCTCGACGCCGCGGGAGAGCACCAGGCGCGACGCGGTGAAGAGAAAAATGTCACCTAGTTTTTTTCCCGTTTGCCGGCGTACATCAGCAATTTCTTCGGGAGCATGCAATGCTGCGAATTTTGCGACGTCGACACCATTTGGTATGACTTCGATAGCTTTTTTATATCCGATCTCGCGGGCGAGGTGTTCGATAAAATGTGAAATGACTTTAATGCGGTCGGCCTTGAGATAGATGCTGCGATAGAGCGGCCACGCGAGGCGAAGGAAGGGCCGGCGCGTTTTGATCTGTTTAAGTGAATTACCATCTTGGAGTTCGAGAAAATACGGAATGCGTGGATGCGTGTATTTAAAAAGGAGTGCTCCGAAAGCAGCCTGGTTGGCCATGAGCGCCCAGATCATGTCGTAGCGATGGTTCCGATTGAGCGATAGCGCCTTAAAAAACGAGGTGAACGGGAAAAGGATTTTTGCGATTTTGCACTGCAGTGGCATTGAGCGATCGGATATTTTCGGATTGTTAGCCGTAAATCCAATGCGGTAGACCGTCACATTGCCGATTTTCTGGACTTTGGGGAGATTGCGATCAAATCGCAGCGTAATCATGTCGAATGTGGATTCCGCCTGATCAATGCGATCAGTGATTTCTTTCACCGCAAGCTCTGCACCGCCGACGAATGGCACGTACGCAAGCGCAAAAATGAGGATACGTTTCATTGCTTCTGTGCTTTCAACGATTCAACGTACTCACGCACTGAGTGCTCTGCCTTCCAACCGAATTCGTGTTCGACGCGCGTAGTATCGATGAGAGATTCCATACGATTGCCCGGCCGCTCGGGAAGCATGTTGATGTTGTCGGTAAACATTTTTGCAAGCTCGAGCACCGAATACGATTCGTGACTGCCCAATCCGTACTCATCACCCTCTCCTTTTTCGCCAACGGCGAGAAGTCCGCGCGCCAGATCCTCCACATGCGTGAAATTGCGTTTTTGCGTGCCGGGAGCACGCACGGTAATGGGTTCGCCCTTTTTGAACTGGGTTTTAAATATGCCCATTACCGACGCGTACGGACCCTCCGAAAGTTCCCGCGGACCGTAGGCATTGTAGAAATACGTGATGGCGTACGGCAAGTTGAACCATGCGCCATAATTGCGGACGAGTTCGGTATTGCTCGCTTTCATCCACGCATACGGGCTCTGATCGCGTCCCAATCCGCCATCGGCAAATTTGGTGCTGGAGCCGGCATAGACCAGCTTGCAGTTGCGCTTGTGCCAATACTCGAGCACGCGAAATGTCCCCTCTACATTGGACTGCCAGACAAGCTCAACGTCGGCAAAGCTTTGCTCGACGCGGGAATATTCGCCGAGATGAAAAATAATAGCGGGATGCTCATTGGAGAGGAGCGATTGGATGTCTTTGGTGTGTCCTTCGATATATTCAGCGCCGGGTACATGATTTTCTTTGCGACCGATGAAATAATTGTCGAGTGAAACAACGCGATATTTCGGAAGCAACAATTCGATCAGCTGTGAGCCGATCATGCCGGCGCCGCCAGTCACCAGAACCGTTTGTTTGTCGGGCATAGAGCCAAGCGTACACTTACTCGGGCTTTTCTTCAATGATGTTCCATTCCTTTTTCCCGAAATACCGAGCGGCAATAAGTGTGCCGGCAGCAAGCACGGCAAGAGCCATCGCTGCACTCCACCAGAGATATGAGTTGTTGGACGATAACACCGGCGTGGCCGCTGCGGCACCTTCAGTCGGTGCGATGTCGACATTATCGTTTGATGCAGCGGCGATATCCGCACTTATGTCTGATTGAGATATCGAGTTGATTGACTTTGCTGCAGATTTTTTCGCGACTGCTTTTGCTTTGGGAACTTTCGGCGCAGGCAACGGTTTCGGCGGTGATGGAGGAATCGCATCGGCCGCGATCGCCGCGCCGGGGCTGGGGCGGCGTACAATAAATGCGCCACCGTCATTCGACGTGCGATTGAGAGAATTGCCATCTCCCGCAGCACCCATGGAAGCTTGATATGATGCGGAGCTTATATCGGTTGAGCTCGCATCGCGCAAAATAATCGTCTCGCCCGCATTGCTCAAGCTAAACGCACTGTCAAATAGTTGCCCCGAAAATTGTGGCCAATCGTTTTTGAAATTCGCAGGATTGTCTGCAACAATCGCATATGCGCCGGGCGCAAGTGTCCCCGCACCCCCAGCTGCCGTAATTTTGTGATTCGTTCCGTTTTCAAATAGTTTCCACGAAGAAAGCGTGATGGATGCCGTACCGCCATTAAAAACTTCGATCCACTCGCGTCCGGAATCCGAACCGTTTTGCAGATCGTACATAATTTCGGTGATGACGACTTGCGCCAACGCAAAACGCGGCATCACACACGCGATGCATGCAACAAAAAATACCGCCTTCCGATATGGTGACCCCATGTGGAAGAAGTGGCGGACAGAAGTCCGCAGAACTTCATGAGAAATTATCGTATTGCGCTCCTCCGATGGCTAGCCACCGCTGTGGATTATTCGTGATGTTCGTCGCCTCCATTCAAAACACGTTGTAAAAATTCCGGAGACACTTCTTCATTGTCGTCCGTTTGCAGTGAAGGGATATTTTTCTGAGGTTGCGGCATTGGATTCTGAGCAGAGGGCGCAAACGCCGGGCGCGGTGGATGTGTCTGCTGCGCACCCGGATTGTGCTGCTGCTTTTGGGCACGCCGCTCGCGCAACACATCTGCGGGTGAGCGGAAAGGAGTGGAGGGCGGCGCGTCCGCCGTAGGCGGACGCGCCGCATTGATCGCCGCACGAAGCGCATCTCGCTGATTGGTTTCGTAAGGACCAGAAGGTCGGTGAGCATTTTCTATTGAAGGGCGATCACCATGAGGCACGGGGATTCGTGCCGGAGCGAAATCACGACGCGTATTGGAATTTTCGAATTGCGCAGCAGGTGCAGAGGCTCGTGGCGGAAATCCTTCACCGGGCCGACGCGGTGGTCCCGCGTCGGTGCGCGGCCGCGAGCCGAATGCACTGCCTCCGCGCTGGTCGCGTTCTTTTTTTGGCGGCGGCGCAAAATCGAGCTGTTTTTTATTCACTGCTGACTCCACATCGGCGCGGGTGCGGCCATACATCGCACGCGATGTCCGCACCACGTCGTCGCGGTAGGAGATCGGCGGCTTGTCGATGGGTGGAATCGTCTCGGCAGAGAATGGTCGCGAGCCCACGCCATCGATCATGAGCGTGAGATAAATTTGCCCGATGCCAAGGCCCACCAGATCTTCGGGCGTGAAGGTGGGCGTGAAAACCGTTTCAAGAACTTCAGCGTCGAACGGTCCAACGCGGAAGACAATGAGCGTGCCGATGTTACCGAAAACCGCATCGCGCACTTCTTCTTCCATTTGCTCGATGTATTGATTGGCGAGTGTGAGCGACAATTTATACTTTCGTGATTCAGAGAGAATATCGGCAAACGCTTCATTCATCATAGATTGAAATTCGTCGACGTAGAAATAGCAGCGCGGCAATTTTGCGAGTTTTGCGGCCGGCTCGTCGGCGCGCGACATCGCTGCGAGATAAATTTTCACGACCAGCATCGAGCCCAAAAGCGAGGCGTTGGTCTCCCCCATGCGACCTTTGGAGAGGTTGACAATAAAAATCTTTTTCTGATCCATCATCTGGCGCAAATCGAAAGATGATTTTGCCTGCCCCACGATATTGCGGATCAAAGGATTGGCGGTGAATTGACCGATCTTGTTCTGAATCGCGGGGGTTGCCTCGCGGGTGTAGGTATCGGTGAAGCTCGCGAATTCTTCCGTCCAAAACGCCTTGACGATTGGATCGCTGATTTTCTCCACAACCGATGCGCGAAAGGATTTGTTGGTGAGCATGCGGTTTACATCCAAGAGTGTCGAATCAGGATATTCGAGCAATGCGAGAAGCGTGTTCTGCAAAATGTATTCCATTCTCGCACTCCACGCGTCGACCCAAATGCGCTTCAAGGCTCCCATCAATCCGGAAACGACGAGGTGGCGTTTGTCGTAGCCCACGTCTTCCATCACGTTGAATCCGATCGGATAATCGGTATCGAACGGCGCAAAATAAATCACGTCGCCGATGCGCTCTTGCGGTACGAAATCGAGCAATTTCTCGGCGGTTGCGCCGTGCGGATCGATAAAGGCGATGCCCTCGCCATTTTGAATATCCTGAATCGCCATATTTTCGAGCATGGTCGATTTGCCCATACCCGTTTTGCCGATTACGTAGATGTGCTTGCCGCGGTCGTCGGCACGAATACCAAACATTTCCCGCTTGCCGCGCGTATGCGTCGCTGCAAAGTAGGTGATGCGGCGATCATCGTTTTTCTGATCGGGATGCATGCGGTAAGTATAGCAAAAAAGTCGCCAGCCCCACCCCAGGAGCCGGCGACAAGGCAAACTCAATCAGACGATTTCTCGCCCCGGAATTTCCGGAATGAAACGCTCGGTAACCCCACATCTACCGAGCTCATCCAGGAAAGTGCAGTACTTTGGAATTGGCACCGGCGTCTGGGTAAGACGCAAGGCCCCCAAACCGACGGAACCGAATCCAATCGACAGAACTGTTCCGATGGCGAGTACGCAAACAAAAGCCCCGATCCGATCGCTGAGCGATCGGTATCCCCTGTATTGCCACATCTTTCCACCTGTTCGTCTGATGCCGATCACTTTTTGATCGGCAATGGTTATTGCCCCAACACGCAAACGCAACAAACTGCGCGCAAGTTATCAGAAAATCACTGAAAAACAATTCCTGCTACTGCGCGAAACATCAGGCAACTTCGCCTGGTGTGACGGCTTCACTCATTTCAGAAATATCGTTTTGTTCCGGCGCGGAGGTCTTTTGGGTAAATCTTCGCATCAACGTTTCCCAATCACCCCGCTGGCGCCGCACCACGATGCCGAGTCCGATCGTGATAATACCGAGCGCGAAAAACAAAATTGTATTCCAACTCACCGGAAAACCCAAAAATGGGGTGACAGCGACGAGTGCACCGAAGAGCATGATGACGGCATCAAGTGACATGCGAAAAAGTATAGCACTATTTTTGCGGCTCAATAATAACCACAAATTCCCCCCGCACACCCTTCTTCGCTTCAAGCTGCGCCGCCAGATCGAGCGGTGCGCCGACGAGTATTTCTTCGTGCATTTTGGTGAGTTCGCGTGCGATTGTAATACGGCATTCCGGCGCGGCTTCGGCAAGTTCGCGCAGTAACTTCAAAATACGGTGCGGCGATTCATATAAGACGACGGGGACGAAGCTGCCGGCCACGAATCGCAGCGCCGTCTGCCTGCCTTTTTTGTGCGGCAAAAATCCGAGAAACATAAATTCATCCGACGGCAGCCCTGCAATCGAAAGCGCCGCGGTGATCGCCGAAGGGCCGGGAATGGCTTCGATCGTCACGCTCGATGCAAAACGCCGCACGCGCGAGACAAGTCGCGCTCCGGGATCGGAAATTCCGGGCGTCCCCGCATCCGAGACGAGCGCGATTCGCTTTCCCCCTTCAAGCATGTCGATCGCTTTTTTTGCGGCGACCTCCTCTGCTTTTTCATCGCAGCGCACGAGCGGCTTTTTTATTTCGTACCGTGCGAGCAGCTTTGCGGTGACGCGTGTGTCTTCGCAAAAGATCGCATCTGCATTTTTCAGCGTTTCGATCGCCCGGAGTGTGATATCTCCGAGATTGCCGATCGGGGTTGCCACGATGGAAAGTGTGCCCATATCATGGATTGGTCGTGAGTATACTCAAAAGCTCCTCCGGTGTCGCCGCCACACGCGCACCAGCGCTTTGCAGTGCATCGGGAGCGTTGAATCCCCAACCCACGGCGATCATGTCGACGCCGACCTTCCTGCATGCGTCGATGTCACGCAGTTCGTCGCCGATATAGATGACGTGCGAGCGGTGGAGCGAATATTCTTTGAGGGTAGCGCGCAGGGCCCGCGCCTTTCCAAAAAATCTGCTGCCGGCATGGATGAAATCGATCTTCACGCCGCCTCCCTGCAATACATGCTCTACGATATTTTCCGCATTGGACGAAACAACACCGATTCGATATCCCGCTTCCCTCAGCCCACGCAATAATCCCGAAATGCCCGGGAATAGCTTGATCATTTTGCTGCGGGTTTGAAATTCTTCGCGCACCCGCTTCTCGAGCCGACGAATTTTTGCAAAATTCCACAGTGGGATGCCGGAGCGTTGATCCAAGAGCTGCCAGGCGGACATGCGTTTCAGTTTTGGGATTTCATCGGGCGTGATGGGAGCGTATCCAAATTCAGGAGCAAGCGCGTTCATAATATCGAGCGAGAGCTGCTCGCTGTCGGCGAGCGTGCCATCAAAATCGAAAAGTACGACCTCGTATTTCATATTAATCGGCGATCTGTTCGGCGACTTTGTAAATATCGCCCGCGCCCATCGTGATGATAAGCGAACCTGAATCTTCCTGCAAAAGCCGATCGCGTATGATGTCGAAGGAATCGAACGCCTCCACGTTACCGCCCATTGTTTGCGACACGCTCGCAAGAACACGATGTGAGATGCTTGGGTCGGGTTCCTCGCGCGCGGCATAAATGGGAGCAATGATTGCAAAATCGGCCGTAGCAAGTGCTTCAGCAAATTCATTGAGCAGCGACTTGGTGCGGCTATACAAATGCGGGTGGAACGCGACGACAATGGTTTTGTCGGGGAATTTTTCCCGCGCCGCCTCGACCGTTTTCCTGATTGCGGTGGGATGATGCGCGTAATCGTCATACACCATGGCGCCTTGCGGTGTCTCGCCTTTGTATTCGAATCGACGCCACGAGCCCTTGAATTCCATGAGCGCGCGGTCGGTATATTCTTCCTGCAAATGTGGAAATGCGGCACGCGCGGCGGCTTTCGCGGCACGCGCGTTCATGCGATTGAATTCTCCGATCTGTGCGAGTGCGGGCACTGTTTGCGTGGTGTAGTCGATGATCGGCGCTTTTGCATTTCCCACTACTGCTGCGATCACGGGATCGAATGGATTGGTGACGATCACGCCGTGCGGCGGCACTTTTTCTGCCGCTTTCCGAAACGTCGCCTGGAGCGCTTCGAGATTGGGAAAGTAATCAGTATGGTCGAGTTCGATATTGGTGATGACGAGAACTTCCGGCGAGAGCTTGAGGATGTGGTCGCGATATTCGCACGCTTCGACGACGAATAAATTTTCGCTGCCTGCAAGAAAATTCGATTCAAAGTCCCGGACAATCGACCCGACGATTGCGGTCGGTGTTTTATCCGCATACTGCAAAATTTTCGCGAGCATACCGGTGGTTGTGGTTTTCCCATGTGTGCCGCTCACTGCAATTGTGCGTGCACCTTTCGAAACTTCTCCCAGTGCTTCAAAATACGACATCTGCGGAATTTTCATCTCATGCGCGCGCGTTCGCTCAACATTGCTCTCCGGTATCGCATCGCTATAAATCAAAAGCTCGCAATCCGCCGGGATCAAACACTGGTCGTGTCCAACAGAAACTTCAATCCCCTTTTCCGCGAGCATCCTCACGACCGGCGATTCATCTCGATCCGATCCGGTCACCGTATGTCCCGTGTGTTTCAAGAACTGCGCCAAAGCCGACATACCAATGCCGCCAATGCCGACCATGTATATCGATTTGGGCATAAAAATCAGTATACATCTTGCGCACCTTCCTCGCTTGAGTGTCAGCAATTAGCGTGCCATAAAGGTGCCAGCCAACCCCTTTCCGGATCAGAAGGTGGGGGCAAAAACAAATGATCTTCTGATCCTTAACAGTTTAGGAAAGCAAACGTGACTCGTGTGTCACACAGGAAAGAGGAGCACTGCAATGGACTGGTCAATGATCTCGGTAAATGCTGCCTGGGTCCTAGTCGCAGTTTTAGCCGCAGAAGCATCAAACGGATGGACCGATGCCCCATGTTCCACGTCGGCGGCCGTGGCTACTGGGGTGCTCTCAAGCAAACGGGCGCTCTGGGTAACTTCGGTTGGAAATTTCCTTGGTCTGCTTCTAGCCTTGTGGGTCGGCGCCAAGGTCGCCACGACAATCGGGACAGGCATCGTACGCCCCGATATCATCTCGATCAACTCGATCGGCATCGCAATGCTTACGATCATCGCCTGGGCTGCAATCGCTGCATGGCTCGGACTGCCCGTAAGCAAAACACACTCCCTGCTTGCGGCCCTCGCAGGCATCGGGTACGCGCAAGGCGGACTCGACGCCCTGCTGCCTGCGAGTGGTAATTGGCGTGACAGCGGTTGGGTACAAGCCGGTATCGGCGTGTTCCTAGCCATCATCTGCGGATCCGCCCTTTCGTGGTTCCTATGTCGCGTTGCCATAAACGCCGGTATCTCCGAAAAGGTTCCCGATCACTGGTGGCGCAAGTTCCAGTTGTTTACCGTTTGCGGTGTTGCCTCGGGCCACGGCTTCAACGACGGCCTGAAATACGTCGGGATCTTCACTCTGGTGCTCTACAAGAGTCACGCGATCTCTGAGTTCGATGTCCTGCCTCAGGTAATCGTGCTGTGCGCAATCGTGATGGGCGCCGGAACGTTGCTGGGAGGTTGGAGAATACACCGACGGTTGAACACGATGGTCAACGGTCAATCCGAGACCGAAGCGCCGAAAAAATCCTTCAAGCCATACATGGGCGTCGGCACTGAGATCGCGGCCGCTTTCCTCATTTGGCAAAGTGGCTGGCTCGGCATTCCTATGAGCACCAATCATGGTGTCGTGTCCGCGATGGCGGGTGCCAGATCAGCCGCGGGGAAGGTGCATATCTCGTCTGTGATCAGGATCGTGTGGGGATGGGTCATCACCTACGCATTCTGTTTCTGGGTTGCGAAGTTCATCGCCGCCTAATCCAGAAGGCTGTTCAACCAAATCCGGTATTCCGGTGCTGTGCAAGGTTCGTCCCTGCACAGTTTTTTCTTTTATAGTGTGCGTCGAAAGTTGCGGTTGCTGTTATATTCCATCGAAACAAGTTACAATTGCCACATGCAGACACAGAAGCCGCCGAAGCCCGAGAAATTCAATTTCGAGATACTGAAAGCGGAAGCGACGAGCGAAAATCGCGACGTTCGCAAAAAAATATTCAAAGATTATTTCGAACGGTTTGAAGAATTTCCGTCCTATCTCTTCGACAACAGTGACAAGATCGATAGCCGTTTATCGGAGACGATTCAAGACCTCACCAACGATCCGGAAACCACCAAAGCGATGCACAAAGGCATCGCGGTCCTGATGATGCGGCTTCCCTCGACGCAATAAATTGCTTCCTATTCCAATACCTCGACCGAATACGATTTTTCCGGAAAAAGTTGTGAGGCGAGTCGGCGGAAATGTTCGGAATCTTTGCTGATCACAAATTGCGTCTTGCCGTAACCCGATTCGCGCGGCCAGAGTTGCCGCTCGACGCGCGCGGCGACGGCGAGTGCCGGATCGAAAAGATGGGTCGAGTCGCCAAGCGCCTTACGAAATGCAGTGATTGCGAGCGGATAGTGCGTGCAGGCGAGAATGAGGGCGTCGAAATCTTGCAAAGATAGAAGCGCGAATGCTTGTGTGATGATCTGCACCAATTCCTCCTCTCCCGCACCAGATTCGATCGCGCGGGCAAGATCGGGAATAGCAACATACTCGACTTCCTTGCCGATCATGCGGAACGCACTCTGATAAATTTCTGATCGAATAGTTGCGGGAGTTGCGCAGAGGATGAGTCGTGAGGGCGACTTACGGAAAAAACTCACTGTCGGCCCCACCATCTCGATCAGGTGCTCGGGAGCGATGTCGATCGCATCGAAAAGCGAGATCGCAAGCGACGCTGAGACGCTGTTGCATGCGGAGACGATTGACCGGGCGCCGCGTTCGTGGAGCAACTGGATCGCCTGAATGGTAAGGAGGGAGAGTTCTTCGCGTGATTTCGAGCCGTACGGCAGGTTTTTAATGTCGCCAAAATACAACACATCGGCCGACGGGAGGCGATCGCGGATCGCACTCAAAACCGTGAGTCCACCAGAGCCGGAATCGAAAATCCCGATCATGATGCGAGTTTCTTATAGGCAGCGATGAATTGATCGTTGCGGTCGTAGTAATTTTTGAATGCTTCAAAAGAAGCGAACGCGGGGCTGAAAAGAATGGTTCCGCCCGGTGCGGTCTGTTTGAGCGCCATACGGAGAGCCTCTGCAAGCGAGTCAGTTTCTGAATACATTTTTGTAAGAAGTGATTTGAGTCGATCGGTACCATTCCCTGAAAAAAGAACAACCGCATCTGTATTTTTATTGATCGCCTGTGCCAATTCGGCGAGCGCGACTCCTTTGTCGTAACCGCCAACAATGAGTGTAAGCGGCCGACTGAGCGCATGCAGAGCAGCGATAGTCGCTTCGGGAGTGGAAGCATTGTTGTCGTTGTACACCGCAATTTCGTTTATGTTGCCCAACAACTGGAGCCTGCCCTCTACGCCCTTGAACGACTCGAGCCCCTCGCGAATATCTTCTTCAGATCCCCCGAGCGCACGTACGGCTGCGGCAGCGTGCGATGCGTTCTCGCGATTGTGCGCTCCGGGGATTTTCAGTTGCCACTCTGCAGGAATCGCAGGGGGCACGAGCGGCGCGACCTGCGGTCGCGCCGCATCGATTTTTTCTTTAATCGATTTCCCGACAAACAAACTGTCTACCGTTTTTTGATATCGAAAAATATTTGCCTTGTCCTCAAAATATTTTTCCATATCGGCGTAATAGTTCAGATGATCGGGCATAAGATTCGTAAACACGGCGATATGCGGGCTCATCTTCATATCACCGAATCCTTGCAACTGCCACGAATCCAGCTCTAAAACCGCGATATCGTCCGCCTGGATTTCCGGTAGCATGGCAAGCGTCGAGATACCCCGAATATTCCCGCCGAGAACTGTTCTCTTGTTCGCACGAATAAGCACGTGGTGGATCATGTGCGCGACAGTCGACTTGCCGCGCGTACCCGTGACGCCGACGATAACGGCGCCCGCCGCAGCGGCATATTTTGCAAAAAGCGCAGTCGACATCGCAACCGGAACACCGGCTGCTTTCGCTGCTGCGATGTAGGGAGAGTCGAGTGGCACGCCAGCCGCTTTGATCACCAGATCGCGATTTCTAAAATCCTCTTTGGATTGTTTTCCCAATCGAAACGAAACATTTTTGTATGCCTTGAGTTTTGCGACCGATTCTGCGAGTTCCGTTTCGGTTTTTTTGTCGGTCACCAAAATTTCCGCCCCGCATTTGGCTAAAAATTCCACATCCCCCACCCCGCGGCCCAAAAGTCCGAGGCCGAGCACGGTGATTTTTTTACCCTCAAAAGGCCCGCAAGCGTTCCGCATATATCCCACTATATGCCAAAGCTCTCAAGAGCGCACACTGCGATCTTCGGGAAAGGTAAAGAATGCAAAACGAACCGCGACGATGTTGAGCACTGCGTGAGCAAGTGAGGCGACGATGAGATTGGGCGCAAGCGTGTAGAGGATCGCCCACAGAAATCCGCCCGCACTCCCAAGCATCATGTTGAATCGGGCTCCGGGATATACGGTGTGCATAAATCCAAACAGAAGCGCCGTCACCGCGACTGCAAGCGGAATACTGATTACACCTTGCAGGTGCTGGAGCAAAAACGCCTGGAAAAGAAACTGCTGCACAATACTGAGCGGCAACGCAAAAAAGAGAAAATGGGGGTGGGTCCATTCAATGCGCCCGGTCTTGCGAAAACCCGACAGCGCCCAAAGCACGAGCGCACCACCAGCGACCGCTGGCGCATAGAGCGACAGTGCCCATGTGATATTGTCGGTACGGATTCCGATCGCAAACAAAGTCGCGCCGGAAACAATGAGAATCCCGCATACGCAGAAGAAAACAGCTGCCAGCACCGAAAGTCGGTATTTGACCGGGACGAGGCCAGCGTGTATAGCAAGAATCGGTACAACAAAAAGAAACAAGATCTGAAGAAAAAGGAGAAACGTGCTCGTTTCCATCGGGCAATTTTGACACAGATTCACGCGCATGCTCCAAACACTTATGCACTTGCATGAAATCGGGTGAGGAATAAAATCACCTTCCACGGTTGTTAGTGGAAGTGAGGTGTGATTCCTCCGCTGTGCCGCAACGGTAATACCTGCAAGGGTTAGTCCGGTCTTCAGCAACCGTTTTCCCGAGCAGGAATCTTCGCGCGAATACGCGCGGCGGAAAAAGATCTCTGCTTCGGGCAGGGATTTTTTGGCATATGCAAAAAAAATACACAATCATAATTTTCCTAGGGGTCGCAATCGCTTGTTTGGCGGTGGCGATGCATGGCTGGACTTCGGCTCCGCAGGCGCAAACGGCAAGCGTCGGGAGCGCATTCGTTTCAACATCCACGCAGCCCGACGATTTCGAAGTAAACGAAGTCCCGCCACCGCCGAAATCTGTTGCCCCACATCAGAAAACGAGCGCGGTGGCGTCTGCCACACCTTCAACAAATACCGCGCCCACAAACGCAGTGGCTCCCGCACCCGACGTAACGATTTCTCTCTCAGGCGCTTCGTATCCGGTCTTTGTGCCTTCCGGAGCGACTGTTCTTCAGGCAATGAATGCAGCTGCTTCGTCGACTTCCCTCACCTTTACCGGCCGCAACTATCCGTCGCTTGGATTTTTCGTCGAATCGATCGATGGCAAACAAGCCGGCAACGGCTCGGCCTGGATCTTCTATGTAAACGGCAAAGAATCGCAAACCGGTATTTCTTCAACCATGCTCCACCCTGGCGACACCGTCGAGTGGAGGTATGAAAAAAGTTATTAACCCCGACGTAAAGTCGGGGCCCCGACCAAAGCGTCGGGGTTATTTAAAAAATAATCCTATGAGAAGAACACGGCTCCTTATTGCAACAGGCGTGATCGCGCTCGCGATCGTTAGTTATGGCTTTACCAACGCGGACGACATCACTATTCCCACCGCAAATGCGACAAGCACTGCGACCGTGGAGAATAGCCCGGTAACCATTTTTCTATCGGGGATATCGAACGACAGCGGTACAATTACTTTTGCTACTTCGACCGATCCTTCAAATGGCTCGCTTGGAAAAATTGCCGCAGACGGTTCTGTTACTTACACGCCCAATAACGGATTTACCGGCACCGACTCGTTTGAATACCTAGTAACCGAAGGCGCTGCCAGTTCCGCCACTACAACCGCAACAATCACCGTCACGTCCCCTCCAGTTCCCGATACTGCGACCCTTGCCATCCGCGACGGAGCAACCCTCATCGGGCCCGTAACCATCAATCTGCCAGCGGTGGGCGCACCTGACGTTGATCTGACGGCCACCGGTTCTTCGACGGTACATGCGGTGGGAGCCCGGAGTGTCCTTGCGCTGTTCTCGTCGCTTGATGCGGCGACAAGCTCGTTCGATATCACCAACCTCTCATATTCATACGACTTCAAATCGTATCTCTTAAATTGCGTCGCGATACCGTCAGGAACGTCTTCGCCCGATTGTTTTAATTGGACGTATGCGGTCAACAATAATTTTCCATTCGTGGGCATGGACAAAGATACCCTGCAGAATGGCGACATCGCATACCTCATTTTTGGGTCGCAGTGGCAGGTGTCGACGGACAAGGCGAGCGTGTCGACGGGCGAATCATTCACCGTAACGGCGCAAGAATATGATCCGTCGAGCGGCACCTATCTGCCCGCAAGTGGAGTTGTGGTAGGGGCGGTACAGTTCGATTTCAGCTTCAACACGACCGAATTTGCGACTTCGACGACCGATGCAAACGGTCACGCGACGCTCTCTGTTGCAACTGCCGGCACGTATGACGTCGGCATTCAAGAAGCCGGATATTTTCCGAACGTATCCGTGGTCGTATCGGTTCCCGCGCAAGGTGGTGGCGGTGGCAGTACCGGCATCACGCACTCGCGTTTCAACATTCCCTCTGCGATTTCATATCTCACCAATAAACAAAACGCGGATGGCTCCTTCGATTCTGCTCTCTTTACCGATTGGGCTGCGATCGCCCTTGCGACAAGTCCCAGTAGCGCGCAAATAAATCTGAAGAATTATATGCTGAACGCGGCACCAACTCTTTCGAGCCCTACCGATTTTGAGCGGCACGCGATGGCACTCGAAGCCCTTGGCATTAATCCGTATTCGGGAACGCCAATCAATTACATCGCACCGATTCTCAATGCATTCGATGGCACACAAATCGGTGATCTGAGTCTCGACAACGATGATATCTTCGCGCTCTTTCCGCTGCTGCATGCTGGCTACACGTCGAGTGATCCGATCATCCAAAAAGAAGCTGCATTCATTCTCTCAAAACAAAAGCCCGATGGTTCGTGGGATGAAACTCCCGACATGACGGCTGCGGCGATCCAAGCGCTCGGGCCGCTGTTTGATATTTCCGGCGTCAACCCGGCACTCGGCAAGGCGGCGGGATATCTTGCCTCGAGAGAACAGAACGATGGCAGCTGGAGCAATATCGATTCGACGAGTTGGGTGCAAACGGCGATCAACGGAATTATCGAAGCGCATACTCCCGGCTTTGATAGCGAAACGCCATGGACATCTCCTGCAGGATTTCTCCCGACCGACGCGCTTGCAAATGCGCAGCAACCAGATGGCGCGGCGCAGCCGACTTCGGCTCCCGTAGACACGCGTGTGTGGAGTACGAGCTATGCGCTCGTTGCGGCATCGGGTAAAAGTTGGGATTCGATTCTGCAAAATTTCTCGAAACCGAGCAGTTCGGGAGGGGGAGGTAGCACAGGATCGGTTCTAGGCGCCTCGACATCAACGACGGCAACAGCTACCGCCTCCACAACTCCTGCAGTTGCCACGACAACACCTCCGATTGCAACATCGACGCCGCCTATTGCAACGACGACGCCTCCGCTTACACTCACCACGAGCACAACGACATCACAAACACCGCCACCGCCGCAAAAGAAAAAAGTAGTCGTTCACCCGAAGCCCAAACCAATCGCATCCACCACTGCGCCCGCAACGCCGATCACTGAATCGCAAACAGCATCAGTTGCTGTAAGTGCGCCATCAGGCAACTTCCTGAGCACTATCTGGCACGCGATTACTTCTTTTTTCTCTTCGTTGTTTTAAACAACGGGCGGTACATGTCGTCTTCAAGCGAGATGCGTAACTCATTCTTGTTGATCTTTCCTGAAAATGCGACTGGCGCATCTGTGATGATTGCAAGCGGTCGACGCTCGCTCCCCTCGCCCATCGCGAGCGTCGCAGCGGTCGCGAGCGAATCGGCAACATCGGTTTGCGTGAATTTGAGCTTCCGGCCAAACAAATCCTTCTTACCGCGATAATCGCGCAACCCCTTGAACCCTGCATAGCCGAGCGCAACACCCACCACGCCTGCGCGCAACGGCATGATGCGGCTATCGGTGATCACGATACCAAGTTTTTTGATGTGGTAGTACTTCTTCAGGGCACTGCGGAGTTTTGTGGCGGCCGTAAAACTGTCTTTCGGCAAGAGAACAATCTTCCCCTTTGCATTCGATTCATCGATGCCCGCATTCCACATGAGGAGGCCATCTTTGAGCGTGAGGCTCCCGTACCTGGTCGGCATCACCCAATCGCTCTCAATGCGAATTAATTTTGCTTCATCTTTCCCATTTGCGGTGCGCCCTTCAGAAAGCGCAATGATTTTCGAGGTCACGGCAAGAATCGATCCATTCTTTAGTTTAGGAATATGCTGCGCGATAAAACGCTCCAAAGCTTCCCTTTCTTTAAAAAGACGCGTCTTGATTGCGCTTACCTTCATGCCGAAACCGGCTGCTTATCGCGCAAAAGCCAGAGCCCCACGTAGAGCAATGGCGTGTACACGATTCCCATCGCGACCTTAAAGAGCCACCACGAAATAATGATGTTGAGGAGCGTCGGGTTTGGATACACGCCATAAAAGGCGATGATCATGAAAATAGTCGAATCGAGGAATTGCGACCAGAGCGACGCGATCATGCTGCGCAGCCAGAACTTCTTGCCGCCCCAAAGTTTTCTGAAAAAGAAGAATGAGATGACGTCTTGATACTCGCCGATCACAAAGGCGATGACGGATGCAATCGCGATGCGCACCGAAACCGCGAAGATGAGGTTGTACCCATCATGCGCCCACAGCCCGGCAGCCGACCACGGGAGCGCGAGCGAGAGAATCGAGTACAAGACGAAGAGCAGTGTGGAAACGAATCCCGCAAGCACGAAAAATTTTGCGATCCGCTTACCATAGATTTCGCCGATCACGTCGGTCATAAGAAAGACGAATGGAAAATAGAAGATGGAGACCGACAGATGCAGCCCGAAAAAGAACGGCATGATCTTGAGTCCGAGCGTATTCGATGCAAAAAGTGAAACGAGATAGACCGCAAGGGCAATCACGATTTTGCGCAAATTTCGCTCGTCGAGCTTTGCGATCTCTGGCATAGAAAGCCGCATTGTAGGGTATGCGGTTCATGAACGCAATCAGCGAGGTACAATAGCTCAATGGCTCGTTGTATCGCCATAGCTGCTGTAACGATTGACGGAAAAATCGCGCTTGATGCGAATCACTTTTCGGATTGGACATCGCCCGAAGATAAGGTTTTTATGCGTGCGCTTTTGGACAAATCCGACGTCGTAGTCGTAGGCAACAATACTTACAAAACCGCCATTGAGCCGCTCTCAAAAAGAAATTGCATCGTGCTCACCGCTTCGGTCGCCACGACGGAGAAGAAATCAGACAATCTGCTTTTCTGGAATCCCGCGACAACGCCGTTCGAAGCCGTCGCCGGTCAGTACAAAACCGTGGCGATTCTCGGCGGCGCGAAAACCTATTCGTATTTTTTAGAGAACGATTTGATGGATGAGTTGTATCTCACCATCGAGCCCATCATCTTTGGCCGCGGGATCGACCTCTTTGCCCCCATTGGCGAAAAAATGTCTCGTTTCGAATTACTTTCAATGGAAAAACTTAACGAGATAGGCTCAGTGCTGTTGCACTACGAAAAACTATAGTGGGTGCGGGGAGACTCGAACTCCCAACCCTTGCGGGATACGGTTCTGAACCGTACGCGTATACCAGTTCCGCCACGCACCCAATTTGGGCATTGTACGGGCCCTACACGGCAGTGGCAATCCGGCTACGGAGTAAGATACGGGCCTTCGGTTTTATCGTATTCAGCCGCAACCTTCCTCACTGCCTGCCACTTGAGCGCGTAATCGAGATTTTCGAGCAAGCCTTTGATCGCGCGCATTCGGATATTCGTCTTAAGCGCCTCGCGCTCTGCCGCATTCTCCGTCGTATGCGGGATTTTAAGCCGTTGCCCAGCCTTGAGCATATCTTTTTCCTTCAAGCCGTTGAGTTTGCGTAATTCCTCGACGGTCGTTTTGAACATCTTTGCAATTTTGCCGAGCGTGCCGCCGCTCGGGACTACGTATTCGGTTTCGCTGTGCGGAGAAATCGCCGGCGGCAATCTCAATTTCTGCCCAAGCTTCAAGGGGGCTTTGGGATCGATTCCGTTGAGTTTTGCTATCTCCTCCACTTTCGTGCCATTGTCGTGAGCGATGCTAGCGAGGGTATCGTCTTCTTCGATCTCGTATTCACGTTCTTTCTCAAGACTTATGAGCTTGTCATGAATTCTTTGCTGTATGAATTCCACGTATCCCGCGTACGAAACTTTGTCGGGTCCGACCTTGTCTTTATACTGATTGGCGAACGAACCGTTGTAATGCGATACAGCTAAGAGCAGATTATCGGAAGGATTCGGGCCTTTGTATGGAGTGAGCTTTCCATAACCATTGATGATCGAAGCGACATACGTCGCGCACGCTTTCGAGCTCAATTCGAAATTTTTTCGGTTATCTATCTCTGGAGTTCCTTTTTTCTTGTCCGCTGGAATAACGAGTCGGATATCGGGGCGCATTGCGGTTTGTTTGAGGAATTGATATGAACCGACGGCTTTGGCTTTCGAGACGGCATCGTCGTTGAACCACGTCTCCACGATACCGAGATAGAAGACATCGGGGTCGATTCCTTTGCTCTTATAAAACGCTTCGTAATCCGGGAATTCAGCGCGGCGACTGAGCGCGTGCCCCAATTGCTGATATTCGAACGGTTGGTGGTAATACTGCTGCCAATCTTCGCGCGCGGTGGCGAGTGTTTTTTCATCAATCGAAATAGTCCCATTTTTTGCGAGTTGCTCACGAGCGATTTTCCACATGCCATGACCTTTATGACGCAACTGTTCGGGGCCGTGCTTGATATGTGCGGGAGCAGCTTTCTCGTGCGGCTTCTCTTTTTGGTTTTTCCGTTTCGCTTGTGCATCGTCCGGCATCCCGGCAGCGAGGGCGGCGGCGATGGCGAGCTTCAAGAAATGCCTCCTATGGACATTTTCATTTTCAGGAACCGAAGGGTCTTCGGTCTCAGGGGTATCTTCAGGTGGTGAGGGAGCCTGACGGATCTTGAATCCTTCATTCATGCGCTCATGATAGCAGGCAAATCACTGGGAATAACAAGGGACTCAGGATCGTTACCGTCCCATCGTATCGCTCCATGCACGACCATGTTCGCAATCTTCGGCTGCCATTCGTGTTCCGCTGTATTGACCGCGCCTGCGATATCTTCCGCTGACATTCCTTTGCTAAGTGGAATGCGGTGTTCAAAAAATGCCGGGCCGCGGTCGAGTTCGTCGGTCACAAAATGCATCGTAAAACCGGATTCCGAAATTTCTCCGCGGGCAAACGCTTCAGCGACGGCTTTGTGAATTTTTCTGCCGTACATTCCATGCCCCCCAAAACGGCCACTGAGCTGCGAAAGAAGCGCAGGATGAATGTTGAACGTTTTCTGTGGATCGAGGCCGTGCACCAATTTAAACCATCCCGAAAGGGCGGCCCACTGTGCTCCAGAATCTGTGACAATTTTCCGATAGTGATCCGCATCGTATGGCCCCGCAAAATAGATAAAAGGAACGGAGAGTTTTTCTGCTCGTTCGCGCACGCCGCCATGTTCGTGATTAGAAACAACTGCTACGATCTCGGCGTCGAGAGTGCCCATTTTGGTTGCCGCAATGAGATTCTCAAAGCCGCCGCCGCCGCCATCTGCGGTGCCGGATGCGAATACGATCAAACGCGGTTTTGACATGCCTCTACGGTACCATGCTGTCCGCCCCAACAATCCTTATATTCTTATTCGCGCGAATAAGAATATAGTTGTATCGATAGACGGCTATGTAATAATGCCAAACATGAAATTCACGACTCCCCTCAAGCCCGGCGCGATCAAGCTGCTCCTCCTCGGCTCCGGCGAACTCGGGCGCGAAGTGGCGATCGAAGCGATGCGGCTGGGAGTGGAGGTGATCGCGTGCGACCGTTATGAGAATGCTCCTGCGCAACAGATTGCGCATCGCGCGTATACCTTCAACATGCGTGATGCGGCGAAGGTCCGGGAAATTATTGAAAAAGAAAAGCCGACTTTCATCGTCCCCGAGATCGAAGCGATTGCGACGGATGAATTAGTCAAGCTCGAAGCGGAGGGCTATACGGTAATTCCGACCGCGCGCGCCGTGCGTCTCACGATGGACCGCCAGGGCATCCGCAAACTCGCCGCAGAAGAATTGAAATTGCAAACTTCGCCGTATCGCTTTGCCGGATCGCTCGAAGAATTGAAAGCGGGTGCTGAGGCGGTCGGATTCCCCTGCGTCATCAAGCCGACGATGTCTTCAAGCGGACATGGCCAATCGGTGGCTAAAAAAGGGCAAGATTTGGAAGGCTGCTGGAACTACGCAATCGAAGGCTCGCGCACGCAGACCGGCAAAGTAATCGTCGAAGGCTTTATCGATTTCGATTACGAAATCACGCTCCTCACCGTGCGCCACGCAGCTGGAATTTCTTTTTGCGCGCCGGTCGGCCATCGACAGGTGGATGGCGATTATGTGGAAAGCTGGCAGCCGCATCCGATGAGCGATACTGCACTCAAAAAGGCGCAAGAATATGCAGCGGCAGTTGTCGGCAATTTGTGCGGCGAGAATGGCCGAGGAATCTTTGGCGTGGAATTTTTCATCAAGGGCGACGATGTGTGGTTCTCCGAGCTCTCTCCTCGCCCGCACGACACCGGCATGGTGACGATGGTCTCGCAGACGATGAGTGAGATGGAACTCCATGTGCGCGCGATCTTCGGCCTCCCCATTCCCGAAATCCCCTGCCGACCCGGCGCGAGTGCGGCAATCCTCGCCGAAGGCGACATGCAAAATCCCACCTACGAAGGCGTCGATGAAGCACTCAAAGAGCCCGGCACGTGGATTAGAATTTTCGGCAAGCCCGAAGTCATCAAACACCGCCGTATGGCAGTCGCGCTTTCGATTGCCGACAGTGTGGAAGAAGCCCGCAAAAAAGCGATGGCGGCGGCGAAACAAGTCCGGGTTGTAAACGGTTAGTGCGCTCCCATCGAAAGACTCGCAAGCCAAAAGATAAGTGCAACTCCAACTATTGGAGCAAGTACGGCAAGTATGACCACGATAATAAGAGGTGCTTTTACATACCATCTGATGGATTCTTTGTAGAAATACATTTTCATAAGTGCCATTCCCGCAGAAAAGATCGCAATTGCTGAAACAATAAAATAAACATGCGTGGTTGGAGGTTTACTGAATGCAGCGGCGAAAGCAAGTAGCCCAACGATGATGTTCAGGATTGAGAACGTCGTCCAAAGTCCCCTACGTTGCGGCATAACAATTATTGTATCATTTTGACTACTCGACGGCCTCCACGCTCGCGCCGAGTTTTTTTAGTCGCTCAGATAGATTGGCGTAGCCGCGGTTGATCGGATACACGTTGCGCAGCATCGATTCACCTTCGGCGGCGAGCATGCCGATCAAGAGCATGGTGGCGGGGCGTAGCGCCGGCGGCGCCTCGATATCGCCGCTATGCAATGCGGTCGGACCCTTGATGAGTACGCGATGCGGATCGAGGAGCTGCGCGTCTGCGCCAAGTTTGTTGATTTCCAAAAACCAATGCGCGCGACCATCGTACATCCAGTCGTGTAGGAGTGTATCTCCTTTCGCCTGCGTCGCTATCGGCACGAAAAACGGCAGGTTGTCGGCATTGATGCCCGGAAACGGCCGCTCTGAAATCTTGTCGGGCGGTGCCACGAGCTGCGAAGGATGTATCGTCACGTCACGCAAAACCGTGTGACCATTTTCCGATGCGTACTTTTCTCCATATTCATATTTGAGACCCATGTGCTCGAGCGTGAGCAATTCAAGTTCAAGCATTTCAAAGGGACAGCGCTCGACCGTCAACTTCGAACCAGTCGTCGCGGCGAGCGAAATGAAAAACATCGACTCGATCGGGTCTTCGCTTGGGTGGCCGTGCACTTCCGCATTGATTTCTTCGAGCCCGTGCACGACGAGTGTGGTCGTCCCTACTCCTTCGATTTTGACGCCGCAGTGTCGGAGGAATATGCAGAGGTCCTGCACCATATAATCCGCACTCGCGAATTTTATCGTCGTGATGCCGGGAATCTTTGCAGCCGCGATGAGCGTGTTTTCGGTCCCGGTATTACTTGCTTCAAACATGACGATCTCCGCCGGCCGCATTTCCCCAACTTCCACATGATAGGTGTGTGTCTCCTCGTTGCCAGTAACTTCAATACCAAGTCTCCGGAGCGCATCGATATGCGCGCCCAGACTTCTTTTCCCGAGATCGCAACCCTTCGGCGCTGGTAAGTCGAATGATGTGAGTCGATGTGCGAGCGGCGCGATGAAAAGCGCAATCGAGCGCGTCCGCTCCGCGGACGCGCGATTGATATTTGCGAGATCGAATTTTTCCGGCGGCGTGATGCGCATGTCTCCGTCTGATGCCCACGCGATTTTGACGCCTATCGATTCCATTACTTCGATGAGTCGCTTCACCTCCTCAATCTTCGGCATGCGCTTCAAAATCGTCTCGCCGCGATTCAAGAGCGATGCAGCGAGCATGGCGACCGCCGCATTCTTTGAGATATTGGTCGTAACAGTGCCGGAGAGTTTGTTGCCGCCGATGACTTTGTAATTCATGGGGGGCATTATACGCGGTTGTGCGCCCGGAAGGAATCGAACCTTCGACCTCTGTCTTATCAGGACAGCGTTCTACCACTGAACTACGAGCGCGTACGGGCGATAGTAGCAAAAAGAGGGCTTACATGCTACTTTTCGAGCGCGGGATTGAGTGACCAAATCCCGAGCTCCAACCAGTCGGAGGCGATCATGCCACATCGGCAAACGCGTTTCGAAAATGACAAGAAAAGGAAACTCGGGTGGGTCTCCCGGTCCGGCAAAAACATTTTTACGCAGATGGAATTTGAAAATTTTTCTGCTCCCAAACGTCATAGAAATCGGAGACCGCGACTCAAGAGTTATTCACACATTTCTGAAAAACTCTATACATTTTTTCAGATATGTGTATGATGCAGATATATTGTTCTTTTCGTGTGACGAATGATTGTCCGAGCGAAAAGGTAATTCGCTTCGGCAGCGGAAGCACAAAAATGGGCTTCGCCCGTTATTGTCAGAATTAACTGTTGTCACATCATAGATGAAAACAACAACGACCGACAAGTCGCTCCAAAAGGAGTTTGAGCTTGTCGACGCTTGGGGTTTGCACTCGGGCATCGATCTCCATGGATGTAATCCAGCGAGTATTCGATCCCCGGAAAAGATTAAGCAGTTCGTCTACGAGCTGTGCGATCTGATCAAGATGAAGCGGTTTGGTGAGTGCCTCGTAGTTGATTTCGGAGAAGACCCCCGCGTCGCGGGATACTCGATGACGCAACTGATCGAGACCTCGCTGATCTCGGCCCACTTCGGGCACGCCGCGGACCCGTATTGCTACTTGGACGTCTTTTCGTGCAAGTACTACGATCCGAAGGTCGCCGCTGAATTCGCCAAGAAATTCTTCGAGGCCGCGGACTACAAACTGCACTCGACGGTGCGAAAATAAATTCAAACCGAAAACAGAAAACGACCCGCGAGGGTGGTTTTCTGTTTTTCGTTAACGCAAAAAACACCGTGCTCCTCGAAGGAGTCGGCATTTTTTGTTTGCAAAACCACACGCAAACATTTTGATACACACTCTTTTGTTTCGTCCAAACGATTCGTCTTTCCGAATCTGTCAGGCATCATTTGAGGTTGAATGCCATTACCCATTCTGTGCTCAGCTGAGACACAGAAACCGACCGGTTAAACCACTGCTGCCGAAGCAGCGTGACCTATCCGTTTTTGAATGATTCCACGAGCAGGTTCCCCTACCCGTGCCTTGTTACGACTTAGTCTTTGTCATTGAGTTTGCCTTGATACATAACGAGTATGTGCTTTGGGCACTCCCAACTTCCCTGACTTGACGGGCGGTGAGTACAAAGCTTGAGAACGTATTCACCGTAGTATGGCTGACCTACGATTACTAGCGATTCCGGCTTCATGAGGTCGGGTTGCAGACCTCAATCCGAACTGGCGCCGCTTTTTTAGGATTTGCTCAGGGTTACCCCGTCGCGCCCCTTTGTAACGGCGATTGTAGCGCGTGTGCAGCCCAGGACATCAGAGGGACATGCTGACTTGGCGTCATCCCCACCTTCCTCCCCCGTGAGGGGGCAGTCTCGCCTGATACGTGTAACAGGCAACGAGGGTTGCGTTCGTTACCCCACTGAAGGGAACGATTCAAACCACGAACTGACGACAGCCATGCATCACCTGTCCTACACCCTCGAAGGCTTCCTAGCTTTCGCTAGGCGTGCAGTAGGATTTCTAGCCCTGGTAAGGTTCTTCGCTTAGCGACGAATTGAGCCACACGCTCCACCGCTTGTGCAAGCTCCCGTCTATTCCTTTGAGTTTTAGCCTTGCGGCCGTACTACCCAGGCGGATCGCTTAACGCGTTAGCTTCGCCTCAGAGAGGGTCGATACTCCCTAAAGCCAGCGATCATCGTTTAGGGCGTGGACTACCGGGGTATCTAATCCCGTTCGCTACCCACGCTTTCGTGCTTGAGTGTCAGGAACGCGCCAGTCTGTTGCCTTCGCTTTCGGTGTTCCCCTAGATATCAACGGATTTCACCCCTACACCTAGAGTTCCACAGACCTCTCACGCCCTCGAGTCATGCCGTTTCGACCGGATTACCGAGGTTGAGCCTCGGAGATTTAACAGCCGACTAACATGACCACCTACGCACTCTTTACGCCCAGTAATTCCGGGTAACGCTCGGGGCCTCTGTATTACCGCTCCTGCTGGCACAGAGTTAGGAGCCCCTTATTCATGAGGTAACGTCAATAACTTCCTCCCTCATAAAAGGTGTTTACGTGCCGAAGCACTTCATCCACCACGCGGTATCGCTCGATCAGGCTTTCGCCCATTGTCGAATATTCTCGGCTGCAGCCCCCCGTAGGGGTATGAACCGTGTCTCAGTTTCATCGGTGGGGGTCACCCTCTCAGGTCCCCTACGCGTCATAGCCTTGGTGAGCCATTACCTCACCAACAAGCTGATACGACGCAGGCCGCTCCCAAAGCGATAAATCTTTCATCTTGCGACATATCGGGAATTGCACCGTCTTTCGACGGAATATGCCCGACTTTGGGGGACGTTCCTACGTGTTACTACCTCGTTTGCCACGGGTCTAAACCCGTTCGACTTGCATGCCTTATCCATACCGCCAGCGTTCACCCTGAGCTAGGATCAAACTCTCAGTAAAAGAGAAATTACACTCTTTCGGTCGTCGTTTTGAAATTAATCGCACGAGGCCCGTTTGAGTTAAATTCTTTCACGAATTTGATTTTACTCTTTTTTAGGATGGACGAAACAAAAGAATGCAGAAAAATTTTCTGATTGATCTTTTGTTTCATTACTGTTTACCCTGAGCGTTCACACCTTGCGAACGTCGAAGGGTTTACTCAACTACGAGATCCTCCTAGAATCTCGTACTTGTTTTTCTATATTCGCTTGCCGAATATTAATGATTGTGTGTTTCTTACCCGGACACTAAATTTTAGTGTGCGGGCTTACCAGATGGAATTTTAATTCCATCTATTTGGTTTTGCTTTTGTATTCGCTACGAATACAAGTTGTATATTCAATTTTCAATGATCCTCCGAATTTTTCCATAAAAGAATTTCGGGCACCTTGCGATTACGCAAGTACACTTGGATTTTCTACGACGTAAACGTCGAGAAAATCTCAGCGCGCACCGCTCCAGCCGCCTTGCGGCGGTTCGATATGTAGGACGAGAGAGTCTCGTCCGGACGCCATCAGGAGCGATGGTCGGAAGAGTATATAGGAGTGGCTATAGTGCGTCAAGCGAAAAGGGTTGCACGCCGACCTAGGACAGGGTCGGCGTGCTTGGGTGTATTCCTCCGGGGATTCCGGTGTGGCTCTTTGCCCTTGGACTTTAGGGCAGGTCGTCCGTGGCCTGCCGCTGGTTTTTTCCAAAAGCTTCTTTTCGGGGGTGCCGTTTCCTTGCTCCTTCGGCCCCGCGCCAGAAGGGATCCCGTTAGCCCAGGTCCACTTACACAACTCAGTGGAGGGGCTGCGGATGTCCTAATTCAAGTATATGCCTGCGCAGAAATTACGCTATCAACGATGACATCTTTTTTGAACTGTTAGCGTTACTTATCTCACCCGCATGAACAACAATCTTTTCAATCCACAGTCGCACAATTTCATTGGCTTGCGGTGAGGCTTTGGTAGCGCCGGTCATGCGTTTGATCTCTGGATGGAATTGCACCGTGTAGGCTTTGCTCCCATAACGCAGCGCCGAGAAACGGCATGATGTGCCGGTTGCAAGGAGCGTGGCGCCCGAAGGCAAATTGGTGACGCTGTCTTTGTGCGCATATTGCGCCATGAATGATTGCGGAAGATTTTTGAAAAGCGGATCATGTGCGCCATCTGGGGTGAGGTGCACTTCGTGTCCGCCGAATTTATGTTGCGCTTTGTCGTTGTTCACCTTGCCGCCGTGCATCTGCGCGATGAGTTGGTGGCCGAAGCACACACCTAAGATAGGGATATGTCTCTCAAAAGCGTGCGCCACGAGCGGTCGCGTGCGCGCGAGAATTTCCATCGAGGTGATGCGGGCCGAATCGCCCTCGACCCTGCCGCCATGAAAATCAAAATCCGACGACCCGCCGAACATCACGCCGTCGTATCCCGCGAGAAATTCTTCGGGTGCCGCCCATGCAAATTGCAGATCAAGCGATGAAAGAAAATCGAGATCCGCGACCCCGCCAACCGCTTTCGCGAAATTGTTTCGTTCGCGCTCAATCCGCATCGGATCGGTGCGGGATTGGACCAAAAGTATCTTACTCATATCTTGTTATACCGCATCCGTATTTGAATATTTCAAAAAAGACTGTGGAAAAATGCATGAGCCGGTCGGAGACGAAATTGTCCGACCGGCTCGCCTGTGGCAGCGGATTTCAGACGAAGGAGACCGTGAGCGGAACGCTCGGTCCTTCAAAAACCTGATCCGGCGTGATCTGAAGGGAGGTGTCGTGATGCTCCCAAGCATAGTCTTCGGCGACTTGTAATGCCTCCATCGCCGAATTGTATGGGGCCTTGCCGCCCAGAATCGCGTGACACTCCATACCATCTCGACATCTCTCATATGCCCCTGGGAACCATCTTCCGTCTTCGATCCGACGGATTTCGATTCCCAGAAGTTCTCGGACCGTCCCACTTCCATTAAGGTTCATTTCTACCTCACCACCTTGCCGCAGCAAGATCAAAAAACGCTCCACCGTGGAGCGCCGCGCAGGACTTACCTTTTCTTATTTCTTTTTTGATGCGTTCGACGCATCTGTGCCTGCATGCCGGGACTGTACCAAGTCGATGCGTTTGCGGCAAGAGCAAAATTCATAAAACAAAGAGCCGCCGGCGTTACGCAACGCAACCAGCGGCTCAGGCGAATATGGGTTCATGGGATTAATCTCCCATTTCATCTTCGTAGACGAGGATCTGCATTCCTCCTCGTCCAAGATGGGCGACCAAGCGAAGCCCCTTGGCCAACAAGATGGTCACGGCGCGGTCCAGCGCCGCGATCTCGGCCTCGTTGGCGATCCGGTGGGAAAACCAGTTCTCGATTGCCGTTGGATCGCCAACGCACCGGCAAACGATAATTTCTGAGGTTTGTCGGATCGCGAGCCTCAGAAAAGTTGTCGGCCGCTCAGGATCGACGGGATAGATTGCCCGTTCGACAACGGAGCGTTGATCGTCATCGCCGACCAACGACAGGCGTCTTACTGCTTCTCGCATAATACTTCCTTTCGTTTGGGTTGTCCGCGCCGAGCACTTAGCACGCTCTCGGCGCGGATCGCGTGGGCCGTCTATCGCCGCTTGCGCCTCCGACCGAAACGAGCGCGTTGGTCCGAAAGCTCGGAACCCTGCTCGTCCGGATCCCAACTCAAGGGTGGCGGAGTGACGTAAGGCCTCTTGCCCTTCCATCGGAAGGGCGTCAAGAGAAGGGAGATGAGTGCCGCAATTTTCTTTGCCATTTTTCCTCCACTGGCAAACCAAAACAGTCGCCCATTCGACTGCCTGGGCAACACCAACGAAATTCGCAGGCATTGCCCAGACAATCGATGTATGTGAAAGATCAGAACGAACAAGGCCTTCACTTTTGGTGAAGGCCTTGGTTGTATCTGGTTTCTTTTCTTAGAATCTAGACACGAGCAAATCCTCCACCGTTGTGGTAAGGAGGAGTCCAAGGACGAGGATATTTTGCCTGTGGCTCATGTAGGGTTCATCTTAAGGACTATTGTTCAGCCGTCAAGAGGGGCCCTGGTGCTTCAACTTTAACGCCTTTCACATACCACCACTTGCTGGTGTAAGGAGGTTGGTCCTGATGCTCGCGCACTTCTTCCACTTGAAGACCATATGAGGCGAGAGTCGTCCTGATTTCATCGGCATTTTCAAAATACATGTGGTTCTCGAGGCCATGCTCGATAAATTCGCGCGCATCGGCGTATTTCGAGCGTGCGACTATCGTGCGCATCATATCCGGATGATGCAGCGTGAACGTAAAAATACCGCCGGGAGCAAGTGCGGCCGCGGCTTCCGAAAACGCCGATCGGGGCATGAGATCTATTGCCATATTACTTACGACCATGCCAAAACTATTGGAAGCGAACGGGAGCATTGTCGCATCTGCTTCCACATGCGACACATTGGCGTGCTTTTGTCCTTTGAGTTTTCGTGCATCAATATGCGCGAGATCTGAAGTGGCAAAAAAAATGTTTTTGAGAAGCTCTGCATCTCGACTCTGCGTATAACTTTGCAAAAGCGTCCTTTCGAGAAGCTGAGGTCCCGATCCTATGTTCAAAATACGCAGCGGATGTACTCTCGCCTCTCGAATGCACTGCATGATGGTGCGATTTACGTCGCGGCGAGTTTGATCGGGGCTATCCTCGGAATCTGTCTTGTAATCGCGTTCGTAATGGCCTTTCACGATATCTCGCATGCTTTTCTGCGGGCCGCTTTCGATTTTTCCCATGTATCCTTATTGTCGCACAAAAAAAGAACCACCTGCCTTGGGGACAGCAGGTGGTTCGAAGGCCGCCGCGCCGCGAATGTGCAGGCTTCATCCAGGCTGCGCAATCATGCGCAGGCGGGTGTGGGAAACTTCGGTGCCGTCCGGCAGCACGACGTCGTCACACCATCCGACGTCTTTTGTACCATTGGGGGGCGCATCTTCTCCCCCCTTCTTGGCAACGAAACGGAACGATTCGCTGGTAACGACCAGGCCATCAGGAAATTGAACCCTGGCCCCCCACTCAATCGGGATCTTTGCCATATGGCGCCTCCTCATGACATCAGGTCAGGTCCCCTGATGCCTTCAAAACAAGATCAATGACCTGATTGCGCCGCCCGAAAAATCGGGTGGCGAATATCAGATCAAGAAACGAAACACCGGGCTGTCGTGCGGCAACAATTCGAATGACATGCCGATTTTTTTCATGCGCTTCTGGAGCGGCTCGAGGTGTTCCTTCTTTGCAAGCTCGATGCCCACCAGCGCCGGGCCGTTTTCGCGATTATTTTTCTTGGTGTACTCGAAAAGTGTGATGTCGTCGCTTGGCCCGAGTGCATGGTCGAGGAAGCGCCGCAATGCCCCCGGCCGCTGCGAGAAATTGATGATGAAATAGTGCTTGAGCCCCTGATATACGAGGCTGCGCTCGATCACTTCGGGGTAGCGGCTGATGTCGTTGTTGCCGCCGGAGACGATGCACACGACCGTCTTCCCTTTCAGTTTTTTACCGAGCTGATCAAGCGCTGCGACAGTGAGCGCGCCTGCGGGCTCGGCGACGATGCCGTCGCGCTGATAGAGACTAATCATTGTCTCGCAGACTTTTCCTTCGGGGACGACGAGCATCGAATCGATCACTTTTTTCGCGATGCGGAACGCGATATCGCCCACCGTGCGCACGGCCGTGCCGTCGACGAATGTGTCGATTGTTTCGAGTGTGACGACCTTGTCGGCTTTGAGCGACTCATTCATTCCCGGCGTGCCGGTCGCCTCCACGCCGATCACTTTTGCGGATGGACATTTCGCTCTGAGGTATGAGCCCACGCCCGCGACGAGTCCGCCGCCGCCGACAGGCACAAGCACGTAATCCGGGCACGAACCCAACTGCTCAAGAAATTCCGCGCCCACCGTACCCTGTCCCGCGATCACCAGCGGGTCGTTAAATGGATGCACAAACGGCATCTTTTTTGCGTCCGACATTTTTCGCGCTGCCGCATACGCTTCGTCGTACGTGTCGCCCACGAGTTCAATGCGGACTTCGCTGTTGCCGAGCGCCTGTACGCGATCGATTTTTTGCCGCGGCGTGTTGCGTGGCATGAAGATGACTCCTTTCACCCCGAGCGCTTTACATGAAAACGCGACTCCCTGCGCATGGTTGCCGGCCGAAGCACACACCACACCGCGCTTTTTCTCGGCCGCCGAAAGCAATCGCATGCGGTTGTATGCGCCGCGAAGTTTGTATGAGCGGACGACCTGCAGATCCTCGCGCTTGAGATAAATTTTCGCGCCGAATTTCTCCGAAAGCCCATGATTAAGCTGCAGCGGCGTCTCGCGCGCGACGCCGCGCAACTTTTCTCGCGCTTCCTCTACAAGTTCTGGGATGGATGGTTGAGGCATACGGTTATTGGAGATACGCGACGCACGAGATCTCGACGAGCGCCGCTTTGGGCAATGCGGCCACACCGACCGTGGCCCGCGCAGGTTTGTGTTGGCCAAAAAATTCCGAGTACACCTCATTCATTGCTTTGAAATCATTCATGTCGGCGAGGTACACGGTGACGCTCGCGACCTGCGACACTTTTGCTTTTGCGGCGCCGAGCACCGCTTCAAGATTTTTCAAAACCTGCATAGTCTGTTCTTTGACGCCGCCTGCAACGAGCTCTCCGGTTGCTGGATCGAGCGCGATCTGTCCGGAGCAAAATACAAAATCTCCGGCTACGGTGGCTTGCGAGTAGGGCCCCACTGCCTTTGGCGCTTTCTCTGTCTCAACTTTTTTCATTGGATAAACGATTACTTACTAAAACAGCCCCCTTGTGGGAGGCTGGTTTGCGATTACTTGTTTTCAACTAAGCGCAGATCAGACTCCCGAGGAGGCGGTAATAATGGAAATAATGGCGATGTTCCGGATCTGCATTGGGCTAGAGTAGCGGGGCAACGAAGAGCTGTCAAGGAACGCCTCTTATCCACAATTTGACAACTCCCGATGCGGAGTTATTGTGGGGAAAGTAAAAGCCAAAGACCCGGTTCCCTGCACTGAGGCGGGGGTTCGGACCGGCGAGGCTGATTCCTGCAACAGTGGGTTTCCGGGAGCTCCCGTGACAGAGATAACCGATACCTCTATGAGAGTCGGTGAGCGCAAAGCGAGGTGGCACCGCGGAATCCTATGATATAAAAATCACATAGTCCGCCCTTAGTACGCGAACGACATGTTCGCGTCATGAGGGCGGATTTTGTATTTGTATTCCGGAGCGTGTGCCACCTTTTTCGATTTTTTAGTGACATACGCTCTGGATTGCAATGAATGCTTTCCAGTGCAGATGAAAGGTCTGCATGATCTTTCAATCTGTATGCATCAACGATTTATCTCGCAGGAGAGCGACGATGAGACTGCACCTGACTGGCGTGCCCTGCACGAAAGGCCCGGCTGTCGAAACTTCCGTCAAACGTGCGCTCGCAGGGAAGGCTTCGGCCACCGTGGAAATCACCGAAGGCAACGCGCCTGAGGTGACCGGCAAAATCGATCTCTGCGATTTCGACCCGATCGCCATTCTGCCGCAGGTCGTCGCAGCAATCGGGGAGGCGATATATGCCACCCTGGGTCGTGAGATCGGCGTTTCGTGCTCTGCGACCGGTGTCCCCGGCGCGAGCTGGGAACGCGGAGCCTATACGGGCTTCGCTGGCTGAGGACCGGCAACCTCGCAGCGGATCGATGCGGCATACGAAGCGGCGCCAGGTCACTCCCTGGCGCCCTTCTTCTTTTATATATTTTGACACTACCCCACTCGCCTGCTAGCGTGCGTCCATGGAGAAATTGAAGAAGCTCGCACAACTCATCCGTTACTACTCAATCCGCGCCACGGCCGAAGCTGGCAGCGGACATGCCTCTTCTTCCCTCTCCGCGGCCGATTTGATGACTACTTTAATGTTCGGCGGATTTTTCCGGTTCGATCTCAAGAAGCCGGAATACACGGGCAACGATCGCCTCATTTTCAGCAAAGGCCACGCAAGTCCGCTCTACTATTCGCTGTGGCTTGCGGCCGGAGCGCTCAGTGAGAAAAAGTTGCTCTCATTTCGCAAATTTGAAAGCCGCGACATGCAGGGCCACCCGACCGTCGAATTCAAATTCGCGGAGGCGACAACCGGATCATTGGGCCAAGGACTCTCGATCGGCGTGGGAATGGCGCTCAATGCAAAATATTTGGATAAATCCGATTCGCGCACGTTCGTGCTGCTCGGTGACAGCGAAATGGCCGAAGGAAGCGTCTGGGAAGCGATGTCGATTGCGGCGTTTTATAAATTGTACAATCTAGTCGCTATCGTCGACGTGAACCGCCTTGGCCAGCGTGGCGAGACAATGCACGGCCACGACACGGGAGCGTACGCGAAAAAGGCACAAGCATTCGGTTGGGACGCAATTCAAATCGATGGCCATGACATCGGCGAAATACAAAAAGCATTTACAAAAGCGCTCACATCGAAAAACAAGCCGACGATGATCGTCGCAAAGACGCTCAAAGGAAAAGGCGTTCCGATGATGGAAGATCAACATGGTTGGCACGGCAAACCGATCTCCAAAGATGAAATGGAGCAAGCGCTCGCGCAGCTCGGAGCTGTCGACAAAAAAATCCGCGGCTCGCTTGCCCGTCCGCGCCCGATGAAAAAAACTTCCACTGCAAAGGCAAAAACACCAGAGACTACTTCGTATTCCAACGACAAACCGATCGCGACCCGCCGCGCCTACGGCAATGCGCTTGTGCACCTCGGCGCGGCCGATCCCAGCATCGTCGTCCTCGATGCGGAGACGAGCAATTCCACCTATGCGGAATTTTTCAAAAAGAAATTTCCCGAGCGATTTTTTGAGATGTTCATCGCCGAGCAGAACATGGTCGGTACGGCGCAGGGGCTCTCGCGTCGCGGCAAAGTTCCATTCGTCTCCACGTTTGCGGCATTCCTCACGCGCGCGTTCGATCAGATCAGGATGGGCGCGTATTCGGGTTCAAACGTAAAATTCTGCGGCTCGCACGCGGGCGTTTCCATCGGCGAAGATGGCGTGTCGCAGATGGGACTTGAAGATATCGCGATGTTCCGCTCGATTTTTGGCTCGGTCGTCGTCTATCCGTCAGATGCGCCGTCCACGGAAGCCCTGATGCGCGAGATCGCAAAGCACAAAGGTGTCTGCTACATCCGCACCACCCGCAAAGAAACGCCGGTGATGTATTCTGCGAGCGAGAAATTCCCGATCGGCGGCAGCAAAACGCTTCGCACCAGCTCGCGCGACGTCGCAACAATAGTTGCTGCTGGCGTCACGGTGCCCGAAGCGCTCAAAGCATACGAAGAATTGAAAGCATCAGGCACGAATGTGCGCGTCATCGATCTCTATAGCGTCAAACCCGTCGATTTGAAAACCCTCGTGAAAGCTGCAAAAGAAACCGAGCGCATTATCACCGTCGAAGACCACTACGAGCAGGGCGGGTTGGGAGAAACGGTCGCAAGTGCACTCTCCGATGCTGGTGTGAACTGCCAACTAAAGCGTCTCGCCGTACGCAAAATGCCACGCAGCGGCAAACCCGACGAGCTGCTAAATTACGAAGAAATTAACGACACCACAATCATCAAACAAGTTCGAGCAACGCTCAAAAACTCCAGTAAATGAAGTGAATCCAAACTGAGTTGTAGAGTGTCATGCTTTGATCTCGATGTACGTTATAGTTGTACATGATGTCAATCGAACAGAGGTCGCGGCTCAGTGACAAAAAGGAAACGCCTGATTTTCCTTCAGGTTTGCCGCATCAACGAGAAATGCCCGCGATGCGTCTCGACAACCGCGCCGAGTGGGTGAATCGGAATATTCTTTCCCCCTTTAATATCGAGGAGGGCAAACGCGCTCCGCTTGCGTTATTTATCAGCCAAGGGCAAAAACCAAGATATCGCCTCGGCGCACGGCCAGGGCATGGAAGAAGCGGAGATGTCGGCAAAGTATTTTTTCGTGATAAAGATCATCCGGAAAGCATATATCGCGACGTAGATCTGATCGGTTGTGGATTTATGACGATAACCCCGGAATATCCGGAAACGCAGTGGGGTGAAATTGAGGAGGGCGAGTACAACGGACTCGTTGCTGAAGCCAATGCATATAAAAACGCCGATATGAGCGAAAAGTTCTCGGCGTTAGGTATACGGACGAATCGTATACTTGCGATTTTGCGACCGAAAGAATTGCCAGTCATTATCGAAGGTACCCAACAAAAACTCTCGATATCGGCACTTCGAAAGCGTGAATTACTTTCTCCTGAATTCAATCCCGTCATTGAAGTCCGCGCATTCGGCACTAAAACAAGAATTTCGGAAATCGGCGCCGGAACTCGTACAGAAGCAAATCGTAAGATCGCCGAGATTGACGACGCTCTTACGCTCGTTGCGCATGAGACCGGTGGAGTAGTTTCAGATTTTTCAACGTATTTGAAGTGGTTCGCGGAAACCCTTGGGAAAAATTTGGGCCTTATGCACGCAAATGGCTATCTGCACGGTAATCTCATTCCCCACAATATCACTCTCGATTGTAGGCTAGTTGATTTCGATACTGTCATGACAAGAGCGGGGCGGAATGAACGTCAATGGGAAAGTCTCCGGAGAGGCGATTGCAGTGAGGGACGAGATTCGGCCGAAACATTCTTCTTGGAAGTGCTGGCACTTTTACCAGAACGCGGCACGGAGATTTCTTCGGACAAGCTCTTACAGCTACTGGAAGATTCATACGTAAGTCACTGCGGCTATGCCTTTCCACCAATGGATTCTATGAATGCAGACAGCGGACTGGAGTGATCTCTATTCTTTCTTTTGCTGTGACGCGGCGATCTTCTCGAGTATCTGAAAAACCTCTCGCACCCGATCTTTCGGAAACGAAAGAGTCATGCTGCTATACCACCAAGCCATATCATCCCATCCCTGATAGTCGGCGTGATGGCCGGCATGTCCCCCATGCTCTGCATACGTAACTCCAGACTGAGCGAGCTCGGCACACGTCATCTTTAAAATATTCTCTATGCGTTGGATATCCTCATATTTCAGGTGCGGCTCTTTATCACCCGCTTGCAGATCACGCTCCAAATAATAACCCGGCTTTTCAGCGCGACTGTGAGAAGATGTAAAGCAAATTGTGTAACGGGGATCAGGCTGATTTGACATTTCCAATGTTCCACCGTGATATATGAGTTCATTATCTGAAACGGTGACGGGCACGCCAAGGATTTTGCCCGCCCGGTCCGACAAAGGTGCTATCTCATATTGCGCCATCTCATCACGAACCCGTAGATCCATAAGTTTTGTAAGTTTATCGTCATCAATACCAAGCGCGAGCGCTTCCGATCTCAAAATGGCATGTAGTTCGAAACGTTCACGATCGTCGAGTATTTGTTCGCCTTTCTGTAGGCGTTCAAGCGCAGCATTCCTCAAAGTGAGCCGCACATATCGTTCTATGTGTCGTAATAATGCTTCTTCTTGTTTATGTATTTTTTCCCATTCGGTCGTTTTCTCCACCTCGGGCGATGGCTGGTTCCTAAGTTTGCGCATATTTCTCTGAATCCAAGTTGTCCGATCAGGATCAAATTTATGTCGCAAATCCCATGCATGTTGGTCGATCGCTCGTTTTACCAAGCCTTTCGATTGATTTTGAAAACTATCCATACAATTCGCTCGTTGCGATTCACGCTAATGCGTTAATAATATCCTCCGTGGATAGCCTGAGTGGTTCAGCGTCGTTATACAACCACATGCGATCACGGATAATTTTGCCTTGGAATTTGTTGCCGAGTTTTTGGCGAAGTTCTTCTTCATCGAATCGCTGTTCGGTGTTTTTCAATCCGACAAAAAAACTGACTCCGGGTGTAATGCTCAGGATTCCATCGTATTTTGTATACGCGGCGAGCGCCCCCGTCTTTAACCTATTATTTTCATTTAGCAAAATCTTTCCGTATTTCGTTTCAAAAACATTCCCGTCTGCCGCGATAGCATCGAGGGTGTTCATCTCATCTGCGATCATTGTTTGTCGTTTTTGTTGCGCTGGCTTTAAGCCGTATAGTTGAATTTCATCTTCAGATAACTCTCTCGTGGGATCAGTATGATCTGCGAAATACCGAAGGAACGTATTGAGATCGATGTCCTGCTGCATACCGAGTATTGTTTTCGGCTGCTTATCCAGCGATACGACGGGATAACGGAAATTGTCGACTTTTGTCACGAAATCGACAAACCGGTCGAGCGCCTGAGTTGGTTCGAGTAAGTGAAGCTCTTTCAGAACTCCGTAAATAATATCCACCGTAGAGCCGCCCTTCCCGCCCGGCGCATGATGATCGGCATATGCGGTATCTGAAACGAGATCAAAAACGAAACCCGCTTTGTCTCCTGTATCGAGATTGACTCTCCCTTCAGCATACTCGCCTGGTCGCACGTATGTTAAATCATCCGTATCTACTCCGGCCAGGTGTAACAGAGCAAGAGCGCCGCGCCCATCAAGATCGGTTATCGTTTGTAATGCCGGTTTACCGCTGCGGAAGTCTAATTTGCCCGATACGGTAAAGCCCCGTTCCCCAAATGCGTGGCGCATGACCTCCCTCATCTGGGCGCTCTTAAACAACATTTGCAGGGCTTGATTTGTATTTGGTGAGATCATCTCTTTTCCTTCTGGTTTTGTTACATTTTCTGATCCATTGGCTGCTCCCGATTTTTCATCTGGTGGGGATCGTAGTATTTGAGGTTCGCCATCAATTCTCATATTTAAATTCTAACTCGGCCCTAGGGACTGTCTATGCTGAGAGTTACCCCTTATATGGTTGACAAAAACGCCCAAGCGGCTATTCTGAAGCGGTATGAATCGCGCATTCCGTTGGTTTAGCTTCTTCTTTTACGGACTCTCATTCGAGAGTTCATTTGCGCGATCGTAAAGACCCTTCGATCCCGGAAATGAGCTCTCGAAAGGGAGCTCATTTCACAGATATGGAGACAATTCTACTGATCCATGGACCGAACCTCAACAATCTGGGGAAGCGTGATCCCACACAGTATGGTTCTAAAACCCTTGCCGACATCGAGTCGCTGGTAAGCGCCGAGGCACAGAAAATGGGCTTTACGCTGAAGCCATTTCAATCCAATCACGAAGGGGCACTGATCGATTTCCTGCAGCAAGAATCTGGAAGCGCGCGCGGCATCATCATCAACCCCGGTGCGCTCACCCACTACAGCTACGCGCTGCACGACGCACTTGTGGACACGCAGCGTCCCGTCGTCGAAGTCCATCTTTCCGACATCGCCTCGCGCGAAGAATGGAGGCGCAACTCCGTGATCTCTCCGGCCTGCATCGCGCAAATCTCCGGGAAAAAAGATGCGGGATACATCGAAGCGCTCGCATTGCTCTCGACGCACGCAAAGAAATAATATGCGCTTCTCACCCACAACGAAACTGACGGCAGTCATTGGCAATCCGGTTGCACACAGCCTGAGCCCCTGCATCCACAACGCAATTTACGCCGAAGAAAATATCGATGCGGTCTTGCTGGCATTCGGTCACCCATCGGTACAGGATCTCGTCGGTGCGATCCGCACGCTCCCGATCCACTGGGCAGCGGTGACGATGCCGCACAAGCAAACGATCATGCCGCTCTTGGATTCGATTGATCCTATCGCGCAAAAAATCGGCGCGGTTAATACCGTCATCAACCGCGACGGCAAGCTCGAAGGATTCAACACCGATGTGACCGGCGTCGCGGCGTCGCTCAAAGAGGTGCCGCTCAAAGGCAAGAACGTGCTTCTGATCGGCGCGGGCGGGGTCGCCCAGCCGATCGCCTACCATCTGGAGAGCGAGGGCGCAAAAATGTACTGCATGAATCGCGTCTTAGCCGATGCGCAAAAGTTGTGCGACAAATTCGGCGGCTCGCCCATCGAATCCGCAAACCTCAAAGACGTCGCTTTCGACGTCATCATCAACGCCACTCCGGTGGGCATGGAGCCCAATGTCGACGCGACACCCGTTGCAAAAGAGCACATCCGCAAAGGCGCCGTTATCTTCGACGTCATTTACGCACCGCTCGAGACGAAATTGATGCGGGAAGCAAAAGAGCGGGGCGCGAGCGTCATCTCGGGCCTCACTATGTTTATCGAACAGGCGCTCCAGCAGGAGCGCCTCTGGCTTTCACGCGACATCAAGAACAACGGTTACACCAAACACGTCATGGAAGAACTCGCAAAACGAAAACACTAATATGGGATACAAAATTATACAAAAAATGCCCTCGATCGATGCTATCATCGCTCGCTACCCGCTCTCCGAAGCGGGGGCTAAACGCGTGCTGCAAGACCGCAAAGAGATCGAAGCAATATTGCGGAGCGAAGACAAACGGTTGCTTTTTATCACGGGTCCGTGTTCGGCGTGGCCCTCGGAGATGGTCATCGAATACGCAAAGCGCCTCAAAAAACTTTCCGACGAAGTCAAAGACAAGGTGAAAGTCGTCATGCGCGTTTACATCCAAAAACCGCGCACGATCCGCGGTTGGCTCGGGCCGGTCAACCAACCCGATCCGTTTGCAAGTGCCGACATTGCCAAAGGCGCCGCCTACTGCCGCGACATGATGGTGCAAGTCATCGAAATGGGCTTGCCGATTGCCGACGAAGCGCTCTTCACGCACAACGCAAAAGGATTCGCCGAATTGCTTTCGTGGATGGCGGTCGGCGCGCGCAGCGTCGAAGATCAGGAGCACCGCATTTTCGCTTCTGCTGCCGATTGTCCGGTGGGCATGAAAAATGCGACCAGTGGCTCGATCGAGGTTGCGGTCAACGGCATCACCGCGGCCCAGCATCCGCATCACACCACTTTCGAAGGCCACCAGATCGAAACGCATGGCAACCCCTACGCGCACCTCGTCTTGCGTGGCGGATTCCGCGGCTCCAATTACGATCCCGCGCATGTGCACAAAGCCGGCGCGCTCTTCGCAAAGCACAAGACGAAAAATCCGGCGATCCTGATCGACGCGAGCCACGACAACTGCAAAGTCGACGGCGTCAAAGTCGCCAAACGCCAGGAAGAAGTGGTGAAAGAATCGCTCGCATCTATGCAAAGCGACGAAGCGTACGGACGCTTGGTCAAAGGATTCATGATCGAAAGCTTTATCAAAGAAGGTGCGCAGAAACTCGAAGCGACAACGCCTGAGACGATCGACCGTGATGGCCTCTCGATCACCGACCCGTGCTTGGGATGGGAGCACACCGAGCAGCTTATCCGCGATGTCGCACAAAAAACCTAGCTTATGGAATCGTTCGGAATCAGGGTGCGCGGCGAGAGCTATCCCTTCATCGTCGGTATTGATCTTGAGTCGACACTCCTCGAAGCGATCGGGAAAGCAAATCCTGCGCGGATCGCGATCATCACCGACAGCGATGTGCAGGAAGTATGGGGCAACGATGTAGTCGCTCTCGTAGAAAAAAGTGGAAAGCCGGTGGAGATTTTTCCGTTCCCGAGCGGCGAAAAAAATAAAAATCAGGAGGCGGTGACCACGCTCCAGCATGCATTACTCGAGAAACGCTACGGCCGCGACACTTTGATCATCGCCTTTGGTGGTGGTGTTGTCGGTGACACTGCCGGATTCGTCGCCGCGACGTTTCTGCGTGGGATACCGTACATACAAATGCCGACGACCATACTTGCTATGGTAGACAGCTCCATCGGCGGCAAAGTCGGCATCGACACGCCCTACGGCAAAAATACCATCGGTGCCTTCTATCAGCCACAGGCAGTGATCGCCGACATACGGTTCATCAAGACCCAAAAAAAAGATCACATCATCAACGGCCTTCTCGAGGCCATCAAAACGTTTCTTACCTCCGACAAAAACGCACTCGCGCTTACGGCCTCGCTCAATCTCGACGATCCGCTGAAGGACCCGAAGATATTAGAGGAGATCATTCTGCGTTCGGTGCGCATCAAAGGCGGATACGTTGCGCGCGATGAGACCGAAAAAGGAGAACGGATGATCGTGAATTTCGGTCACACGATCGGACATGCGGTTGAAATGCTTTCGAAATTCGAACTTCCCCACGGCTATTGCGTCGGCTACGGCATGCTTGCCGAAGTGAAGATCGCCGAGCTTCTCGGCATCCTCAAGCCTGAAGATCGCGTATTTGTAGAGACGTACCTCGCGCAATTCGGCATTACAGCCGAACCACTTACGCAATTCTCTATCGCCGATATCATCGAAGCGACAAAGAGCGACAAGAAAACACGCGCCGGAGTACCGCATTACGTGCTCCTCGAATCGATCGGCTCGGTATACAAAAAAGACGGAAAATTTGCTCATCCGGTCGAAGATGCGGTCGTAGCGCAGGCACTCCAATCTCTGCGGTAACAGTATGAACGTCGCAATCGCACTGATGGGGTTGCCGGGCAGCGGCAAGACGAGGGTTGCAAAATCGCTGCGCGAGCGCGCACAGCTTGCGCTTGTCTCGCGCGACCTCATCCGCGCCGCGATGTTCGATCCGTGCGAACACACCGAATTGGAAAAACACGCGGCCCACGAAGCCGCGATGCTCTCTATCGAGCACTGTCTTGCGCTCGGCCGCTCATGCGTCATCGACGGCATGACATTCTCCCGCAATGTCGATGTGGAGCGGGTGCGTGAGATCGCGCGGAAAACCGGTGCGCATTTTATGCCTGTCTACTTCGACTGCCCGGTCGAAGTCGCGCAAGAGCGCATCCGCAACGACGTAAAGGCGACGAACAATCATCATCGCTCGGGTGAAGCGGAGCTCGTCGCAAAAGTCGCGGAGCGCTTCGAGACGCCACCCATTGACGCAATCGTGATCGACGGCACGCTCGATTCCGAAATCCTCGTCGAACTTTTGGTCCCGCACATCGAGCGCATTACGCCGGAGACGATCAGATCATGACGCCCTTTGCCCGCTCGATGAATCGTTTCACTTTTTCGAGATCTTTCGAGCCATCAGGATTGCTGACGCCGGAATTCACATCCACGCCATACGGCCGCACGGTGCGGATCGCCTCCGCCACATTTTCCGGATTCAATCCTCCGGCCAAAATCACGGGAGTGGAAACTGCTTCGACGATTTTTTTCGCGACTTCCCAATCGAGCGTTTGCCCTGAGCCACCGCGCGCGCCGTCGCTTCGAGTTTTGTCGAGCACGATTGCATCGGCAACGCCCTCATACGCTTTCGCCTGTGCAATCGCTTCATCGCCCGCGACGTTGATGACTTTCCACACAATGATCGAGGGCATCGCGGCCTTCACTTGTGCAATCTGCTGCGGCGTCGCATCTCCATATAGCTGCAACACGGTCGCTCCCGTCTTCCTCGCAAGTTCGACGAGACGATCCGGCTCCGAAACGCTGGTGACTGCAACAGGTGAGCCATGCGGCATCTCGCGCATGATCAATCCCGCATCCACCGGCTCCAGCGGGCTTCGTGCGCCGATGAGCCCCACGTGGAATCCTAAGAAATCGGCGCCCGCATCAGCAACCGCGTGTGCGTCGTCGGAGTTTTTGATCCCGCAAATTTTTATGCGCACCATATGCGCCCTATAATGCCATGATGAACGTTCTTGACGAAATCGTCGCACACAAGAGAAACGAGATCGAGCAATCCAAGGCAACAATTCCGCTCGATGCGCTCAAAAGTACAATCGCCGACGGCAGACATGAGCAACGCCCATTTCGGGCACTTTTCGAGGCCGGACCCGTCCTGATCGCCGAAATCAAACCCAAATCGCCTTCTGCGGGAGAATTGATCGCACAGTCGCCGCTCGATGTGGCCGATATCTATGCCAAAAGCGAGGTGGATGTGATTTCGGTCTTGACCGACGCAAAGTATTTCGGTGGCGATCTCGAACTTTTGAAAAACGTCCGCGCCCGCGTACCACAAACCATTTTGCGCAAAGATTTTATCGTCGACGAATACCAGGTGTACGAAACGGCTGCCGCAGGGGCCGATGCATTTCTCTTGATCGCAGCTGCACTCGATGCGGGAGCGCTCGGAAGTTTGGCCGCACTCGGCAAAGAACTCGGACTTGGCACACTCGTCGAAGTACACGACGAAGAAGAACTCGAACGCGCGCTGAGTTGCAGCGCCGACATTACAGGTATCAACAACCGCAACTTAAAAACACTTGCGGTTGATCTCGGCGTAACCGAATTGCTTGCGAAAAAAATTCCCGCAGGCACCCCATTCATCAGCGAATCCGGCATATTCAGCGCAGCAGACGTGGAGCGCGTGAGCAAAGCCGGCGCGCGCGGCATTCTTGTGGGGACATCGATCCTCCAGTCGAGTGATCCGCTTGCAAAGATCGCCGAACTCAAGCAAGCTCTAACGTGATATGGCCGAAGAAAAAACATACGGCGGCGCATACGTTCCCGAAATGCTCTGGGAGACGCTGCGACAATTGACCGCCGAATTCGAGAAAGCGAAAAACGATCCTGAATTCAAAAAAGAATTTGAGGACTTGCTGAAGAATTATTCGGGTCGCCCGACGCCGCTTATTTTTGCCGAGCGCGCGAGCGCCGATCTTGGCGGCGCAAAAATCTATCTCAAGAACGAAGGCGCCAACCACACCGGTGCGCACAAGATCACGCACTGCTTGGGGCAGGGATTGCTCGCCAAAAAGCTTGGCAAGAAAGTGCTGATCGCGGAGACCGGCGCGGGCCAGCACGGGGTCGCCACCGCCACCGTAGCGGCCAAATTGGGCCTTGCGTGCATCGTATTCATGGGAAGCGAGGATATCCGCCGCCAGCGGCCCAATGTGTTCCTCATGGAGCGCATGGGGGCAAAAGTCGTCCCCGTGGAATACGGCAGCAAGACCCTCAAAGACGCGGTGAATGAAGCGCTCAAATTCTGGATGGAACATTTGGAGGAGGCGCACTACTGTATCGGATCGGTCTTGGGCCCCAAGCCCTACCCCGAAATGAACCGCTACTTCCAATCGGTCATCGGCCGCGAAATCCGCGTGGAGCTTATGGAGCGCGAAGGCAAACTTCCCGATGTAGTCACCGCATGCGTGGGCGGCGGCTCCAATGCGATCGGCAGCTTCTGGGATTTCGTGCCGGAAAAATCGGTGCGGCTCATCGGCGTCGAAGCCGGAGGGATCGGCAAAAACGTCGGTGAGCACGCCTCGCGCAAGATCGCGGGCGAGATGGGAATATTTCAGGGATACAAATCGCTGTTCTTGCAGACTGCAGATGGTCAGATCGCGCCCACGCACTCAATTTCTGCAGGACTCGATTATCCCGGCATCGGCCCCGAACTTGCGGAGCTGTACGAAAACGGTCGCGTGGAACTCGTCTATGCGCTCGACAAAGAGGCCGTCGCCGCAACGGATTACTTTGCGAAAAAAGAAGGCGTGATCTCCGCGCTCGAAAGTGCGCATGCGCTCGCGCACGTGCAAAAGATCGCGCCGGATATGCCAAAAGACGCGATCATCGTGGCGACGCTCTCCGGCCGCGGCGACAAAGACCTCTTCAACTTCGCCCGCGCGTTCAAAGACGAAAGCTTCCGCGATTTTCTCAAAGACGAGTACAACCGCTATGAATAGTCTTGATCAACTCTTCAAAGAGAAAAATAAAGGCCTTTTCATGGCCCACATGATCGCCGGGTATCCGACGATGGAAGAATCGGAAAAAGTTGCGCGAGCGCTTGCTTGCCCTGAGCCTGTCGAAGGGGTCAAAGGCGGAGCAGATATCATTGAGCTGCAGATCCCCTTCTCCGATCCGATGGCCGATGGGCCCACGATTGCTGTGGCTTCCGAAGAAGCGCTCAAAGCGGGCGCGACCGTCGCAAAATCCCTCGCACTGCTCGAAAAAGTCGCGAAACTTGGGAAACCTGTTGCGGTGATGAGCTACACCAATCCGGTGTTTCGCTTCGGCATCCCAAAATTTGTGAAAACAATTTCGGATGCCGGAGCCTCTGCACTCATCGTCCCCGATTGCCCGTTCGATACCGAGGAAGGCCAAGCGCTTCTCGCCGCATGCAAGGAAAACAACATCTACCTCATCCCCGTCGTCTCGCCGGGCGTGCCAAAAGAGCGTCTGCAACAGCTTGCAAAAGATTCAAAAGGATTCGTTTACTGCACCTCGCGCCAGGGCATCACCGGCGCCAACAGTAAATTTGCCAAAACACTTTTTGATTTTGTGAAAGAATTAAAAGAAATTTTCAACCTCCCCATCGCCGTGGGCTTCGGCGTGAAGTCCAAAGAAGACGTCTCGCAGCTGCGCGAACACGCCGACATCGTCATCGCCGGCAGCTATTTCGTAAACATCGTCAAATCCTCCGGCTCATCCGCCGTAGAAAAAACAGTCCGAGAATTAATATCCTGATGTAGCAAGTGCCCCAGTCGCCCGGGGCACTTTTGCCTTGAGCGCAATCATGCGATCAGGCTTCGGCCGGCTCTTTGGTTCGACGTCGGGCTTTCTCTTCGGCCCTCATGGTCCGAACCCGAGCCAAGTGCTCGGCGGTCATGCCGAGTTCCCGGAGAGCGGGAGCGATGTCGCTGCGCTCGAAGAGGCTCCTGACCTCGAGCTCTTCGAACAGGTCGAGAATCGCGATTCCAAGAGATGCCTTCAGTGCCTCGGGTACACCACCAGTCGCACGCGCGATGAGTTGGCAGTAAACGACGAGCTCACTGGAGGAAGACCGCGAGGCATTCTTCCGCATTTGTTGCAGTCGATTCCGGATCGCTTGCGCGAAAATGGAATCGGACGAGTCTTGAGCGTTGGCCATGACGGCACACCTTTTTGCTGCCGGACCGGAACGATCCAAAAGAAATATGCTGTTGCGAGAGACGAAAGTCAACGAATCGAAGAAAATCTAGTGGGTTTGGAGTCTGACTCCGTTTTAAAAATTAAGAAGCGGCCACGTCTTAGGTGGTCGCCTCCTTCCAGTGTCGAGCGCAGCGCTGCTCCATCAGAAGCGACGACGCCAGTGATCGCGCGCGTCGTCGTCGCGATCATCGCGGGCCGCCTGCCATGCTCCCGCATCGAAGTCCCTGCCGGAATCGCGCACGCCCCGCGGGGGGAATCCCGCAGCCCATCCGGTCGCCTCGCGGCCCGGCTTGGGCATATGCGGCACGTTGGGGACTTCTTCCTCCTGCGCATCACGGAAGTAGAGGCGTCCGCCAACCCAATGACAGGGCCGGCTATGCTCGCGCTCCGCTTTTTTGCGGCGCGCTTTCCTGCTGACATAGGGCGGAGGCGGTTCCGAAGGCTTCAGGGGACGGCGTGCGGACGAATGAGGACGAGCCTTGCTTTCTGCAGGCTGTCTCGCAGCTGCTGTTCTAGGCATTCCAATTCTCCCATGAATGAGAGTCCACGTCATTCTTGCGGACCGCACGCATAGTGCGTCTAACGCAAGTAGGTGTCAAATCACATTATTTATTCATCCACCAAGCGCCAAACTTTCTTCACCTTAGCCGTTCTGAGCTTTGTGACGGAGGTAGTGATCCATGACGACAAGTGCGGACATTGCGTCCACGATGGGGACGGCGCGGGGGAGGACGCAGGGGTCGTGGCGGCCGGAGGCCGCGAGTTTGACGGCCTCTTTTTCGCGGCTCACGGTATCCTGCTCCTTGCCGATCGTCGAAACGGGTTTGAAGGCGACGCGGAAGTGGATCGTCTCCCCGCTCGAAATCCCACCGATCGTGCCGCCCGCATTATTGGTCTTAGTGCGCACGCGGCCATTCTCGTCGGTGTAGAAAGGATCGTTGTGCTGGCTGCCGCGCAATTTCGTGCCCTCGAATCCCGATCCGAGTTCAAACCCCTTCACCGCATTGATCGAAAGCATCCCTTTGCCCAAATCGGCCGAAATTTTGTCGAAGACCGGCTCGCCCAATCCTGGCGGCACATTTTTGATGACGCCGCGGATCACGCCGCCGATCGAGTCGCCGTCGGCTTTTACCTCCTCGACGAGCTTGATCATTTTTTCGGCTGTCGATTGATCCGGGCAGCGGATGATGTTGGATTCGATTGCTTCGGGCGTCACCTTCTCAAAATCCATATCCGTGCGAATATCGCCCACCTGCTCGACATAGCTCAAGATCTCAATGCCGAGTTTTTCTTTGAGATATTTTTTGGCGATTGCGGCAGCTGCCACACGCGCGAGCGTCTCGCGGGCAGAAGCGCGGCCTGATCCCCTCCAATCGCGGAATCCGTATTTGGCGTCGTAGGTAAAGTCCGCATGCGACGGGCGGTAGGATTTCATCATTTCGGTGTAATCCTGCGGGCGCGTGTCTTCGTTGTAGGCGACCAAGAGGATCGGCGTGCCGGTCGTTTTGCCCTCAAAATAGCCGGAGAGAATGTGAATTTTGTCGGTCTCTTTGCGCGGCGTCGTGATTTTGCTCTGGCCGGGCTTGCGGCGATCCAATTCCTTCTGAATTTCCTCCTGCGATATTTCAATACCGGGCGGGCAGCCGTCTACCACCACGCCCACAGCGCCGCCGTGCGATTCACCAAAAGTGGTGATTCTGAAAAGTTGTCCGAATGAATTGCCAGCCATAGAAGTTATATGATACCCCGCGCCGTAAGTTTACGCAGTATCTCCTCGACTTCCTGCTCGGGCGTGAGATCGATTGCTTTGATGACCTCGTCGGCGACGGCTTCGTAGAGTTTCTTGCGCTCTTCCAAGACCGCCTCGACTTCTTCGAGCGTGGAAGCAGCTTCGGTGAGGCGCGGGCGCCCCGGGTCTTTGTCGATGCGCTTGGCAAGCACGCTCGCCGGCGCGCTCAAAAATACGAGAATGCCGCGCTGCTTGAGAGCCGCGATATTTTCAGGGCGATTGATGACGCCGCCGCCGGTCGAGACAATCATATTTTTCTGCGCGGCAATTTTTCTCACGACGTCGGATTCACGGTCGCGGAAATAGCCCCAGCCGTATTTCTCGACGATCTCGGGGATCAAGAGGCCTTCGCGTTTCTCCACGAGCTCGTCGAGGTCGGCATGTTTGCGTTTCAATTGCTCTGCCAAGAGCCGCGCCACGGTCGATTTCCCCCCGCCGCGCATACCGATCAGGATGATGTTGGGGTCTTCGTAGGTAAACGAGAGCTTCACACCGATCGATGCGAGCGCGTCCCAAAAGCGCGGATACGTTTTTGATACGACGTCGGGGTCTCCAATCTCGATGCCGGGAAGCTTCGTGCCAGCGACCGCAAACGCCATCGCCATCCGATGATCGCCGTAGGTATCGATACGTGCGGTCTTGGGATTGCCGCCGTAGATTGTGAGGGAATCGTCGGTGGATTCGGTGCGGATGCCCATTTTTGCAAGCTCGGTTTCCACCGCAACGACGCGCTCGGTCTCTTTGACGCGCAGCGAGCGGATGCCGGTGATCTTCGTCGTGCCAGGAGCAAATGCGGCGAGGACAGCGAGCGTTTGCGCTTGATCGGGGCAATTCTCCATGTCGACTTCGACGGCGCGGATGCCCGTACCTTTGAGCGTGATATGGTCTTTGCCGCGGGTGACTTCATTGCCCATCGATTCGAGAATTTTCAAAAATCCGATGTCGGCCTGGAGCGATTTGGGATTCACATTCGTGAGCGTGATGGTCGAGCCCGTGAGCGCCGCGATCGCGAAAAAATACGACGCGCTCGATACATCGCCCTCCACCGTGTACTCATCGGTCTTGTACGTTTGCCCGCGAGGAATCGTGTAGCGTTTGTAGTGATCGTTCTCCACCTCGGCGCCGAATTCGTGCATGCCTTCGATTGTCATATCCACATACGGCTTCGAAATCTGCTCGCCGTCGACATTGACGACAACCTCGCCGATTTTGGGCGCGACCATGAGCAGCGCCGAGAGGAATTGGCTCGAAACGGTTCCTTTCATCGTGACCTCTCCTTGTGCAAGCTTCGATGAGAGCACGCGCACGGGCGGATAGCCTTTTTGCCCGACGTACTCGATTTTGCCGCCGAGTTGTTCAAGTGCCTCGACGAGGTGCGCGATGGGACGCTCGTTGAGTCGTCCGCGACCGAGCACCGTTTTGACTCCGGGAACGATCGCTGCAAGCGCGAGGATAAATCGTATCGTCGTCCCCGAGAGATTGGCGTTGAGCGTGTACTCTTTATCCTGGACCGCGCTTAGATCGCCACTCACCTCCAAGACGTCGCCTTTGAATGCACACCGCATGCCAAGCTCACGCAAGCACGCGATCATCGCGTGCGTGTCGTCGCTGATGAGCGGATTTTTTATCCGCACCACTCCGCCGGTCAGCGCAGCCAAAAGCAGCGCGCGGTTGGTGTAGCTTTTGGAGCCGGGGATGGCGATCTGCGCTTTTGCAGGTGCTGATAGGGGCTGTATCGCAACGCGCTTCATACCGTTTTGAATTTCTGCGCCTCGGCAACTAAGCGCTCAAGCGCTGCGGCAGCTTTTCCACTATCGATGGATTCTTCGGCGAGTTTGATCCCCTCTTTGGGCGTCTTTGCGATGTCGGCGACATAGAGCGCAAAGCCCGCGTTCACAACGACGATGTCGCGCTTAGGGCCTTTGTCGCCCTGCAGAATGCCGCGGATGATGGCCGCATTCTCCTGCGCATTTCCGCCCTGCAGACTTTTTGTGCTCGCCGCTTTAAATCCGAATTTTTTCGGATCGATCATAAACGATTTCAGCGTTTTGCCTTTCACTTCGTACGCTTTCGTTTTTGCGCCAAGGCTGATCTCGTCCATGCCATCTTCGCTCGTCACAATAAGCGCGCGTGTGTATCCGAGCTCTTTTGCGGCCTGCGCCATTTTTTTTGCGATTGCGTCGTTGGGGACGCCGATGAGCTGGCGCTTCGTGCCCGCGGGATTGGCGAAGGGACCGAGGATGTTGAAGACGGTACGAATGCGGAGCTCTTTGCGCACCATGACGACCTGTTTGAGTGCCGCGTGATAAATCGGCGCAAGCAAAAAAACGAGACCCGCCGTGTCGAGTACGTGCTTCGCCTGCTCGGGGGTGAGCTGGATGTTGACGCCGAGGGCCTCGAGCACATCGGCGCTGCCGCATTTGCTGCTTGCCGCGCGATTGCCGTGCTTGGCGATTTTTGCGCCAGCGCCTGCCGCGACGAATATCGCCACCGTTGAAATGTTAAACGTGCCCGATCCATCGCCGCCCGTGCCGACGATATCGATCGCGCCTTCTGCTTGTATGCGGATCATTTTTGCGCGCATCGCGTGCAAAAGGCCAACAATCTCCGAAGATGATTCACCTTTCATCCGCAGCGCGGTGAGAATCGCGGCGATCTGCGCGTCGGTCATCTCGCCCGCGATCACATGCTCCAAAAAACCCTGCATCTGCTGCGCTTTGAGGTCCTTGCCATCCAGGAGCGTATTCAAAAGAAGTGCCGTGTCCATACGATCATTGATTGATGAAATTCTCCAGGATTTTCTTGCCGCCCTCGGTTGCGAACGATTCCGGGTGGAACTGGATTCCTTCTATCGGGTATTTCGCGTGGCGCAGCCCCATGATCTCTTTTGAGTCCTGCGACGTGGCAGAGACGACCAAATCCTTCGGCAGGCTCGCGGGGTCGGCCACAAGCGAATGATAGCGCATAACCTTGATCCCTTGCGGAAGGCCCGCAAAAACGCTCTCGCCATCGTGGCTGACGTTGCTCGTTTTGCCGTGCATCGGCTTTTCAGCGCGAATAACGTTGCCGCCGAAATAGTGCGCAATGCCCTGCATCCCGAGGCACACTCCCAAAATCGGGGTCGTCGTGATGTTCTTCAAGACGTCGGCGCAGACGCCAAAATACGCGGCATCGCTCGGATCGCCCGGGCCCGGCGAGATAACGATGCGGTCGTAACCGCGCTTCTTGATCTCCGCAAGCGTGATTCCGTCGTTGCGAATGACCTCGAGTGTAAAAGGTTCGCTCTTTTGCGTGAGAATTTCGCCCACATACTGATAGAGGTTGTAGGTAAACGAATCGTAGTTGTCGAGAATGAGAATTTTCATACGCCGAGGACTTTTTTCATCGCTGCCAATTTATTTTGAATTTCCGCGTATTCTTTTTCCGGATTGGAATCATAGACGATGCCGCCGCAGGTTTGCGCGTACGCATCATTGCCCGTGATAAATATCGAGCGCAAGGCGAGCGCGAAGGTGCAGTCGCCATTAAAACCGAATTCGCCCACGCCGCCGGCGTAGGGGCCGCGTGCTTCGGGTTCGTTCTGATCGATGATTTTGATTGATTCGATTTTCGGTGCGCCAGTCACCGTGCCTGCCGGAAAATTCGACGCGAGCGCAGAAAATGCATCCTCGCCGGGTCGGATGAGCCCGACGATTTCGCTCGAGATATGCTGCACGTGACTGAATTTCTTCACATTCATCAAATCCTTCACCCGAACGGTGCCAAATCGCGCGACGCGGCCGATGTCGTTGCGATGCAAGTCGACGAGCATCGTGTGCTCTGCGCGCTCTTTGGGGTCGTTCACCAGCTCGCGGGCAAGCTGTTGGTCTTCGCCATCGTCCTTCCCGCGGCGTATCGTGCCGGCAAGCGGGCGCACAACCATCTCTCCTTCGCGCAGACTAAAGAGGAGCTCAGGAGATGCACCGATCACTTTCTTCTCGCCGAACTTGAGGTAATACATAAACGGCGACGGATTCACGTCGCGTAGTTTTTCGTAGATGCCGATCGCGTCGCCCTCGATTTTGTATTCGCTCTTAAAGCCGACTTCGCACTGGAAGGTGTTGCCCGCGATGATTTGTCGTTTAACGCTCTCGACCGCTTTGCGGTGCTCGTCTTTTGATAGCGTGTCACGCACGAATGTCGCGCTGAATGTTGCTTTAGGAGCCGGAGTCGCGATGATTTTTTTCAAAACTGCGCTGCGATCTTTCCCATAGAAAAAGTAGAAGAGCTCGTTGGTGAGCTTGTCGAGCACGAGCCCGTCGGTGTACGCGCCGAAAAGAAATCGGTCGAAGTGCTCATGATCTTTGATGTGGAGCGACGGCTCGAAATACTGCACCGCCTCATACCCGAGGTAGCCGACCAACCCGCCGGAGTAATTTCCGCCGATTGTCGGCGGCGGCATGATCTCCCGTAGCGCTTCATAGGGATTCTCGACTACATAGGAAACATCGTCGATAACGATCTCGGATTTCTTGCCAGCAATTATGTGCGCGGGATCGAACCCGATAATCGAGTAGCGCGAGAATTTTCCTTCCTCCCCAAGCGATTCGAGAATGAAACACGTGTCGAACTCCCGGTCGATCGAGCGGAACAATTCAAAAAAGTCGACGTCCTCCGCGATTTTCGCGTACGTCGGTTTCTGCGAGATTTTTATTTTTGGTAGTGTTTTCATAGTTTCCAAAAGAAAAACGCCCTCACGGCACAACAAACATTGTGCGGTAAGGGCGGTTTTCTCCGCGGTGCCACCTTACTTTGTTCTCACCGACTCTCTACGATATCAGTTACCTCTGTCACGGGAGAACCCGGATACTCACTTACGCAAGCATCGCCTCACCGGCCCCAACCTCCGCAGCGCGGAGAACCGGATCAATGGCTTTAACTAAGGACTATTCTAGTGTATCATCACTTGTATGTCAAGGGAGCTTGAGGAATTGCGGGAAAAGATCGACGGAGTGGACCGCGAGCTTCTTGAAGCACTGAGCCGGCGGATGCGACTCGTCGAAGAGATCGGCGAGGTCAAACGGAAGGAACACCTCGAGATCGAGGATGTGGAGCGCTGGAGGAATCTGTTGCAGCAGCGGCTTTCGTGGGCTGGCAGCATGCGCATCCCCTTGGGATTCGTGCGCGATGTGTTCGAATTGATTCACAAAACAGCGATCGAACTTGAGAAAAAGTAATATGAAAACTGCCGCGCGTCTGGAGCGATTCCCGGAGTATGTATTCTCGCGGCTGGCGAAAAACATTGCCGCAGTAGAAAAAGAATCTGGCCGGAAGGTAAAAAATTTCGGCATCGGAAGTCCCGACGTGCCGCCGAGCCCGACCTATCTCGACAAATTGAACGAATTCACGCGCGACAAAGACGCGCATCTTTATCCCGGCTACACCGGCATCAAAGAATTTCGCGCGGCGGTCGCGCAGTGGTACAAAAAGCGATTCGGTGCTGAGGTGAATGAAGATGAAGTACTTCCGCTGCTCGGCGCAAAAGACGGGGTATCGCATCTTCCCTTCGCGCTTGCCGATGAGGGCAGTGAAATTCTCATGCCCGATCCGGGTTATCCGGGATTTTCGGGCAGCGCACTATTGGTGGGCGCGACGCCGACCTTTTACGGATCGCTGGATGAGCTCGAATCAAAGATTACCGACAAAACCGCGTTCATCTGGATCAACTTTCCGAATAATCCGACTGGCGCAGTCGTAACGATGGAAGAACTCGAAAAGGTCGTTGCGGTCGCAAAAAAACACGACGTCACGATCGTCTACGACAATGCGTATTCCGAAATTACCTTCGACGGCTATGTGGCGCCAAGCATATTGCAAATTCCGGGCGCAAAAGATATCTGCGTGGAAATGGGATCATTTTCGAAAACGTTCTCATTTGCGGGCAATCGGATGGGATGGATCGTTGGTAATAAGCGGATTGTGGAAGCACTCTCCAAAGTAAAATCGCAAACCGACTCGGGCATGTGGCTCCCGCTGCAGCGATTGGGCGCCTACGCGCTCCAAAATCAGGATATGGCGTGGCACGCGAAAATGATTGCCACGTACCAAGAGCGCCGTGATATCATCGCCGAGAAATTGCGCACGCTCGGACTCACCTTCGACATTCCAAAAGGTTCGCTCTATCTCTGGGCCAAAATTCCTGACTCGGCAAAAGATTCGGAAACGTACGTTCTTGATATGTTGAAAGAGAAACAGGTCTTCTTCGCGCCTGGAAGCGCATTCGGGAAAAATGGCGAGCGATACGTGCGCGTGTCGATCTGCGTCGACGTGAGCGACATCAACGACTATCTGTAGGACGCGATGAATGTCGTGAAATTCGACTTGAGATCCTGAATAGAGGACTCAAGAATTTTCAATTTGTAGATCTTGGCAGCAGCGACTGATGCGATGACGGCACAGGATTTCGGCAGTTTCCCTTCGGCAAGGTCTTTGGCTGCTTTCGCGGTGTCCTCGTATTCCTCGATCTTCGCCTTGCGCCAGTTTTTCTTGAGGTACTCGCGACACTGCCTGAGAGCCTGTTCGTGCGATCGAATCGAGCGCACATCTTCGCGCTTTACGCCTTTGCGCACCATGAGATTCTGGCGCACTTCGATATCGAACATCTTCTTGATTCTGAAATTGTGCTTCGCCATCGCCTCGACGGCCTCTGTCACCACCCCGCCGGTTGAATTCTCGATCGGGAAAATACCAAGATCGATCGATCCCTTTTCGAGCGCCGCGAGCACATTCTCTACGGAGATCAAATAATTGAGTGTATATTTTTTGATGCCATGTTTGCGGGCATACAAGCGCGCGGCCTCTTCCGAAAAACTTCCCTTTTCACCCGATATGCCGATTGCGGTTCCCGCTTTTCTCTCGGTGCTCTCCAGAAGCCCGCGCACTTCTTTTTCCGCTTTCTCGATGCGGTTGAGAATATCTTTGCAATACGGATTGAAGCGGAAGACATCGCGAAAGAGCGCTTCGTCATTTTTTACACTCTCCACAGCATCCATGAGAAATCCGAACGAAACGGTATCGATCTCGCTGCGCTCGAATCCGGCGCGCGAGACAAGCTGCCCAACGAAGTGCGTGAGGAATAGCGTCTCGGCGAGATGTTTGTCGTGCTGCTCTGCGCTCATCTCAACGACATCGAATCCGCACTGTTCGAGAAATGCGGTGAGCGTCCCGTAGTCGTGGACACCGAGTGTGCCATCGGTCATGACGATGCGAAATCCACTGATATCGCCGCCGCGTTTCTCGTAGCTCTCGGGGCCCCACACGGGATGTGTCGCAAGGTAGCGCCTGCCTTTTGCGAATGTGCGCAACAGCGAAACGGGATGCACTTTGACGGTAGCAACGTCAACAATCACGGTATCTTTGCGCACCAGCGGCAGGGCTTTCTTGAGTACTTCCTCAAATGCGTGGATCGGAACGGCGAGTATCACCGCATCGCTTTTTGCCGTTTCCGCAAGTGAAAAGAATGTCTTGCCGTCAGGCTTCCGGTCGGTTGAATAGACTCGCACCTCAAGACTAGGAGCGAACCGCTGCAGTAGCTTGTGCGCGAGCGCACCGAAGGAACCGTATCCGACGATACCGACGCGTGCGATGTTCATAACGATTTACTTCTTTGCGCCTTGCCACTTCTCCCAGAGCATCAAAAGCGGGGACGCGAGAAATATCGATGAATACGTGCCCGCGATCATGCCCACGATGAGCGTGAGCGAGAAATCTTTGGTGGTCGCGGGACCAAGCGCGTAGAGTGCGGCAAGTACGATAATGACGGTGAGCGAGGTGTTGATCGAGCGCGCGAGCGTTTGCATGATGCTGCGACCGACCGTTTCGTCGAACGCTTCCTTGCGGTTCTTGTCGTGATTGAGGTGCAAATTTTCGCGGATGCGGTCGAAGACCACGATGGTGTTGTTGATGGAGACGCCGAGGAGCGTGAGGAGCGCGACGATGAAGAGCGAATCTACTTCGGCGCCTTTGAAATGGCCGAGGATCGCAAAGAGGCCGGTAGGGATCAAAATGTCGTGGATGAGGGTGATGATCGCGATAATGCCATATTTCCAGGATGCAACCGGCTTCGAAACTTTGCGGAACGCGAATGCGATGAAGAGAATGATGCACAGGGCCACGAGCCCGAGTGCGATCAGACCTTTGCGCAAAAGCTCCTGTCCGATCACCGGACCGACTGAATTGAACTGGTCTTCGTGAATGGGGCCGAGCGTGGTGAGCGCTGCTTCGAGTGAATTTTTCTCATCGTTGGAAAGGCTGCGCTCGCGCAAAATGTAGCCACTATCCCCGGTGGGCTGGACACGCACTTCGCCGATCGGGAGCGTCGAGACTGCCTGCTGTACCTGCGCAATCGGCGGACGGGCCGAAGTGTACGAAACCTGCAAGAGTGAGCCGCCAGTGAGATCGATGCCCGGCTTCAGACCCCACAGCCCCAGCGCGAGAAGCGCCAAGAGCGAAATGGCCGCCGGAAGGATGAGCAGTTGTTTTTGGTAGCGAGTGATGAACATACGAATTTAGAATCTGATGCCTGAGCGCATGAGGAAGCGTCCGACCGGCTTTTCGGCGTTCAATCCGAGCGAAAGAAGGAAGGTGCGCGAGATGGTAATCGCGGAGAGCATGGAGACGATGACGCCGAGCCCGAAAACGAGTGCGAAGCCTTTGATGATCGAGGTGCCGAGCCAGAACAGAATGATGCTCGCGATGATGTGTGCGATGTTGGAATCGCGGATCGCAAGCCACGCGCGCGAAAATCCTTCACGAATCGCGTCTTCCGATTTCTTACCCGCAGCCAATTCCTCTTTCATACGCTCAGCAATCAGAATGTTGGCGTCGACCGCAAGCCCGACCGACAAAATGAATCCAGCGATGCCAGCAGCAGTGAGCACGACGGGAATGAGTTTGAAGAGCGCGAGCATGAGGATTGCGTAGATAATGAGCGAGACAACCGCGACGACGCCTGGCAAGCGATACCAAAGGACCATGAAAAGCGACAGGATGAGGAAGCCGACGATGCCGGCGTACAGACCCGCGTGGAGTGCCTGATCGCCAAGCGTAGCGCCGATGGTTTGCGTCGAATCAAGGGCGATCGGAACCGGCAGCGCGCCGAGATTGAGATTTTGCACCATGAGCTTCGCGTCTTGTGGCGTGAAGTTGCCAGAGATCACCGCAGTGCCATTATCGATTGCCTGCTGGATCACGGGTGCCGAAAGTAGTTTGCCGTCGAGGAATATTGCGAGTTCGTGACCGACGTTACTGTCGGTGATCTGCGCAAAGAGTTTTCCTCCGTCGGAGTTGAAATTGATAACCACGACCGCTTGCGAAGAAAGCGCCGAGCCGTTGCCGAATTGCAATGCCGCGCTCTGGAGATATTTTCCGGTGAGTCCAGTGTCTTGGAATGCCGCCGCATTCAAATTTCCCTGCGCATCGGTGAGTTGCGATTCCATGCCGGGCTTCACGAGTTTGAATTCAAGAAGCGGCGTCTGCCCGATGAGCTTGATTGCCTGATTCACGTCGGTAATTCCGGGAAGTTCGACAATGAGACGATAGCTTCCTGTGCCGAGCGTGCCCGCCTGCTCCGTCTGCACGACCGGTTCGGAAACACCGAAAGAATTGACGCGCCGTTCGATGACGGTCTGCAGTGCCGTGAGTGAATCTTGGATCTGATTTGCGGGTAGTTTGCTGGTGTCAGCATCGTACACAAGATGCGTACCACCGGAGAGGTCAAGACCGAGCCGGAATGGCCGCGAGCCGGTGATCTGCGAGTGGTAGACCCACCAGCCGATAGCCGCTCCTAAGAGAATTATGATGAGCGCAAAAGCGCGTTTCTGCCACATTGGCAAGCAGTATACGCATGGAATTAAGCCATGCAAGAGGATTTTATGCCTCTCTTTTCTCCAAAAGATCGAACAAATTCCTGAAAATCATCGCGACCGCAACCGGCCCTACTCCGCCGGGGACGGGTGTAATAATGCCTGCTTTTGATATGCACCCGGGATCAGCATCTCCGACGACTTTGCCGTTTGACTCACTCGTACCCGCATCGATGATCGCAACGCCCATTTTGACATGTTCTGGCTTGATGAAGGCCGGATTTCCGGCGCCGAGAACCGCGATGTCGGCCTCTTTCAAATCATTGATTGAACCCTCTTCAAGCGTAAACATCGAGACGCGTGCGCCAAGGCGCTTCAAGAGTGCTGCGCTCGGAGCACCGACCAGGCGTCCAGCGCCGACGACGACCGCACGTGCGCCTTCGATCTTGATGCGCGAGCGCTGCAAAATTTCGACGACCGCGAGTGCAACCGGCGCGTAGACGGGTCGCTTGTCTTCCGGAATTTCCGGATTGATTGCATCCACATCTTTTTCACGCGGAATCGCGGCAAGAACGGTATTGGTGTGGATGTGTTTGGGGAGCGGAAGCTGGACGATAAGCGCATCGACCTCTTTGGAGAGGCGCGTCACATGATCGACGACGAATTCCGTCGCGCTTTCTGCTGGCAGATCCACGCGTACCATTTCGATATTGAGACCGGCAGCTGCACGCGTTTTGATCCGCACGAATGATTCAATAACCGGATCGGCGCCCACGACGATAATACCGAGCTTGAGCGATCGTCCAATCTTCGCGCGCCGCGCGGCGAGTTGTGTATAGATATCTTCCGCAATCGCTTTGCCGTCGACGATCATGAGATTCCGGCGAGCTTCTTCAGCTCGGCGATACCGTCTTCGAGCTTGATCATTGGTTCCCACCCGAGCAATTCTTTTGCCTTGCGGTTATCCGCGCGCGTGTCGTGCGGCTCTAAGCGCGGATCAATGTGGACAACCGGGCCACCAATCAACGCCGCGAGATCGTTGACCGTCATGTTGCGCCCCGCACCGATATTGATCGTTTCCCCTTTTCCTACTTTTGTAGATTCCGCCGCGAGCATGTTTGCGCGGACAACGTCACTGACGTGCGTGAAATCGCGGGTCTGCGTGCCGTCGCCCGTGATTGTGAGCGGTTCGCCCGCCATGCGCTGCTTGAGAAATTTTCCGATCACAAGCGCGTAGGCGCCTTCCGGGTCAAAGCCCGGCCCATAGACATTGAAATAGCGTAGCGATACCGTCGGCAGGCCGTACACCTCACTCCACACACGCGCGGAAAGTTCACCGACATATTTTTGCAATCCATACGGACTTTTCGGCATCGCGGGCATATCCTCGGAAAGTGGGAGCGTTGGCTGGTCGCCGTACGCGGAGCTCGAAGCCGCATAAATAAGACGCTTCACGCCACCCTCGTGGGCCGCGCGAAGCACTGATACAAATCCACCGACGTTGACTGAGAATGTAAGCTCTGGATTCTCGATTGAAAATTGAACCCGCGGCAATGCGGCTTCGTGGAACACGTATTCTGCACCCGCAAGAATCGGTGCGAGCTTATCGTATTCACGTATGTCGACTTCGTGATACGTCGCGCCGTCGTGGATGCGGTCGGCTCGCTTGCCACCGGCGTAGTTGTCGACGACATGCACGTCGTAATCCACTGAATGAACATCGAAACCTTTGCCGAGATATGCGGCGACGATGTGCGAACCGATGAATCCAGCTCCTCCCGTCACAACGATCTTTTTCTTTGACATAGAATTATGAACCACGCGCCGTAACGACGATGCGTATAGTCTGCAGCATAATAAACAAATCGAGCAAAAGCGAGCGATGTTTGAGGTAATACAAATCGTAGGAGAGCTTCGCTTTGGTCTCCGTGATGTCGGCACCATGATGCGGGTCACGATCATGACGAATCTGCGCCCAACCGGTGAGCCCAGGTGCGACAAGATAGCGCGCGTTGTAATACGGAATGCGAGCGCTGTAGTGCGACGCGAGTTTCGGCAATTCGGGTCGCGGGCCCACGAGCGAAAGATCGCCGCGCAAGATATTCCACAGCTGTGGAAACTCGTCGATGCGCAACAACCGAAGCCACTTGCCGACGCGGGTCACGGTAAGTTTCGTCTTTCCACTTGTGCCATAGTCGCCCTCATCGTTGCCACTCATGCTGCGAAATTTGAGAATGCGGATTGGCTGCTGCAGTCGTCCTACTCGATTCTGCGTAATAAAAATATCACCGCCATCGTCGAGCTTGATCGCGAGTATGACAAACGGATAAAAAATAAGCGAAATAATCAGTCCGATGCCTGCGCAAACGATATCGATCGCGCGCTTCACGATATCGTAGAGACCTGATGCGCTCACATTCGCGAGAATCCATTCGTAGTCGATGAGTGAGAGCGGCTCACGCTCAAAAACTTCCTGATAGAGTTCGGCAGCTTCGAGGAGCGCAAAACGGCGCTTGTGAAATGCAGCGTCGTAGATGATCGGAAGTGCGGCTGAAACAGCGTTGTCGGAAAAATCGACCACCAGGAACGTGACGTCGTCTTCTTCGGCAACCCGACACGCCTGCTGAATCACTTGGTGCGACGGAGTTGCATCGGTGTCGATCACGTATTCGAATGCGAACGGATACCGTGCGTCGCCTGCAATTTCCTCCGCCAGCATTTTCGCATCAGGTCCGGACGCGATGAGAACACCCTTGAGGCGGCGGGTGATGCGCAGGCGTGGAAAGAGCGTGACACGCCATACAAATATCAGGGGGAAAGATACGACGAGATAGAGGAGCAGTATCGTTTTGGGTGCGAGACCGAAGATGGGAAGCAAAAAGAAAAAGAGCGCCGCAATCATCATGTTGACGATCTGCGTGTAGAGAATCATCGCCGCAAGTCGGCTTCGGAAAAGTCGCGTATGCCGCCCGTAGAGTCCGGCGAGAAAGAAGACCACAACCCATACGGCGAAGAGGATCGAAAACGGGTAGAGGTGGAGCTTAAAAAGCGCCATGCTGGGGAGTGCGAGGTAGCGCAGCGTGAGCGTGAGCCACAAAGAAAGCGTAAAGATCGCGATATCGCCCAGGAGAAGCAGGGCGTACTCACGTTTGGGGACGAGCGTCATAATGGTATGATTACCACAAAATGTGGCATAAAACAAGCCTCAAAACGACCATGCAACGCAAGAAAATCTTATTTCTCATCACCAAAGCGACCTGGGGGGGAGCACAACGGTACGTCTTCGACCTTGCAACGCATCTGCCCAAAAACGAATTTGAGCCTGTGGTCGCATACGGGCAGAGCGGCAAACTTTCCAACGATCTCGCGAATGCGGGTGTTGAAACAATTCAGGTCACCTCCCTTCAGCGGGACGTTGCGTTGTTCTCGGACATTGCGAGTTTCTTCGCGATTCTGAAATGCATTCGCGCAACAAAACCGGATATCATACATCTCAACAGCTCGAAGGCCGCCGCGCTCGGCGCACTCGCGGCGCGCATTGTAGGTGTGTCGAAAATTATTTTCACCGTCCACGGCTGGCCGTTCAATGAGAAACGGAGTGAGTTCGCACGTATCGTGATTTATCTCATCAGCTGGTTTACGGCGTTGTTGAGTCACGAAGTTATCGTTGTATCGAAATCCGACGAAGCAAATGGCAAAGACATGCGATGGGTCGGTAACAAAATTCATTACATCTCCATCGGCATCGAGTCGCCGCATTTTCTGCCGCGCGATGAGGCATGGCAGCGTCTATTGGAAAAAGCCCCAACACTTTCGAGTACCGGTATGCGTGTTGTTACTATCGCGGAGCTGACAGCTAACAAAGGTCTGCGGTACGGAATAGAAGCCATAGGCGAACTCATCTCTCGCGGAATTAATTGTTCGTATACCATCATCGGCACTGGTGAAGATTTCGCGGGGCTCTCTGCTTTGATTCGAGATCAAAATCTTGCAGACAATGTACATCTCGTTGGATTCATTCCAGATGCGGCATCGTACCTCAATGTTTTCGATGTCTTTCTCCTCCCATCGGTCAAAGAAGGCATGCCCTACGTGCTTCTCGAAGCCGCATCGAGTGGTCTCCCCATCGTGACAACCACCGCAGTAGATGTTGAACTCCCCCGTTGTCGCATCGTGCCAATACAAGATACCGATGCGTTGGTTGAGGCACTCATGGAATCTAAAAATAAAGGAGCGCTAGAAATACAACACCGCTACTCCCTTTCAGAAATGGTGGGAAAAACGATAGGCCTCTACTAGAGCGCTCCTACAATCTCCGTCTCGTCGCGTGCCTGGATCGACCCGCGCGCGTGTCGCCGCATACCCATGAGGATGCCGAGCGCGGCATATTCGGTGATGAGGTGCGAGCCGCCGTAACTCATAAATGGCAGCGTGGTGCCGGTAATGGGCAGGAGTCCCATATTCATCCCTACGTGCACAATAAATTGCGCAGTAAAATAAATCGCAATCCCGACACTAAAAAGCGTCTCGAAATTATCATTTGCATGCCCCGCGATTGCGAGTATGCGAACGATAACAATGACAAATAATCCGAGCAGCAAGATCACGCCGAAGAATCCCCATTCTTCGGCAAACGCCGCGAAGATAAAGTCGGTCTGGTATTCCGGCAAGAATTGCAATTTTGATTGCGTGCCATAGCCGATGCCTTTGCCGAAAAATTCACCCGATCCCACCGCCACGGTGGATTGGTAGGCGTTGTAGCCGGTGCTCTGAATGTTGGCCAGTGGATGCAGGAACGTGAGGATGCGTTGTTTTTGGTATGGATGCAATCCCCAATGCCAGAGACCACCCGCAATGATCATGGCGCCGATCAGAAGCGTCGCGAGATGCTTCCATGAAATGCCGGCGATAAGGACCATGCCGAGCCAGATCGACGCGATGATGAGTGCAGAGCCGAAATCAGGCTGAAAAAACACCAGAACGAACAAGACAAACGCGTAGGAACCGGAGACAAGGATATGGCGGATGTGCTTGATCTCGATATGCCGCCGCGCAAAATATTTCGCTAGAATAATCACCAGAAGAAGTTTTGCTGGGTCGGATGGCTGCACCGCAAAAAGGCCAAGATTGAAGCGATTTTGTCCACCTTTTACGATTGATCCAAAAATGAAAATCAGACTCAGAATGACGACGATCACTGCAAAAAATCCGGCGATGAGCGGGGTCCGACGCAAAAAACCATATTCAGGAATACTTGCAACGAAAAAGACGCCGATTGCGATACAAATCCAGATGATCTGTTTGTCGAAGAATGCGTTTTCCGCCGAAAATGAATGCATCGTCACCAATCCCACCAACGATATCGCAAGTGCGGATGCGAAAAGAAACCAGTCGATGTGCGAAAACGAGCGGACGCGCTCTCTCCCGGCGCTCGCTAATGCCGAGATCATAGGGTTATTGTGCGGGAGCCGAGGCCGGGACCGGCACGGGAGGCAAGAGTGGAATAATGTCGACACGTCCTACCTGGGTCGCAAACGGGTCCGGCCACGTGAACACGATCTGCGCGGATGCGCCCGCTGGGATACGCTGAAGTCGGGTAGCGGAAGCCGCAAAAGCATTACCGGCTGGGTCGAATACAACCGCAACGAATGAAACATCGGAGAGATCGGCTACTGATGAGTTTGCGACCGACGCCGTTATTTGCGGAGCAGTACTGACATTTGCTGGTTGTTTGTCGCTGATCCCAAGAACCGTCGAGGCATTCTTCATGCGCTGCCATACCAAGGGTGCAGTGAACTCAAAAAAGGCATGCGCCACAATCCGGTTGCCCGTATCGATCGCGCCCTCGAAAACCGGCGTGATGGCGCCCGGCATGATGTACATGGTGCCGTCGCGCTGCGCGACGAGAATATTTTGGGCATCGTAGAGTCTGAATTCGTAGGGTGCCGAGACAACCGCGGCATTTTGATTGGGATTCTCCACGTAAGCTGCAGCGTTGTACGAGCCGTCGCGCACGCGGAATGCGCGCGCCCACAAGACCGCATGCGGCTGCAGATAGCGAGCGTCTAAGACCGGGCACGATCCGCCGATATCGACTCCGGTTTCATCGCCATCCTGTTTCCCGTCGGTACAGGTAGCGGGAATGGAAAAGTACCAGTACGCAATCGGTCCACCAATCACGATCACGAAAAAAAGAATGACACCGCTGAGATAGATGGTTCGTCTGCGCGATGCCCAAGACATGGGAATAGTATACGACGACGAAAGCGGCCGCGCTAAGCGCGGCCGCTTTCGTTGAGCATTCTGTGTTGGCGCCTGCCTACTCTCCCCATGATGAGTACCATCGGCTCTGGAAGGCTTAACTGCCGTGTTCGGAATGAGAACGGGTGTACCCCCTCCGACGAAGCACCAACACACAATGTTCAACAAAACCTCTCGTCGATGCCAACTAGAAATATGAGGCGTACCTCACATCCTACAAAGCACCAACACGGAATGCTCAATCAAATAGAGTATTCCGCTCGTTGCAACGAAGAGCGACTTAAAAGAAAAACTGAAAACAATAACGCGACTCTCACAATTCCTTTCGAGAGTTCTGATCGGCGGATTAGTACACCTCGGCTAAGTGCATTACTGCACGTACACCTGGTGCCTATCAACGTGGTCATCTCCCACGAGCCTCAGCGATTCCTAATCTTGGAGTTGGTTTCCCGCTTAGATGCTTTCAGCGGTTATCCGTGCCCGACATAGCTACGGGGCGGTGCCACTGGCGTGACAGCCCCCAGACCAGAGGTCAGTTCATTTCGGTCCTCTCGTACTAGAAACGAATCTCCTCAAGAATCAACGCCTACAGCAGATTAAGACCAACCTGTCTCACGACGGTTTGAACCCAGCTCACGTACCTCTTTAAATGGCGAACAGCCATACCTTTGGGACCTTCTCCAGCCCCGGGATGAGATGAGCCGACATCGAGGTGCCGAACTTCGCCGTCGATTTGGACTCTTAGGCGAAACCAGCCTGTTATCCCCAGAGTAACTTTTATCCGATAATCTTCTCCTGCATCTAATGCATAGAGTCGGTTCACTTTGCTCCGCTTTCGCGCCTGCTCGACATGTACGTCTCGCAGTCAAGCTACCTTTTGCCAATGCACTATCGGTACGGTTTCCATTCGCACCTAGGTAACCTTAATAGGCTCCTCCGTTACTTTTTAGGAGGACAGCGCCCCACCGAAACTGTCCATCAGGTACTGTCTCTCTCCAGTTTCTCTAGAGAGGTTAGAATATACAGAAACAAAGGATGGTGTTGCATTGGCGGATCCACACAAACCGAGATCTGTGCTTCAAATCCTCCCATCTACGCTACGCAGTGCACCCGTATACTCAATACCAAATTACAGTAAAGCTTCTGGGGTCTTTTCGTCTAGCTGCAGGAAGGCGGCATCTTCACCGCCCTTGTATTTTCACCGAGCAAATCCCCGAGACAGTTCCCAAGTCGTTATACCATTCGTGCGCGTCTGAACTTACCAGACAAGGAATTTCGCTACCTTAGGACGATTATAGTTATCGCCGACATTGACCGGGGCTTATGTAGCGCCAGCCGTAAATCTTGCGAAATACGACCGACCACACTTGACCTTCCGGCATTGGTCAGGCATCACCCCCTATACTTCCTCTTACGAGTTCGCAGGGAGCTGTGTTTTTGGTAAACAGTCGCCTGGGAAATTTTAACTGCGGCCTCTTGCGAGGCGGACCTTATTGCTAACGTACGGTCGCTTTTTTGCCGAGTTCCTTGGGGATCTCTCACTCGTTCGCCTTACTCTACTCGAGCTGAACACCTGTGTCGGTTTGCGGTACGGTTCCCACATTGATACACATAGAAGTTTTTCTTGGAAGCGCGCTCCTGCAGATTCTCTTTGACGAATCTCCAATTCTCCGCTCGGCTCGGAATTGATGTGCGGATTTACCTACACACCATCCTCACCGCACGAACCCCAATCCAATAAGGGGCCTGCAGTACAGCACTCCGTCCCTCCATCATTCAATGCGGGAGTCATGGAATATTAACCATGTGTCCATCGCCTGCGGCATTCGCCATCGGCTTAGGCCCGACTAACCCTTCGATGATCTCCATTGCGAAGGAAACCTTGTTCTTTCGGCGTGCGAGAATCTCACTCGCATTGCGGTTACTCGTGCCAACATTTTCACTTCCCATCGCTCCAGCATGGGTCACCCCTTTGCCTTCATCGCAATGAGAACGCTCTCCTACCAATTATTATTTTCTTTCGAAAAAGATAAGTCCGCATCTTCGGTACGACGCTTAGCCCCGATCATTTGTGGCGCAAGATCTCTAAGTCAGTGAGCTGTTACGCTTTCTTTGAATGGTGGCTGCTTCTAAGCCAACATCCTGACTGTCTGAGAAATCTCACCTCCTTATTTGCACTGAGCGTCGATTTAGGGACCTTAGATGGCGATCTGGGCTGTTTCCCTTTTGACGTACGGAGCTTCGCCCCCATCGTCTAACTGCCGCGCTGTAGCCTCTGGTATTCGGAGTTTGATAGAGGCAGTGGTCTTTCGACCTATCCGCTTCTTCCAGTGCTCTACCCCCAGAGGGAACACGCGACGCAAGCCCGAAAGCTCTTTCGGAGAGAACCAGCTATTACAACGTTCGGTAAGCTTTTCACTCCAACCCACAAGTCATCCCAAGATGTTGCACAATCCAAGGGTTCGGCCCTCCATCTGTATTTCTACAAACTTCAGCCTGCTCATGGGTAGCTCACGTTGCTTCGGGTCTGATACATGCGACGAACGCGCTATTCACACTCGCTTTCGCTGCGGCTCCATCCGATAAGGACTTAGCCAAGCCGCATGCATCAACTCGTTGGCTCATTCTTCAATAGGCACGCCGTCGAGGACATTGCTGCCCTCTTCGACTCCTTGTAGACATGTGGTTTCAGTTCTATTTCACTCCCCTCACCGGGGTTCTTTTCACCTTTCCCTCACGGTACTAGTTCACTATCGATCTGAAGAAGTATGTAGCATTACCAGTTAGTCCTGGCGAATTCACCCGAGCTATCCGTGTCTCGAGTTACTCAAGAACTACAGCCATAGAGATGCTTTGTTTTCGAGTACGGGGCTATTACCCTCTGGGGCCAGACTTCCCAGTCTGTTCCTCTAACTCAGCATTTTTTTACTCTACCTATTGCTAGCGCCGTAGCCTTATAACCCCCATCCCCAAAATCGACTCGCAAAAAATTGCGCTTCGATTTTGTGGCTGAGTTTGTGCTTCTCCCGTTTCGCTCGCCGCTACTCAGGGAATACCTGTTGGTCTCTTTTCCTCTTGGTACTGAAATGTTTTACTTCCCAAGGTCTGCTCTCTGTGGCGTTTAACTACAGAGTTATTGAGGGATACTCAATAGGGTTGCCCCATTCGGAAATCTCCGGGTGTAACGATTGCTTGGCATCTTACCGGAGCTTATCGCAGCTAAGCCGCGTCCTTCATCGCCTTCTTCAGTCAAGGCATCCACCACACGCCCTTGCTCAGAACTCCCGCTAGGAATTCTAAGAACCGCGTATTGCTTCGTCGCTACAAACGACGAAGACTTTGTTTTCGTTCCGCTTTTTTAGAAAGGTACGGCAACCTTCTTTGCTTTGTGTTTTTACCGCCATACCTTTCGGTGCAGCATTCCTGCATTCCATTTCAGAGACTTTAACTGAAATGAAATGTTTGATTCTTTCGTTTTTCTTTTGTCGCTCTTCGTATGTCAACGATCGCACGTATGGCCACGAAAAAAGCCGCTTGAAAGCGGCCCGGTTTGCAAAGCTTTTCAGCTCGGCTTACTGGTGCCACTTTGTGAAGCTTTTAACGATTTGCATACGTCGAGAGAGTATATGCGAGCACCTAGGGGATGTCAAACTTTGGGGTGGAAAACGGGTGGATAGCACCTAGAGGCCCATTTTCTTCAACATTTCAGCGGCCATGACGAGGTCTTTGGGGGCGGTAATCTGGATCCATTTATCCGTAAAAACCGGCTCGAAACGGACGCCGAGCTGCTTTGAGGCCGCGACCACGGTTTGCGGAAGGCCGAACTCCAGGCTCCCTGCGTGTTTGGGGATGAGCGGGCAGGTAAAAAGGCGCGTATCGAGCATGTACATGTTGGTACTCGCGATGCCAGACTCTTTTCTCGTCTCATCTTCCTTACTGCTCTCGATAATATTGCCAATATTTCCCTCAGCATCCAACTCGACATGGCCGGCACGGTACAGCTCGGGCAGCGCCTGGACGAGTAGCGCCCACTGAGTTTTTCCGATACATTCCACCACATCCTCTTTTGCGTAGATATCATCGCCCATCATGACGAGGAAGCGGTCTTTCAAAATATCTTTCGCACACCAGAGTGCTCCCGCAGTGCCGTTGAGCGTTTCCTGTTCGACATACAACAATCGTTTATTTCCATATATGCCGCCGAAGCGATCGTGGATGACGCTCCCCAGATAACCGACGATGAGAATTACTTCATCTATCTCATCCGGCATCGCATCGAATTTATGTTCCAGCAGTGTCTTGCCTGCAACGTCGAGCATCGGCTTGGGAATCGCTGTCGTGAGCTCCGTCATGCGGGTGCCGCGACCGGCGGCGAGAATGACTGATTGCATGGCGTAAGTATAACAAAACGCCCGCCGCAGAAGTTTGAACGATGGAGATTTGTGCGAAAGTCTCGACAGCGGGCAAACTTCTGCGGCAGGTGCGTAAATATAAAGCGGCCCCCGCCGATGGCGGGGGCCGCTTTAAAAAACAGAAACAAACTTAATCGTGATGATGGGCAATCTCCGAGCGGACGCGCTCGATGGTGCGCGCGGCAGCATCTTTGCCACCGAGGCCAAACGAGAGACCGAAGGCAAGCGAGAGCGCGACGACGACGCCCGTGAAGAGTGTCTGCACGAATGCGGGAGCAATGCCGAGCTGATCGAGCGCGGCAAGAATCGCAAAGGTCCATATTGACCACTTGGCAACGGAGCCGGCGAGATTTGCGCCGTGCGCTCCGACTGCGCGCGCAGAACCCGCCACGAGTCCCCTCACCACTTCGGCGACGACTGCCGCGAGAATGATGATGAGTACCGCGACGATCACCTGCGGGAGGTAGAGCAAGACGACTTGCTGGAGGAAGATCGTCACGCGATTGAGGCCGAGAATATCGAGTGAGGCTACGAGAAAGACCAGCACGATGAACCACATGACGAGCGTACCCAAGAAGCGACCGATATCGAGATTGAAACCTGCCTCTTTTGCAGCTTCATTGAGGCCTGCTGCTTTGAGTGCATCGTCGATTCGGAGCACCTTTACGATCTCGACGACAATTCGGTACAAAACAACCCCGATGATCCAGCCGATCACAAAGACGATCACGGCCGCGAGAATTGCGGGCAAATATTGGACGACCGTGTACCACAGGGCTGCAAACGAAGTCTGCACAACATCTGCCGATTGGCTAACTATCATATAAATGTATGTTATTTAATAAGTTTGTAAGGATACTCGACCCCTTTTCTGTAATGATACCACCCCTGTTTTCTGTGAAGACCACCTAAAAGGAGTCTTGTGGAAAAGAAAATGCCCAAATATCGAGGGCTCCCCTCGATATTTGCTACAGAAGCTTTGTTTTATCGATCAAAACAAGGTGGAGGTAGCCCCGACCGAAGCGTCGGGATCCAGAGTTTAAAGGAGACGAGTTTTATCAAGTAGCACTAAGTGTGGGTAATCCAACGTATCGCGGATCAGACGATCCTGGATCGTGAGGCGGTAGCGGAATTCGGGGGTACTGAAGGCGGCATAGCGAATCTCGCGACCGAAGCGCGGTTCGAGACCCTTTACCGCTGCTTCTAAGCGTTGCTCGTTGAGGCCGTCGGCCGCGACAAGAAGATCCGCTGGACGGGATGGATCACCCATAAAGGTGCCGGAGAGAACGATCGTCGCGATCTTGCCGGAGTGCTTTAACGCCTCAAGGATGGATTCGTAGTGGAGCGGCGAGACCTCATGAACGAATTTTGAGAGCGCCGCGACGTGCTTGAATTCTTGATTGAGAACCCATGCGTCTTCTTTTTGCTTACCTTTGTCCACAATGATTTTCCGGCTGCCGTTGCCGAGCGTTATCGAAAACTTGCCTTTCTTGACGATGCCGAGTTTTTCGAGGAATTTGATTTCTTTGAGAGCGACGCGGGGGCTCGCGCCCGTACGTTTGGCAATCAATGGAAGTAGGAGCGCCTCATTTTGACTAAATACGAATACCCGCAACACCCGCGCACGAGCCGCATTTCCGATGAGTGAAATAAGGAAGTCATCGGCCATATGAGCGCATGGTAACAAATCTGCATAGGTGCAACAAACCGGGAAGCGGCAACGCAAAAAGCGGCCCGAAAGCCGCTTTTTGCAAGGTGAAATAAAGTATTATTTCAACGTAACTTTTCCTCCCGCTTCTTCGATCTTTTTCTTCCACGCTTCCGCGTCTTCTTTCTTCACATCAGCCTTGAGGACGGCCGGCGCGCTCTCGACGAGGTCTTTGGCCTCTTTGAGTCCGAGTGCGAGTGCCTCCTTCACCACTTTGATGACGGCGATCTTCTGCTCGCCCGCCGACGTAAGTTCGACGGTGAACTCCGATTTTTCTTCGGCTGCCGCTGCCGCAGGTCCTGCGACGGCGACCGCTTGCGCGGAGACGCCGAATTTCTTTTCGAGCACTTTGACGAGCTCGTTCAATTCGAGCACGGTCATCTTTTCGACTGCGTGCACGAGGTCTTTGAATTTCTGTGGAACTTCCGCCGCCGCTTCGGCTGCGGTTTCCACCACTGCTGTCGTTTCATCTGCCATATGATTTTTTTATTAGCCTCGACGTTCGTAAAGCGAAGTCGGGGTCTCGACTATGACGTCGAGATTGCACCGCGTTTGTCTGCGAGGGCTTTCAGAGCCACCGCAAGACCTGCGATCGGTGAATTGATAACGTTGAGGAACATACCGCGCAATGAGTGCACGGACGGGATCGTCGCGATCTCCTGCATCTGCCCTGCCCCCACGAGTTTGCCCTCGAAGATGCCGCCGAGGATCGTGAGTTTGTCGGTGAGCTTTTTGCCGAATTCATACACGAGGCGCGCTGAGGCGGTGGCGTCTTCGCCACCACCATAAGCGATTGCAACTTCGCCTTCGAGCGGAAGCTCGTCGTGCTTGTGGCCGAGCTTTTCGAGCGCGCGACGGATGAGCGTCTTTTTTGCAACGAAGTACGACACCTCGCTCGCGCGCAAGCTCCGGCGCATTGCGGATTCGTCGGCGACGGTAACTTTCGTGAAATGTACGAACACGCTCGATGTCGCATTTTTAAACGCGTCTTCGAGTTTGTCGATGATCACGGCTTTCTCAGCTTTCGTTTTTGCCATAGTACAAACAAACAATTTTTCTAACCAAGGCGGGATCGCTCCCTGAGATGTTCGACCTCGGCAGGCTCTTATTGATTGAAGGCATTTCTGCCACCCGCTTTCTCTGGCCTTGTGCGCTGAAATATACATGATTTAAGGCCTCAGGTATAGATTGACTTTTGATATAAAAATGCTATAATTTGCACTACAGGGAGGATGGTCGGCAGAAACAGGTGCCTCAACTGAAGAGGTATCCAATGACCATCCAACTGAAAGTTGTTCGTGAAGGTTTCAAGATCATAAGGGAACACAGTCTGATTGCGGTGTCTCTTACGATGGTAATCGTGCTCGCGACTTGTGCGTTCGTGAACGTCGCGGTCACGATATCGTACCATCACGAACAACAACGTTTGCCATCCGAGCATCTGTTGAAGTAGCTCGGACGGCGGGGGCGGTGCTGCGGCCCTGTCACGGCACCGCCTACCCTCTGTAATGTAGAAATGTAGAAGGAGTAGCGTAATGAGTGCGTTGCGAGTTCCCATGAGCCGAGGGGAAAAGTTCGGCTTGGTTCTGTTGGCTCTCGGTTTTGCAAGCTTGTTCACGCTTGCAGGCGCCGAGAGTAAGGTCGGTTTCGAGACAGTCACGCGGGATGGAATTCTCGCCGTGACATCGCAGAGAAATCTGACCGACCAAGAGCTTGAAGCCTTCGAGCGCGAGTATGCGCGCAAGAATGGCGGCAAGCGTCTGGAATTCGTAGTCCGCGATCGAAGTTTCGCGGTCTATAAGACCCCTTGAGGAGGCACCAAAAGGGTAGCACGAGATGCGGCAGCGGAGAATCCAGGACGGATTCCCGCTGCTTTGTTTTTTACTTATGCTCCAACATCGCCTGGAGCGCCGCAGCAGTTTGCTGTTGCGCCTGCTGCCCCACCGCGTATTTTTGTACGGCGTAGGTGACACCGAAGCTGATCGAAATAAAAAGCATAAACCCAATCACGAATCTCAAGAATGAACCGAGCGGTGCGGGCGCCATGCCAGAATTATATACCTTTCCGTTTGCAAAGAGGCGTGCATGTGCGCAGCAGCTCGCTAGTTGCCGTTTTGCACATGATCGTACACAGCGCTCGAGATCTGACTGATGAGGCCCTCCAGCGTCGGGAGGCTTGCGGAGCCGCGGGTCATAATGCAGAGAAGGTAGGACTTTTTCGCATACACGATACCGCAGTCATGTAACTCATGCTCAGTCAATATGTCATTGGGCGCGATGCCAACGAGCCCCATCTTGTGGGAAATGATCGTCGAGGTCGGAGTGCCCGCGACAATGCCTTGGGTGAAGCTGGTCTCGCTCAACAGTTGTAGTGCTTTTTCTGAATAATCTCTCGAAAGGTACGTCGCGTTGCGAAGAACGCGGAACAACATCGCAATCTCGTGTGGGGTTATGAAATCCAAATTTGCCAAATTCGGTTCTTGATCGACAGGGATGTCCAAATCGTCGTAGACGGCATTCAAAGTATTCTGATCGATCGATCTGTAGAGGAGATTCGCCGCATTGTTATCAGAATACTTAATCATGTATTCAATGAGTTGCTCGACGGTGTAGATGTGCCCCGGCAGAATCGCCTTTTCGGGTTGTATATCCTGCATCTGGTTAAGATCGGTGCTTCCTGCTGGGTAGGTTATTTCTTTATCAAGGACGGACGGCGAAGTTTCGGCCAGTTCGTAATACGCGATCATGATCGGTATTTTCCCAATGCTCGAAGGATAATATTCTTCGCTTCCATATATATCTGACCATTGGCCACTGCTGAAATTCGCAATATACACCGACGCCTTGCTGATATCGCCTGAACGCTTGTGATTGTCGATGATCGCTTTGATCGTCTTCTCAAGCGACGTATCTTCCTGGTAGGCATTCGAATTATTAATATTGCAGGCAAGGAGCGGATCGATGAATGTGTAGCCGCCGAGGCGCAGCGCTATGGGCGGTGTGATGTGATCAGCCTGCGCCTTGATGAACCAGCCCAACGAAAATCCGATGATGATCGAAATAAGTATCCATGCAGCTCCCAAAAACCATTGTGATGCTTTTTTTTCTGCGGCAGAGCGGATCTTCATGCGCTTGATTCTATCCAAAAGATGCTTGAAATGAAAGAGCCCCGCCGAGGCGGGGCTCTTTCAGAATGATCTCTTATTGTAATTACGGATGCGCAGCAAGATATGCGCGTGTCTTCGCGCCGAAGTAGCCGGAGGCCGGAGAAATACCGACCGATGCCTGCCACTTGGCGAGCGCGGCTTTGGTCTTTCCGCCAAAGAGCATCGTCTCATTTCCCGGAGAACCTGCTCCCGTTGATGCGACGATGAAGCCGTGACCATTGAGCCAGACCTGGAGCGCTTTCACATCAGCGCCGTTTGAGCCAATCGTGAGATTGCGCGTGAAGCCGCCGCTTGCTGATGCCGATGCGTTCCCTCCAAGGGCTGTTATCTGTGCGAGGAGTGTCTGCAGTTGGGCTTGAAGCGCCGCAATCGTCGAAGCGTTGGAAGTAGTACCTCCCGATGCCTGACCCGACGTGCTTACTTGCGAGACCGGTTGAGTACCTGGAGCTGTAGGTGCAATATATGTGCCGCCACCTCCACCCCCTCCGCCGCCCCCACCCCCCGAAGCGCCACCGCTTCCCGGGATCAGAACCGTCACCGTGCGCGACGATGAATTCGTGTTACCGGCGGCATCTGTTGCCGAATAGGTGAGTGACTGAGAGCCAGCACTCGCGCGATTGATTGATCCAGAAGTCGATACCGTGAGCGAATTGCTGAGAGCATCGGTCGCGGTAGCACCCGAATCAGAATACTGTGCGGAATTGGATGCATAGACCGAATCTGGGTTTGTGCCTGCAATGGTGATGGTCGGCTTGCTGCCATAAATAGTCACATCTGATCCGGAAGAGAGGAAGGGTTTATTGGTGACTGCCGTCGTGGATGCATTGCTGGCGAGGTCAACGGGTGCGGTAATCGTGAAGGTTGAAGAAGCACTCGTGTCGCCACTTACGATCGTATACGGCGCAGTCCATGTCTCTGGAGAGGTGTCAGCACCGGGCGTGCCGACGGGTGTCGCTGATTTGCCATCGATGGTGACGGTCGGAGTTGAGACGGTTTCACTCGTGGTAAACGAGAGCGTCACGGTGTCGCCGATCTTGGCGAGCGTGGTATCGCCGCTGTTGTTGGATGCGATCGTGGTCGCGGTAATTTTGGGCTTGGTAAGGTCGAGACGGACATTCGCACCCGTGAGGTTGCTCTGGTTGATCGATGTAGTCGCTTCACCGACAGTACCGCCCCATCCGATCGCAAACTTCACAAATCCTTCCGTCCAGCTCGCTGAAGTAGTTGTAGAGTAGGTCCATGCGGTGCCGCTGCCAGACATGGTCGTTGAACCCATACCAAATATTGAGATGGTGGGCGAACTCGTGGCGGCTGGCGTGCCGCCAGTCAACGTGAGTGTAAAGCCGACCGTGTCGCCAGATTTCGCGAGCGTTGAAGATGCATTGGTTGTCGAACTCGCTGTAATGCTTGAAAGCGTCACCGCCGTAGCCGAGGGGTTCGGGGGCATGAGCATGATGGAGCAGAGGATCGCCGCAAAGAAAAGTGCAAAAAATCCTGTGTACTCCCTAATAGATGTCTGCATAGAGATGCGATTAATGTTAATTACAATAATATAAAGAGGGGACCCCTCTTTGTTTGAGCTTCATTATATGCTGCTCACAAAGAGGTGGTATTCCTTTTCGCATCGAATATGGGGATAAGGTGTGAATTCACTGGCCCGCCTCTTCTTTCTGAATTTCCGCCGCAAGACTCGCCTGTCCCTGACTTTGGGCATTTTGGATTGCTGCGTCATACTCCGCTTTCGCTGCTGTACTATTCCCCTGCGATTTGTAGTAGCGGGCGAGCATCACTTGCAGATCGACGGACTTTGGGTTGGCGACAATTCCCTTCTTGAGGATGTCTGCTGCGGCCGTGGTACCCGCTTTGTACGATGTCGTGGTGTAGATCGTGAAAAGATTCTCATAGCTCCCCGGATCACTCGGCGCGTATTTGATCGCTAGAAGATAGTTCACCTCGGCCTTTGCATAGTCTTTGAGAGAATTCTGATACAGGTCGCCCAGATTGTAGTATGCGGTGGCATTTGAAGGATAGAGCGCCACCACGTAGTTCCAGGCCGCGATAGCGCCGGGATAATCCCCCGCTATCTTGCGGAGCGTGCCGAGATCAACCCATGCTGCGAAATCGGTCGAACTCTTTTGTAACCTCGCCACAATCGTCGCGTCACGCGTTTGGATGTTCGTACATACCTCCGGCGCCATATCGGAGGGACAGGAAATTGCACCTTTAAACGCAGGTGCGGGAGGGGCATTTTTTATCGGAAGCTGGGTAACGGTGTAGCTCTGTCCTGTGGGCGTCGTAACGATCTCCGTTGTCGAAGAAATCTGCATCGTTGTCGTCGTACCCGAGGTCGTTGTTGCGGTTTGCGTATTTCCGAAACCCTGATGGTGCGCGCCTTGCCAGAGTACGTAGCCACCAACGATGACGGCCGCGATCGCAACGAGTGCGAAGCCGATAATTTGATTGCGAGATTGTGAATCCATAGCGAGAAGAATACCTTGCCCAGCGGCGAAACGCAAAAGCCCCTCTCCGTGCGGAGAGGGGCTTTGCTGTTTGCGTTGTCGCCGCAAACTTGAGAGTGATTCTTGCAGCCGGAGTTCCTTATTGGGAACGAGACTGGAAGATACCGCTCGAAGGCAGACCGATAACGCCGAAGGCATTGGTCCAGTCGTTGCCAGTGCTCGTCGCGGCCGTAGTGGTCGCGTTCGGAGACCAGACGAAGTTGCCCGTAACACCGCTGTATGTAGCAGTGCCCGTGACAGGCGTCGTGTTCGAGTCACCGACGAGGGTCGAGAGTACTGACGAGTTCGAGCTCACGCCGCTGACAGCCGCGCGAAGTTCGAAGTAGTACGTCGATCCGGCCGGTACCTCGACAGGCGAGGAGTTCGGAATGATCGTGAACGTAGTGTTCACGGGAACTCCGTGACCTGAGGTGTCGTCGAACGTCGGTCCGATCTGACCGCCCGTGCTCGCGCCGGAAGAGATTCCGTTGCTGAAGCCGGAGTCAGTGAAGCCGAACAGCTGGACGTTGTTGACGCTCGCCGAACTTGTCGCGATCTTGAAGGAGAACGTACCGATACCCACGTTACCGTGAGAGTCAGCCGTTACCGAGAAGCGCAAGAGGCGGCCGTCAGCCATACCCGTCGAGCCCAAGGAAACCTGAGCGAGCGTCGGGAAGGTGTTGTAGAGACGGTCTCCCGCAACGCCGGCTGTGGCGGTGGGGTTCTGTGGAAGACCCGAGTTCTGGCCGACCGCCTGGGCAGCCGAAGGTTCGACCTTCAAGAGATCGCCCTCGACGCCCGACTGACCGGTGCCGATGTCGGCGAAGTCAGCCTTGACCGTGACCAAGGTGTCGGTGTCTTGCGCGAGCGCGATACCAGCGCCCGAGAGCGTGGAAGTTGCGTACGCAGAGCTACCTGGGAAGACCGCAGGAGGAGCGATTTCCACACCCGCACTGTTGTACAGGTGTACCTGCAAGACGTCAGACGAACTGCCCGACGAGATGTGGTAGACGAGTTTCTGAAGCGTCATCGGCTCGCTTGCAGCACGGAGCTTGATGACAGCAACCGTTACACCCGATGTGCCACCTGCCGAGACTGCGTAGGACGGTGAAGACGGATCAACGGTAACCGTAAGGCTACCTGTAGTAATCGTCATCGTTCCGCTGTGGCTCGTTGACGGAGTAACCGTCGTAGAGTTACCCGAGGTAATACCCGAGGCAGTGACGCTGTCGCCAGCGCTCGTGCCGAAGGTGAAGCTACCTGCGCCACTCGAAGAGACGTTGCATTTCAAGGCGAGCGTAACAACCGTACCCTTCGGAATATTCAACGAATTGTTGAGCGTGAAGGTATTCTTGGATGCTGCGCCGTTGGAGCTTGAGCTCGCAACCGTGTTCACGACGTTGGACCCGTAGTTGAGCGCATTACCAGTGCTGTCATACAACTGACAACCGGTGATGTAGCTCTCGAGAGCGGCTCCGCTGTCGGTCATGTTGATGGGAAGCGAGTTGATGCGGACGTTCTCACCCGAAGCCGAAGCGTCGAGTTGGATGTTCGCGAACAAGACGTTCTGTCCCCCCGCAACGATGTTGGTCGATGCCGGTTGTGGCGAAGCCGCGATCGTGAGCGAGAGACCCTGGACCGTCATGGTGTTCATCGAGATCTGACCGAAGCCAGAGAGCGAGACCGTGTTACCGGTCGACTGCCCCGTGACGTTGGTCCACTGACTCGACGGCGTTGTCTTCAGCTGGTACGTGTCGCCGTTGTTGGCGCCGGTTGCGACCGTACCCTTGATGGTGTAGGTCGATGCGCCGACCGGGAAGGTCACGCTGCCGCTGAAGGTAAGTGTCTTGTCAGATGCCTCATCGACGGGTCCGGCAACGACTGAGCCGTTGGAGGCGACGATGGTGACGTTCTGCAGGATGCCGACGGCACCCGAGGAAGTCGAGACGCTGAAGATCATTTTCTGGACCGTGACCGGCTCACCCGAGAAGTTCGTGGTGAAGCCGCCCAACGGCTGGTTCGGAACGTTGACGGCGATGTTCTGAGCCGCAACTGAACTCGCGTTCTGGATCGTCGTTCCCGTTCCACCCTGGATCGAGATCGTCGAACCCTGGAACCACGGCTGGCTGTTGGTGAACAGAGATCCGTGTGTCGAGGCCGTGCTTGGGTTGCAGGAGCTACCGCACGATTCGTTGCCGCTTGTTGGCGTGATGCCGTAGCCGTAGGTCTGGCCGACGACGTAGACATCGGACTGCTTGTCAACGTCGAATTCCGCGATGCGACCTGAGGCGTTGGAGCCTGAGATGTCGCCCTGGAGATAGACGTCGGCGGAGCTGCCCTTAGTCATAAGGACGCCACCTGTGAGGACTGCCGAGACGTAGCGACCGTCGGCCGACCACATGGTCGGGTACGAGGTGCCATTGACGACAATCGCCAAGTTGGCGAGGTCGCTTGCCGAGGCAGAACCGTTCATGCGGAATCGGATGCTGTAGAGTTTGACGTCTTCAGCTGAGCCCGCAGTGAGTCGGATCGCTGCGAATTTGATCGCCGTGTCGCCGATCGAGTTCGTCTTGGCGCTCGCAGGATCGAACGAGGAAGTCCCCGCTGTCACCTTGCCGATCGTCAGTGTCGCGTTCACCGTCTGCTGCGCGCCCGTGATTGGGAGCGAGCCGGTGACCGGAACCGTTGTGTTGATGCCGGCGACCGAGATCGATGCGACCTGGCCTGAGTAGGCGCTTTCGTCCGCGGCCATGTTGCCCGCGACCGTGTACGTCGCACTCTGACCGGGGTTGATGGTGAAGGTGTCACCGACAGTCGCCTGGTGGTTTGCGTTGAGCGTACGAGAGATACCGATTTGCTGGCCGTTCGAGTCGACAAGAACGACGCCCGCGAAGGCTGCGTCTTGCGCAAGACCGGTGCGCTGCACGGTGATGCCGTTGATCGTTACCGACGCGCTCGTATTGTTGGTGAGCGTGAAGGTTGTGAACGGAACTCGTGATGCGCCCTGTGGAGCGAGCGAGTTAGCTGGCTGTGTTCCCGCCGTGACCGTAATACCCGGTCCCGTTGGAGTCACTGTGCCGGTACCCGTTCCGGTACCAGTGCCGGTGCCTGAACCGGCGCACATGGCGTTTGCCGCTGCGCGCGTCGACGGACCCCAGTAACCAGTTCCGGAGGTGAGTCCTACCGGTGTAAGGATCGTCGCTGCGTTCGCGTTCTGGAACTTAACGACGGCTGCTTTCGTCAGCGCGCCGAAGTGGCTCGTCTCGTTGCCGGGAGAACCTGCGCCGGATGCGGCGATCGTGGCTCCGTGGCCGTTGAGGAATTGCTGGACCCACATCACTTCACCGCCGTTTGCTCCAATTCGGAGATTCTGCGTGAAGGTGTGGCAGCCTGCCGCCATCGAACCCGAAGACGAGCCCGAACCCTGCAGTGCTGCGATTTGTGCGAGCAATGCCTGTACCTGTGCCTGGAGAGCGGAGACCGAATCAGCTTTCGCCGGTCGGGCGAATGCAAACGTGAATCCGAAGACCAATGCAGCAGCTACAAGAATCGCCGCAACATTCTTTGTTGCTAATGATTTACTCATAGTTTTTTTTGACCTTTGCACCCGTCACTTTCTTAAATTCTAGAAAGTGCCGGGCCGCACACATCACCCTTTCGACGAGGAGATATATGCGTTGTGTGTCTTCTACTAATATCTAATAACTGAAGACAACTGATAAATAGAGCTTACGCTCTTAATTTTGCTAGCCCGCCGAAAGCGAGGTTAGCAGCAAGAATGGAATAGTCGTGCGGTCATGCAGTCGATACTGGACAAATTTCTGAATGCAGAGATGCGCTTTACTTAATGAAGCGCGGCATGGATGAATACTTCATCCGGTTTCTTTCCTTATGTGAAATGTCAACGAACTGCGCAGAGAGCGCTTGCCGCCCCACGCATAGCGACATCTTCAAAGATGTCGTAGCGCAATTATATACTAGGAGGCTTAGAGCACTCGTTGAGCACTACTGCGGTTTTGTGGATAACTTGTGAGCAAAAAAGCGCCCAATCGGGGCCTCGCTTCTCGATCAAGCTATCGCCGGGCACAATACTCCAGCGCACACGTGGAGTCAATTGTAGTGACGCCGGAGCTGAGTAAATCTTTCCGAATAGTTCACAACTACCTCATCGATCATACGAAACATCACAAAACAGAATCTGTCAAATCGCAAGAGCGTACTTGCTCCAGCGCTTGAGACCTGTCTTTCTTACCTGGCCCAAGGCCACTAATTCAGCAAGCTCACGTTGTATCATTTTCTCGCTATATTCGGGCATATTTGAGGCTATATCTCTAATTCCCAGCTCACCGCCGGAGCGCAATACGCCGAGTATATTCTGCTGCCGTTGAGTGAAGAGTATAGGACCGGTCGATACGTTTACCTTGTCCTTTTTTAAAAGGACGTCCTTTATGTTCGTATTGTCTCTTAAGTCCTTTAAAGGACTTTTGTCATGTCCGATTGAAATGCGTCCCTGAAAATCGAAATCGCTCTCGGACAATCGAATTCCTTCTGAAAGATTCGAACGCTGAGAAGAAACAAGGAGATCACCGAGACCATTTAAAGATTCAATAACGATTTCTGCATTTTGACTCGATACAAATCCCGATACCGCAAGCATGCGTACGAGTGAAATGATGTGGAGAATCTCTGATCGAAGAGACGACATTTTTGCAGATTCAAGTGATCGCATTTCATTGCTCACTGAAAGCATGTATTCGATCAGGAGCAAGGCGTTTGATCGTACGGAAATTCTGACCGGTTCGTTTACGGGGATATGGTTCGTCAGTAAATAGATGGCCGCAACAATTCGCTCGATCCGCTGATACGCACGATTTGCCGATCTGTTCTCACCGAAAGGGTTGACTCGAGATACAGAAGAATCGAAGAACCGCTCGAGATTATTCGTCCTTTTCTGTATGTCTCTTATCTCGTCCATTGTATGTCCTGAATAAGTCTCTAAATAGTCCTTTAAGGTTCGTTAAGGCCGATTATATAAAGGACGAGACAAAATGCAACGCGCATCATTGAACTGCTCGAAATGGCTGCGAGCTGCCTGATAGAGACGATTTCGCAGCGTGATATGATGTTGCGATGAAAGCTGGGCAGAAAAAGAAAAATGGCAAAGACAAGGGTGGCTCATCAGAGGCGAAAGGAAAAGATATTGAGCGCTCGATAAGCAGCGAGGCACTGCGGGGGGTGTGCGCCATTTTTTTTGTCGCGATTGCCGGATTTCTTGTCCTTGCCGAAGGTGGTGGTGGTGGAGCGGTGGGAGTCTGGGTGTACTCATGGCTCTCATGGATCCTCGGCGTGGGCTATCTTCTCTTGCCGCTCTCCCTCATTCTCCTCGCATTCCTTATATTCAGATCGTTCGAACGGCACTTTGGCTGGGTTCAGCTTCTCAGCATGCTGGTATTTCTCCTTGCAGGATTGGGTCTGATCAACCTCGCCTTCCCTGGCCACGGTGGGATCTTGGGTATGGGAGTTGCCAACCCCATTCTTGCGGCGGTCGACACTACCGCAACACTTATATTCCTCGTCGCATTTCTGATCGCCGCACTCGTCGTCGCATTCGATATCCATTTGGCAGCGCTGTTTGCCGGAATCCGGGACGGATGGCGCTCAGACGATTCGATCGAGACTGAAGAAACCGATCTCGCAGATGTGCCCGTTGTCGGGCTGCCGGAAGAAGAAACCGAGGTCGCCGAATCTCCCGAGGAAGATGAGCCGGAATCTCAGCCCGAACCTGCGATCAGCAAATTCAGCGACCGCAGCGCGAGCAACGCTGATGGCTTCCCCATCATCACCGCAAGCGGTGCCGCATACATTCCCCCACCAATCTCAATCCTCGCGAAAAATAAAGGGAAGCCCGAAGTTGGCGATGTGAAGGCCAACATGAATATCATCAAGCGCACGCTGCAAAATTTTGGCATCCAAGTAGAGATGGACGAAGCGTCAATCGGCCCTACCGTGACGCGCTACGCGATGAAGCCGGCTGAAGGCGTGCGACTTTCAAAAATTGTGGCGCTTCAGAGCAACATGGAGCTTGCACTCGCCGCTTCCCCCGTGCGCATCGAGGCACCGATTCCCGGCAAATCGCTCGTGGGCATCGAAGTGCCCAACATCGCCCGCACCACGCTCGGTCTCGCGCCACTCGTCTCTGACGAAGGATTCGTGGGCTCCGACAAACCACTCCTCGTTGCGCTCGGCCGCTCGATCACCGGACAGGCGCATTTTGCCGATCTCGCGCGCATGCCACACATGCTCGTCGCCGGCACAACCGGCGCTGGAAAATCGGTCGCGATTCACGATTTCATTGTCTCGCTGCTCTATCGCTGCGGCCCGGAGCGACTCAGATTCATCATGGTCGATCCGAAACGCGTCGAGCTCACGATGTACAATTCGATCCCTCACCTCCTCACGCCCGTCATCACCGATGCGAAAAAAGCGATTCTTGCAATGAAGTGGCTCGCAAAAGAGATGGAGCGGCGGTACAACATTCTCGAAGCAGAAGCGGTGCGCGATATTTCTTCGTACCATGAGAATGTCGTGGCGCCCGCACTCGAGAAAGCTCGCGCGGGAAATGACAAGCCGCTTCCGGAGGCGATGCCGTACATCGTCGTCATCATCGATGAGCTCGCCGACATTATGTCGAGCTATCCGCGCGAACTTGAAAGCGGCATCGTGCGACTTGCACAGATGAGCCGTGCGGTCGGCATTCACCTGATTCTCTCGACGCAGCGGCCGAGCGTGAAGGTGATTACCGGGCTCATCAAAGCGAACATCCCCGCGCGCGTCGCCCTGCAGGTGGCCAGCGGAATCGATTCGCGCACCATCCTCGATACCGGTGGCGCGGAGAAATTGCTCGGCGCGGGCGATATGCTCTTCCTCTCGGGCGAGATGTCGAAGCCTCGCCGCATCCAGGCGCCCTACATTTCGGAAACCGAAGTGAAACAAGTCGTCGCGTTCATCGCGAAAAATGCCGAGGGAGAAATCCCGAATGAGATCGATTTCACCAATGCAGAAAAACCCGGCACCGATGCGATATTCTCCTCGATGATCGGAGAGGAAGGCGATGATGATCAACTCTACCCAGATGCGAAAAAAACGGTGATCGAGGCTGGCAAAGCATCGACCTCGTATTTGCAACGCAAGCTCGGCATCGGCTATGCGCGCGCGGCAAAACTGATCGACATGCTCGAGGAGCGCGGTGTGATCGGCCCGGCCGACGGCGCAAAACCGCGCGACGTGATCGGTGCGGGTAATGCGGATGAGCTTGCGCAGGAGCCAGACGAGGAAGTCGCGATATAGTTCCCATTGGCACGGGCGTATGCGTACGACGAAAACACGAGCACGAAAACGCCTCGACTTTGCGGCACTCATCGTTCTTCTTGTGGGAGCGGCATGCGCTTCGCTCTATTTTCGACTCGGCATTACCACGTCGGTTGTGCTTTATTTGCTCATACCGGCGCTCTACCTCTGCTGGAGGCAAAAGAAAAATTATGCCAAAATCATCCTGGCCTCGACCGTCCTGACAATATTCGGCATCAGTCTCGACGTCATCGGCGAGCACAATCTTGCGTGGCGTGTCCCACTTTCCTCGCCACTACTCGCCTACCCAGTGTGGGGCGTGACACCGCTTGGGCTCATTGCCTGGGGTTTTTGTGTTGCATTTTTCACAATCGTATTTTACGAACACTTCCTCGACGATGAGAAGCATCCGGCACTTTCGAAATATTTTCTGTATGCTCTCATTCCGTCGACGACACTCTTTTTTGCAGTGGGTCTCGTGGCGCTTTTCGATTCGCGTGCCTTAAACGCGCCCTACGCGTATCTCCTCGCATTCGGTGCTGCGGAAGTCCCGCTCCTCATGGCACTTGTCCGCAAACCGGCGCTCTTGTACAAAATCTTCCTGCTTGGTGTTTTCTTTTTCGTGGTCAACTTTATTTTTGAACTAACCGCGCTTACACTCCATCAGTGGTCGTTCCCTGGGCAATACGTCGGATGGGTTAGGATGTTCGGGTTCTCGTTCCCGCTCGAAGAATTAATACTGTGGATCGCGCTCAGCTCTCCTACTGCGGTTTTTTATTACGAAACATTTTTTGATGATGGAAGATGAGCGCGGGAATTACGATATACTTCCTTCTATGCTCCCCTATCGAGATTCCCGACTGACACGAATCGCGCTCGGCATTTTTTTTCTGCTCGTGATCGGCTACGCATATTTTGAAGCGCGGGGAATACTTTTTGGACCTTCGATCACCGTCACCTCGCAAATCAGTGAAGTGCATGATCCGTTCGTCACGATCAAAGGACAGGCTGATCGTATCAGTTCGCTCTCAATGAACGGCAAAGATATTCCGGTGACAGAAACGGGTGCCTTCAGTGAACCATACCTCCTCGCTCCGGGCGACAACAAAATTGTACTGGTGGCATCGGATAAATACGGCAGAAGTCGGCGTCAGGTCATCGAGATTGTCTATGTGCCGAGTAGCACATCGAGTCAAATGGTGGCTCCTTCGGGCACCTCCAGCGTACAGACCGCCTCATCCACACCCGTTGTAGCGCCTCATCAGCAGTAGGATATACTGCCCTCCATGCCAAAGAAAAAGGAAAAAGCACCGCCCAAAGAAGTCGGCACCGGGACGGATAAAGACATTGAACGCGCGCTCGCGCAGATCAAAACGAAGTTCGGCGACGAGTCGATCATGATGCTGGGCGCGACGCCCAAGGTGGATGTGAACGCCATTCCCACCGGCTCAATCGGCGTGGATTGGGCCCTCGGGATCGGCGGATTACCGCGCGGCCGCATCATCGAGATCTTCGGGCCGGAATCATCGGGCAAGACGACGCTTTCCCTGCACGTAATCGCAGAAGCCCAGAAAAAGGGCGGTGTGTGTGCGTTTATCGATGCGGAGCACGCGCTGGATCCAGAATATGCAAGAAAGTTGGGCGTAAAAATCGAGGACTTGCTGGTATCACAACCCGACACCGGCGAGCAGGCACTCGAAATAGTTGAGTCGCTGGTTCGCAGCGGCAAGATCGACGTCATCGTCGTGGACTCCGTCGCCGCACTCACCCCAAAAGACGAAATCGAAGGCGACATGGGCGCGCAACACGTGGGCAAGCAGGCGCGCTTGATGTCACAAGCCTTGCGCAAGCTCACCGCGATTGTGAGCAAAACGAAGACGGTCATCATTTTCATCAACCAGATCCGCATGCAGATCGGCGTGATGTTTGGCAATCCAGAGACGACGCCGGGCGGCAAGGCGCTCAAATTTTACACGAGTGTGCGCATCGACATTCGCCGCATCGCGCAGATCAAAAAAGGCGACGAAACAATGGGCGGCCGTCACCGTGTGAAAATCGTCAAGAACAAAGTCGCTGCGCCATTTCGCCAGACCGAATTCGACATGCTCTACGGCGAAGGTATTTCAAAAGAGGGCGAAGCACTTGCGCTTGGAGAGAAACTTGGCTTCGTGCAAAAATCTTCCGGCGGCGCGTACAGTATGGGCGAAACGAAGATGGGTCGTGGCTACGATGCGGCGCGCACTTTCTTGCGCGAAAACAAACCGATCCTGAATCAATTATTGAAAGATATTCGTAAAGGCTTGCAGGATGGCGGTGGGGTTGTTGGAAAGAGTGCGGCGAGCGACGAAGAATAAGTAGACAAGCGCGGTTTTCCGAATACAATACCGCGATATGTTGAATTACAACGAAGTGAAGCCGGGGGTTGCGGTCCTCGTCGAGGGCGAGCCGTACGTGTGCACGTGGAATAACATCATGCAAAAGCAGCAGCGTCGGCCGGTCAATCAGACGAAGCTCCGCCACTTGATCCGGGGCAACGTGATCGAATATTCATTCCAGCAGAGCGATAAACTCAACGAGGCGGAGATAGAAACGAAGCCTGCTGTGTTCATTTACGAGCGCAACGGCGAGTGGTGGTTCCACGAAACGAAAGACAAGTCGAAGCGCTTCTCCGTAAGCGACGATCTCATCGGCAATGCCGGAAAATTTTTGAAAACAAATATGGAAGTCGAGACGCTCTCATTCGACGGCAACCTCTTCCGCGTGAAAGTGCCGATCAAAGTCGACCTCAAGGTAAAAGAAGCGCCGCCGAATACCCGTGGCAACACTGCCCAGGGTGGCAGCAAGGTGGTAACGCTTGAGACAGGGACGAATATCGATGTTCCCATGTTCGTCAACGAAGGCGATACCATTCGCATCAACACAGAAACGGGAGAGTACGTGGAGCGGGTCTGATCTCCGCAGGTATGAGATCGAGAGCCATTCTTGCTCTGCACACCACGATGTTTTTTGCATTCGTAATTGGCTCGCTGAGCTCCCCTTTTATCGCGTTATCTTATCCGACAATCTCTCCGTGGCCTTTCATTCTCGCGACGCTTTTCCTTGCCACATTTGTCGTCGGATCGTGGGGCGCGTACGGGGGTTGTCCGTTTACCATTTGGGAAAATAAATTCAGAGAACAGGAGCAGCGTGGATCTTCATACCCCGGTCCCTGCATCGATCACTATGCGTATGTGTGGTTCGGTTTAAAAATCCCGGGCCGCACGAGCACAATGATATTGCTCGTACTACTGCTCTTGCCCGGTGCGGTTGGATTGCTGCGTATTGCCCTCGGATAAAGAGGGGGCGATTACTTTTGGATGAATGGGAGGAGCCCCATGAAGCGCGCGCGTTTGATCGCGGCTTCGACGGCGCGTTGCTGCTTGGCGGTGAGTCCGCTCTTGCGGCGGCTCATGATGCGGCCGTGCGGATTGATGAACTGCTTCAGAAGGTCGACGTCTTTGTAGTCGACGTGCTGAATGTCATTTTGTGTGAGAATGTTGTTCGTCATACTTACATTCATTTAAAAAGGAATATCGTCGGGATTAATGTCGTCTTTCGGGTACTCGATACCTGCTCCACCACCTGATGATGCCTCCTCAGGCATCGGCTGCTCATCGCCTCCCTGCCCTGAGCCTGTCGAACGGGCGCCACTCCCCGATCCACGCGGACCAAACTGCACGCGATCGGCGACGATCTCGGTGCGGTATTTCTTTTCGCCATCCTTTCCCTCCCAACTGCGCGTTTGCATGCGGCCCTCCACAAAAACAGAGCTCCCCTTTTTGAGATACTGATTCACCGTGTCAGCTTGGCGACCGAAAACGACCACGTTGTGAAAATCAGTCTGCTCCTGCTTCTTGCCGTCGCGGTCTTTGTAGGTGCGGTTGGTAGCCACGGAAAAATTGACAACGTTCATGCCCGAGGGCAGCGCGCGCAATTCAGGATCACGCGTGAGATTGCCAAACACCATTGCCTTGTTGAGGTACATAGAAAAATTCTAGCACTATTCGGCAGTAATATCCTGCAGTGCTTTTTCCAAATCTTCTTCGGAAACCGGCGCGGCAGATTCCTCGGCTCGGCGCGGCGCGGCTTTGATGGTGTCGGTGCGCTTCACTTCGCGCAAAACCGGCGCTTTCATTTTTGCGCGCGTGTCTTCCCGCACGGTGCGGAACACCATGAATCGCAGGAAATTCGGATTGTGTTTCAAAGCCTCATCGAGTGTTTGAGCGACAGCGACTGGTGCTTCAAACTTGATCCAGCCAAAATAGCCCCGGTCGTGTTCGATTTTCTTGTCGCCTTCTTTTGCGGTCATGGGGTATGCGAGCCGTGTGAGCGCCGGAGCACCTTCGGCAATGAACGAGCCGCCCGCCTTTTCGACGATGTCGCGAATGGTGGCGACGATCTTTTCCAAATCCTCTTCTTTTACGGTCGGGATGATGTGGTAGCCCACTTCATAGATCCGAAGCACGCGCTCGTCATGCGTGTCTTCGATTACGGGGCTCATTTCCTCTGCCATATGTCCGGAGACTCTATCACAAGGATTTTAGCCCTGCAAGAAAGGATGCCTCTCGCGTTCACGTCTCCAAGGTCGGACGTTCGGTCTTTGCATTCACGCGCTTCTTCTCTTCGTCGAGGGTGCGCCTCAGCGTGGCGAGTTCGTGCGATTCTTCTTTTTGAAGTTTTGATTTTTCTTTCTCAAGCTCTTCCGCCCGTTTTCTGTTGCCACGCATGCGGGCTGCTGCGAGCTCTTTTTCGAGCCTCTCTTCTATCTCCTTCCGACGCTCTTTCTTCTTGTCTTGCTTCAAACGATTCTCCGCGAGAATTTTGTCGACGTCGAATGAGATCTCGCTCTCTCCCATCAGTCTTTCCTTGGCCGCCTCCAGTCCTCCCGGATCGTCGGGCTGCGGCATCCATGGCTTTGCCGGACTCATACGAGAATCATAGCATTCTACTGAATTGAAAGGTTGAAGAGACGTCGAGCATTCTCGGCAAGTTGATTGGCTACTTTGAAAAAATCCTCGCCACGGATGGATGCGATCTGCCGGACAACGTATTCCACATACGCCGGTTCGTTGCGCTTCCCGCGAAATGGTTCGGGGGTTACATAGGGTGCGTCGGTTTCGGAGAGCAGCATGTCGAGCGGAGCGTTTTTTATGACGTCGTCGTAATCGTGCGTAAAAGTGATCACGCCAGTGAATGAAAGCGTGAATCCGAGATCAAGAAATTGCTTTGCTATGTCCCAATCGCCTGCAAAAAAGTGCACATCGCCACGCACTTTGGCATGTGATCTGAGAATCCCGAGTGCGTCTTCGTATGCGTTGCGAATGTGGAGCATGAGCGGCTTATTGAGATTATTGGCGAGTTCTATCTGCTGGATGAATGCGTTCTTCTGGACTTCTTTTGTGCTTTCTTCGGCGCGATAGTAATCAAGTCCGCATTCGCCCACCGCGATCACGCGGGGATTTTTCCCCAGCGCTTCATACGTGACCGTATCAAAAACTTCGCCGCGCGAGGTGAATTCCTTCCCGCCCTCCCCAAGCTCTTTCACGTCGTGATACGACTTCGAGGTATGCACCGGATGCAGCCCGATCGTCGCGTACACGTTGTCGTATTTCTCAGCCAGTGCCACCGCTGCGGCGGAAGTATCTTTCTGCGTCCCCACCACATTCATCGCCACGCCCGCATCTTTCGCACGCACAATCGTCGCCTCACGATCATCGTTGTATGCGACAAAATTCGTATGGGTGTGTGCATCGAAATATTTCATGGCTATTCTTTGCGCGGGAAAAGATTTTCCGGTTTTTTGTTCGCGGTTATTGCTTCGGAAATTTTCTTGCTCGTTTCGGGCATGAAAACTTGAAGGTGGTAATTTAGTTCGGCTAATTGGGCGATGCCTTTTGCAATTACGGCCTTTGCCTGCGAGAGGTCTGTTTTGATCAGTTTAAAAGGTTCTTTGTCGGTAATATAGGCGTCCAGTGACATTCCATATCCGACTACGTGATCAATTGCATCGTTAATTTTGTATGAGTTCAAAACTTGTTTAAAGCTTTCGACAAGCTCCGGCTTGCCAATATTTACAGGCTGATCGAGATGCTTCTCGGCTAATGTCATTATGCGCGCCACCACGTTGCCAATCCCATTCGCAAGGTCGGCATTGTAGGCCTCCTTAAATTTCTCCATAGTGACATCCGAATCCTCAAACGAATGCACATGCCGCGCGAGAAAGTAGCGCAGCGCGTCGGTGCCGTATTCATTGACGATCGCTATTGGGTCGATCACATTACCCAATGATTTCGACATCTTTTGTCCGCCACTGGTGATGAAGCCGTGATAAATCACATGATCGGTCGCCTTCACTTTTGCCGACATGAGCATTCCCTGCCACATGATTGATTGGAAACGCACCTGATCTTTGCCCGCCACTTGGTAGGTCGTGCCGTTTTCCCAGAATTCCTTGAAGTTTGCCCCGTCCGGCCAATCGAGCGTAGAAATATAATTCGTGAGCGCGTCGAACCACACATACATCACCTGCGTGTCGTTGCCGGGCACGGGAATCCCCCAGCTCATCCGCGCCTTCTCACGCGAGATGCTGAAATCTTCCAAGCCCTGCTTGACGAAATTGATCGCCTCATCGCGCCGCCAATCGGGAACGATCGAATCTTTGCGCTCTAAATACTTCAAAATATCATTCTGGTAGCGGCTCAGGCGGAAAAAATAATTCTCCTCTTCGATCTCGATCGGCTCCATCGTAGGATGATTGGGGCATTTGCCGTTCACAAGATCGCTCTCTTTAATAAATGCTTCATCGCCCACGCAGTAGAGTCCTTTGTATTTTTTCTTGTAGATGTCGTGGCCGTCAGGGCCGACATTTTCTGCGCAGCGCTTCCAAATTTCTTGCGCAGCACGGATGTGCTTCTCGTCGGTCGTGCGGATAAATGCATCATATGAAAGATTGAGAGCGTCTTTGAGCTTGCCAAATTCCCCCGCATAGTGATCTACGTATTTTTGCACGTCGGTGCCGCTCTCTTTTGCTTTTTGAAAAATCTTTTGCCCGTGTTCGTCGGTCCCGGTCGAGAAAAAAACTTTTTTACCCGTAAGACGCCAGTAGCGAGCCAAGATATCCGCATGCACGATCTCAAGTGCAAATCCGATGTGCGGATCGGCATTTACGTAGGGCAACGTCGTCGTCAAGTAGAGCGCGTCCTTTTTTTTCATGGCGTTAGTGCGCGGCACCGATCCGGCCGCTTTCAATGTCGTGTGCGAGTTCTTGAATCGTCGCGGCAAGCGGTACCGCAAGAATCACACCAAGAAATCCGGCTAATTCGCCGCCGGCGATCAAGGCGAGGATCACGAGAAGGGGCGGCACGCCGACAACACGGGTGACGACCAAGGGATAGATGAGATGATTTTCAAATTGCTGGAAAATTACATAGAGCACGATCACCCCTATCCCGATAGCGGCTCCCCCACTTACAAATCCGATCATGACGGCAGGAACCGCCGCAAGCGTGGGGCCAAACACAGGAATGATTTCAAAACACGCGGCGATTACTGCAAGGACAAGCGCATGCGGAATTCCGAGGACGGTGAGGCCGAGATATACGAGCACGCCCATGACGAGCGCGAGGATCAGCTGCCCTTGCATCCAGAGCCCGATCTTGCGCTGCGAGCGCTTCCAGAGATTAAGAATATAGACTTGATGCCGTTTGGGCACCGCGATGCGCAAGAAATCGTCGACACCGGTCTCCAAAACGGCGAAATAGAACGAGAACACGACGATGAGCACGAACGAAAAGAAACCGCCAAATATTTGTGATGCGGCACCGAGCGCATTGCCAAAAATAGAACTCACGTCAAGTGCGCTCCTGACGCTCGTCATGATGTCGTTGACATTAATCGCCGAAGGCGGCGGAATCCCGAGAATGGTGGCGTAGCTATCGAACGCGCCCACGCGACTGAACGCATCGAGATAACTGGGGATGGAAGCGATGAAGGTCGCAAGAATCTTCAACAACGTCGGCAAAAAGAAATAAAAGAGAACAAAAAAGACGCCAAAGAGAAGCAGGTAGACGACGAGTACTGCGAGGATTCGGGGAAATTTTCGTTTGGTGAGTCCGTACACGGCAGGTTCGATCGCGGAAGCGATGACGATCGCCGTAAGAACATCAAGAACAACACCGCGCAGGGTAAAGAGGAGCCAAGTGAGACCTAAAATGAGGATGGTTTTGACAACCGTCCCCGCCGTGATCGAGATCGTGATAGAGCGATCCTCCATATCGCGCATCCTAGCATAGCGGGGCTAAACGGCTAGCGTATTTTGCCTAGAATGTCCTCTATCGTGATTCGTTCTTGCGCTCCGGTGTCTCTATCGCGCAGCGTAACCGTGTCGGCGAGTTCGGGTTTCTCGCCGAGCGTATCGAAATCAATGGTGATGCAATACGGCGTGCCGATCTCATCTTGGCGGCGATAGCGTTTGCCAATGTTGCCGTTGTCGTCCCACATAATCTGCGGGATTTGCTTCTTGAGCATCCCATAGACTTCGCGGGCTTTTGCGACGAGCTCCGGCTTGTTTTTGAGAAGTGGAAACACCGCCGCCTTAATCGGCGCGACCGCAGAATTGAATTTGAGGTAGGTGCGCGGCTCACCGCCGAGTTCGTCTTCGCTGTAGGCGGAGACAAGGAGCGCGAGAATCGTGCGATCGACGCCAAATGACGGTTCAATCACGTGCGGTGTGATCGGCTCTTTCCCCTCTTCATCAATGATTGTGAGATCGACACCGGAAGCTTTTGAGTGCGCGGTGAGATCGAAATCGGTGCGGTATGCGAGTCCGTACAATTCTTTGCGGCCAAATGGAAAATCAAATTCAAAATCAATCGTGCGTTTGGAGTAGTGTGCGCGATCACCATCGGCAACTTCGAGTTCATGCACCGATTCGCGCGGAATACCGACCGCTTCGTTGAACGCGTGCACATTTTTCTGCCAACTCTCAAAGGCCTTTTGCCATTCGCCCGGCCGCACGAAATATTCGATCTCCATCTGCTCGAATTCGCGCACGCGGAAAATAAAATCGCGCGGTGCGATTTCGTTGCGGAATGCTTTGCCGATCTGGGCGATGCCAAACGGAAGCTTGGGGTGGAAACTGTCGATGACATTTTTAAAATTCACAAAAATACCGCCAGCCGTTTCCGGTCGCAGATACGTGACGGACGATTCATCTTCGGTTGCTCCGATCTGTGTTTTGAACATCATGTTGAATTGCCGTACGCTCCCAAATCCGCCTTCACATTCCGGACATTTTTCTTCCACCTGATCGGCGCGGAATCGACGTTTGCATTTTTTGCATTCGACGAGCGGATCAGAAAATCCGCTCACATGTCCGCTCGCCTCCCACGCTTTCGGGTTCATCAAAATCGCTGCATCCAATCCGCACATGTCGTCGCGATCTTGTACGAACATCCGCCACCAGAGATTTTTTATATTATTTTTCAATTCAACGCCGAGCGGCCCATAATCCCATGTGCCGGAGAGTCCGCCGTAGATTTCCGAACCGGGATAAATAAAACCGCGACGTTTGGCGAGAGATACGATTTTTTCCATTGATGCGTCAGACATAGGTATGGTGTATAGCGTATGGAGTATAGAGGGGAAAATGCATTATCGCCATACACGATACCCTGTACTCCATACTTATTTGACGACCTGCGCGTTCCCCGCGATAAAGCCCGGGTCGCTCAAGATGCTCGTCGTCACATCTGCTGCCGTGCGATTGATGGCGCCGCCCGTCGAAGCGTCGGTGCCGGAGAATTTGATACCCTGGAGCAGCGCCGGTACCTGGCCAATCTGGCTTGTGGATGGTGTAAAGCCGATGGCGATTGCCGCCTGTCGCGGATTCGTGCCGTTGAGTCCTACGCCGGGTGCCACGTCGCCAAGATTCCAGGTAACGGTGCCGTCGTTCTGATTGAACGTGATGTTTTCCGAGGCGGGGCTGTAGATACCAACCCATCGCACATAGGGAGGAAGTGTCGCCGTGACCGAAGCCTTTGATACCTTATTCGTCGTATTGGTGACGGTAAAGACGATCGCGTAGGTGGTCTCGGTGCCGGCTTTTGCTGGCATGGGACCTACGCTCCCAAAGGGATTCGTGTAGTAGAGGCCGGTTGCGGTGAGCTTGAGGTCGCTTGCAAGAGCGATCTTTTGATCGGCGGTCGCCTGCAGGGTTTGCGGGACACCGCTTTCAGAGTTGCGGCTTCCTGCCGCGTTGATCGAAATATCGAGGTACGGATTCACGATGCTCTGCAAGACGCTGGATGCGGGAACTTGGAACGAGAATGAAACAGTGCCGTGTGCGCCGGGCGCAAGCGACGCAAATTCAGGATCGGTCGTCTTGTCCCAGAGCTCGACGCCGTCGGACGAGCGATAAAAACCCGTGGTTGATTTTACGGTCGAACCATCGATTTGTATGCCGGTGAGACGCGCCACAATGACCGCGTTGGAAATTGCGGTCGTGAGATTGTTCTGCCATGCCACCGATACGGTGACACTATCTCCGGGAGAGAGCACGACGTTCGGACCCGATGCGCCATTCGTGGCAACAGCGAGCCCAAGGAACGGTTTTGAAATCGTCATGGGGAAGACATCCTCCGCAAGCGGGGTCGTGATCGACGTCGAAGAAGCGATTGCGCGCGTGCCGGCGGTGAAATGGAATATGCGCTGATCTCCTTGTTGACCGGCAAGCGTGCCTTGAATCGTGATCGTTTGTTTTTGTCCGGGATTCAGCGTACCGAGCTGCCAGAGACCCGAAGCCGACGGCGCGGGAGTGGCGGAACTCAGCGTGAAGCCAAACGGATACGTGGCGCTCAAGAGCGCGTCGGCAACGGGTGCTTCGGCGTTTGAGGCGACGGTGACCGTGAATTGCACCGGCTGTCCGGAGATCGTCTCGTTGTTGCCGTCGACCGAAACCGAAAGCGGAGCGGAAGCGAATATCACGTTGTAATCGGACGATGCGACAAAGACCGCGTTGGATCCCGACATGTGATATTCAAGTTCGACCTTAACGTCGGCCGACTGTCCGGCTGTGCCAGAGAGCACTGCCGAAACGGTCCCCTGTCGCTGTCCGCCTGCTTCGATCGATCCGAGCGTGATGCGCTGGCTCGGCAGGTCGGTCGAAAAATCCGTGGGCGAGCGCGTGCCCGAAGGATAGGTAATCACGAGGTCGGCGAGCGAGAGTGGGATGTTGTTTCTATTGTCGACGACGATTTGAAGCTCGGTCGGCTCGCCGGAGGTGATCTGTGGCGGACCCGAAACGGAAATGTCGATATTGGAAGCCGATGCGTTGGGACTTCCGCCACCGATCGTAAAGTAGTAGATAAAAACGCCGCCGGCACCAATGAAAAAGATAGCCGCGATGCCCAACAGCCACCACAAAAGGGTGCGCGCAAGACCAATCACTCGAGGCGCTACGGTCGAGCCGGCAACCCCGGGTTCCGGTTGCACAAAATCTTCTCCCACGATTTCCCGACCGGGCTGCATGATGCGCCGCTCGCGATCTTTGAGCTTATCGGAGAGCGAGCGCGAGTACATCGCGCGCCGCAAACGCTCGATTTTCTCCTGTTCGTGTTCGGAGAGGTCCATCCGCCCAATAATACCACGCAGTACTTTTTACTGATTGAGTACCATGACCGTCGAGTGTGAATCCAGGTCTGATGCCGTCTCGTCGACAGTAAAACCAAGCTTGGTCGCGAGTGCACGACTTGCGGGATTCTCCTCAAAAACCCCTGCCCACAATTTTGCTTCGGGGAAGACGCGCCGATACACGTCGATCGCCGAGCGCATGAAGGGCTTCATAAGCTTTTTCCCACGAAACGGCGGGTACGATCGGTAGGTAACGGTATGCCAACCTTCCGCGTCGAGCGAAGCGTCTTTTGCGCGTTCGGCATCGGATAAATGCCTGAGAGATTTTCGGCCAAGCGGTTTTGGTCCAAACCATGCAAGTGCCGCAAGGACGCCGGATGTGTGGACGAGGGCGAATGGCGTCCGATTTTTTGCATACCACGCCTCATATGAACCTTCCCCGAAACGCTCGCGATCCGATGTATTTCTTTGAGTCTCCGTATCACTCATGTCGAGAGATTTTTCTTTGAGTTGCACCGCCAAACCCTTGTCGAGACCAGCGACAACCGAGAATTCATCGCCGTCGATCCCGCGCATGGTTCCGATCGGGATCGATGTATAGAGCGGCAGTGGAAACGAGATTTCCTGCGCGGCGGGAAAAAGTTTAACCTCTGCCATCGTCACAGACTATCCCCGAAACATTCGACGCGCAACGCTAGAGATGCGTCTCCGCAATCGCTTTGTTGATGGATGAGAGCAATTTGTCGCGCATCGTTTCCGCTTCGAGCAATGATTCGCCGGTGTATGCCGTGTGGGTGAAGAGCGCGGTCGAGAGCGCTTCGGTAGAAATGTAGCCGAGCGCAAAGAGGATGCGCGCGACGCAGACGATCTCGATCGTGCCGAACGCGTCGCAATGCTCCCGCATCAGCGCACCGTGTGCTTCGGCAAGCGCCGTAAAAAGATACTCGTTGCGCTCCTCGCCGTGCACAAGCCGCGCGACGAGTTCACTAATGCGCGCGAACGCTGCAATACCTCTCACGTCTCCGTGAGCGTTTTTGATCGCCGCCGCTCCAGCTCCTCGCCACCCCCGCTTCCCTTTCACCAGCGAAACATTCGCCCGCGCATAATTCTGCAGCGCATATCGCATGCGGGATTTTTCGGAACGTACGGCGGTCACCCGTACGCGGACCAATCCGAAATCGTGCGTGTAGAGCGTGAATGTGCGATCCGCTTCTCCCGTCTCGCGAGATCCGAGCACCAACGCTTCGGTTTGGTATTTTTGGTACATGATTACTTCACTGCAGCCACTGCGATATAAAGCATATGTTCTCCAACTTTTATTTCTTCATACTCCCCGAGTCGGGAAATTTGAAAATTACTATAATTTGTTGAATCAACTTTGATATTGTCCGCCTTAAGCGCTTTCTTCAACGCAGTTTCGTTTCTACTAATAATTCCCTCTACGGTTTGATCGCAAACAAACCCAAGTTCTATAGAATCTCCGGGCCGCAGACCAATTTTCTTTCGTCTTTCTTGAATATTACGCATAAGCTCGCGGACAAAACCTTTTTCGAGTAATTCTTCAGTTAATTCGAAATCCCACTTAATTGCGAAGGCGTTCTGGTCAAGGTCATCGTCGATCTCAACCTTAACAGCATTGACCTCATCTGCGATCACATTTCGCAAGGCTTCAAGCTCCTGCGGTTCAAGAAGGTTTATTTTCGATATTTGGAGGAGCGAAAGTTGTTGCCGCACCGGAACACCCTGCGCTTCTCTTGCCTTGAGGGCGTTTGAAACGATGAGACGTGCCGCGAACATTCCTGCAAGAAGTTTCGCAGCATCAAAATTCAACTGCGGCATCTCGGGCCACATCGTGAGATGTACGCTCTCTTCGTCCTCTCCCTCGCGGACTGCCTGGAAAAGATATTCAGCAAAAAATGGCATCGAGGGTGCCATCACGCGCGCAAGCGTGTGGAGCACGTAGCGCAGCGTTGCGAGCGCGGCTTTTTTGTCATCTCCATCTTCTTTGAATCGATCACGTGAGCGGCGTAGATACCACACCGAAAGATCGTCGATGAAAAGCGGCAGTGGTCGTGTCGCGGAATCCAATTTATAATTTTCATACCCGGCGGTGGATTCAGCAATTAATGCCGCGAGCCGCGCAACGATCCACTGATCGAGAATATTCGTGCTTTTGAAATCGCGTGGCGTGCCGTCTTCGTAGAGTTTGTAAAATGCGAGTACGTTGGCGAGACGCCCGACATTTTTCTTTACGACATCGTCGACTCCTTTTTCGGAAAAATCGAGATTTTCTGCCTGCATCACAGGCGACGAGAGCAAATAGAGCCGCAAGGCGTCGGCACCGTATTTCTCGACGACATCCATCGGATCGGGATAATTTTTGAGCTTTTTTGACATCTTTTTGCCATCTTCGGCCAAGACGATGCCGTTGACGATCACATTTTGGAACGCATTGGTGCCGAAAACGCCGCCCGCCAAGACGTGGAGGTAGTAGAACCATGCGCGCGTCTGATCCAGCCCTTCGGCGATGAATTGCGCGGGGAAAACCGCATCGAATTGCTCTTTGTTCTCAAACGGATAGTGCTGGGAGCCGTATGGCATCGAACCCGAATCGAACCACGTATCGAGCACATCAGGAATGCGCTGCATCGTGCCACCACATTCACATGCAAAGGTAATTTCATCGACGATGTGTTTGTGAAGATCATCGATCTTTTTTCCGCTTGCTGTTTCAAGATCGGCGACATTGCCGAATACTTTTTCTTTTTTGCATTTTTCACAACGCCAAATCGGAATCACGCTCGCCCAGAAACGCTGACGCGAGATAGACCAGTCGCGCGCGCCCTCGAGCCATTTGCCGAATCTCCCTTCTTTTATATTTTCCGGCGACCAATTCACCTTTTTCGCGTTGTCGAGTAAATTCTCTTTTAATTTCAAGATGTTCACGAACCACGAACTTGTCGCGTAGTTGAGGAGCGCAGTATCACAACGCCAGCAATGCGGATAGCTGTGCGTTATTTTTTCTGAATCGAAAATTTTATCTCCTAAGAATTTCCTGATTTCTAAATCGATCTCCCGAACTTCTTCCGGATTATTCTTCGCCCTGAGAGTAATGTCTTTACCTGTAAAATCCTTCACTTCCGGCTTCATCGTGCCGTCGTAATTTACATGCTGCACAAAAGGCAAATTTTCTCTCTTCAAAAGTTCCCAGTCGTCCGCGCCGAATGCCGGCGCCTCGTGCGCGATGCCGGTTCCTTCTCCCGCGTGTACAAAATCCGCTGTATAAACTTTCCACCCATTTTGATGGTTCTTTAAATTTTTGTCGTTAACGTAATAGTCGAACGGCGGTTCGTATTCCAAACCGAATAAATCTCGGCCATGTAAAGTCTTTGAATTTACCTTGTGATGAGCGGTTGCTATTTTCCCCAGACTCTCTTTAGCGGCAATGTATGTATCGCCATAGATAATCTCGTTCGAACCTTGCCCGGAGTGACGTAAAGAATCCGTATCCTTTGAAAACTGGAAGGCTGCGTATTCAATATCTGCCCCAACCGCTAGCGCAACATTTCCTGGTAGCGTCCAGGGAGTTGTTGTCCACGCAAGCATATAAACATCACCCTGGAGGCCAATACTTTCGGGATATTTCAACTTAAACTTCACCGTTACCGCAATATCTTTGACATCCTTATACCCTTCCGACACCTCTGTCTGCGAAAGCGTCGTCTCGCAGCGCGGGCAGATGTGCATCGAGCGATAGTCTTCGTACACCAATCCTTTGTCGTAGACTTGTTTGAACACCCACCACACGGATTCCATAAATGGCTTGTCCATCGTGCGGTACGCATTTTTCATATCTGCCCATCGTCCGATGCGCGGTATTATTTTTTCCCATTCGTGCGCAAATCGCAGCACCTCTTCACGGCAGCGTTCGTTGAATTTCGCTATGCCGTAATTCTTGATGTCTTTTTTGTGCTTGAAGCCGAGTTCTTTTTCGACGATATTCTCAATCGGGAGGCCATGACAATCCCAGCCCCACACCCGCGGCACGCGGTAGCCCCGCATCGTCCAGTAGCGCGGCACGGCATCCTTGATCACCGACGCGACGATGTGCCCGTAGTGCGGTAAGCCCGTCGCAAACGGTGGGCCGTCATAAAAGACGTAGTCGCCATGTGGCGCATGCCGTTCGACCGATTTTTCGAAAATTTTATGCTCGTCCCAGAACGCGAGTATGTCTTCCTCGCGCTTCCCGACATCGGTTTTTTGTGCTTTTTCAGCCATATTTCACCTATCGTAGCAAAAAACGCTTACTGCCGCGAATATGTTTAAAAGCGCAGATACTCATTCCAGCGCTCGTAGAGCGCTTTCGTGGCATAGAGATCGCCCACATTGTAGCGCGCGATGTCGAGGTATTTTTTCGCTTTGAAAAGACCCGATACATCGTCGCCCGAAATTCCTTGCGCCTTGGGGCTTTCAATTCCGAACGCACGACACCAGAGATGAAGCGAGCCGGGTCGCCGCATCGCGCCGTAAAATGAAAGCTGATCGCGCAGGTCTACGTGCTTTACGCCACGCTGAAGCGAGGTGTAACGATTGGAAAGCAAATCACATGACGGCCGGACGCCGTGAATCGCGCTACGGACCGCAAGGAACGGTGCGTCGAATGTACGGCCGTTGAATGAAACAAATTCGTCGTACTGTTGCGCCCCATCCCAAAACGCTTCCAGCATTTCTTTTTCGCTCATCGGTTTGAACTTGATGCCGTCTTCTTCGATTTCTTTTTCTTTTGTGCCAGGCGATTGGTAAAACACCGCGCCTTTATTTTTCTCCACGTCGAGTACACCGATCGCGACGACCTCACCCGTGAGCGGTGAGAATCCCAATTCATTTTTCAAATTCGCGAGTGCCGCTTCGTACTCATTCTTGGAATCGGACTCGCTTTTGATCCAGCGCGTCAGCACTTCCTGCGTCGTCTCATCGAGTGCATCGTATTCTTCGCCGATGGTTTCGATATCGAAAATGAGGGTCGCCATCGAAAAATAGTATCACTTATTTCCCGAAGTTCTTTCCAATCGCGTTCCAAGGCAGGCACATCCCGGATTCCGGAAATTGGTTGAGTGCCCATTGTATATACGTATTGCTATTGGGGCCCGAAATAGCGTACCGATTACAGAATGGATACGCATCCGGCGATGCCTCGATGCGATCGGCCATTTTTTGCGCGAGCGATCCCTCAGTACCTTCAATGGCGCCCACGATCTCGCTCCGTTTCCAGAAATGTTTATCGGAGAAGAAAAACATTTCAATCCCCTGTGTGGGTGAATAAAAATCCTTGTGCAGATGGCCCCAGCGGAATATCCAATCCTGCGGTCGCCAAAAAATTTCCCACCGCGAAATAGTGCCTTTTCGATTTACTACAAACCATGGATGCGTCGCAAAAGCAAAGGGCATCGTTGCCGGGCAGGTAAAAAGAAATACCTGATAGCGATCGGGCTTGACGAGCTTCTCGAATTCTCGCGCGTTTGAGTTCATTGTTTTTTTCGATGCCGCGCAGCCCACGGATTCGGTATGAGGCCGAGGTGCATAAGGCGGGATTTTATGGCGCTCGCCTGGCGACCGAAATGTGAGCCAATCGTCTTGTTATCTTTCATCTCGCGGAACATCTTCTCCAGCTCGTCATCGTCTTCCTTGGTCCATTTTTTGTACGCATTGCCGTGCTTTTCGCGAAGTTCCGTAAGACGCCCGCCGGAAGCCGCAAATTCCGAACGAGGACTGTTTGAGGCGCTTTTTGACGGCGAGTTCCGCAAGGCGAAATTCGTGGCTTCCGACGGGCGCACTTCTTTTGCCCCAATCGCACGCAAAAAATTCTTTTCCAATTTTTGTTTTTCAATATCCGGTAGTGCGGCAAACTTTTTACGCGCGGCATCCGAGTACGCACGGAAATGCCGATCGACATCTGCAACCTTGGGGTGCAACTGCAGCGCACGTTCGTTGAACCCTTCGAGAAAAAGCCCGCTGAGCGAACGGACACGCGAGATTGCAACGTATCCCTGACCGAATTCAAATGCTTGTGAGAGGTCGATGATCGCGGCGTCGAGCGACATACCCTGGCTTTTGTGCACCGTAATTGCCCATGCAAGCCGGAGCGGTACCTGCGTGATCTTCGCAAGTATTTTATTGCCATCCTGTATCGCCCATTCGGCGGCCTCTGCGGTTATCATATTGCCCGTTCGTGTCTTCACGATCGGCGCGCCGAGACTCGAAAAGCCCGTGACAGTCCCCAGCGTGCCATTGACGTATCCCGCATCGAAATTATTACGGGTGAACATGACCGAAGCACCTTCTTTGAGTCCGAGTGTTTCGGGTGAGAGACATTGCGCCTTCAGCGATTCGACGAGCGCGGAAGCGCCTCGCGAAGTCATGTGAAATACGTGCATCTTCCCCTCGATCTTTCCGAGTGATTCCGCATTGATGCGGTCGACGTTTTCATTGTGCGTGTAGAGCCGTGTGGCGATCGTTTGTTTGGATAAAATTCCCGCACGCGATTTGAGCCGCGTGCGGTGCGCGGGAGATAATGCGCCTCTGCGAAACGCGCCGAGGAGATCGAGAAAATCGCCATCCTCTTGGCGATGCTGCTCGTTGAGGTAACAAATGATCGGATTCGCTTCTTTCCATGCAAGCGATTCGAATGCAAACGAGGTGGTTTTTTCTCGCAATACCGGCCCGCCTCGGCTCACCCCGGTCGAGACGGGTGGCAACTGAAAAAAATCACCGACGAAAATGACTTGCAAGCCACCAAATGGCTCTTCTGGCAGAAGCGTCCGCCTGCGAAGCGTCCGCAACACGCGATCGACGCTATCGAGCGTGGCCGCGTCGAGCATCGAAATTTCATCGATGATCAAAACCTTTGCGGAGACGATGCGCTTTGCCGTTTTCTCGCGGCTCTGAATCATTTCTATATCGTAATCGGACACATCACGCTTCACGCCGATGCCACTCCACGAGTGAATCGTCATGCCATTGATGTGCGTGGCAGCAATACCGGTCGACGCGGTCACCGCTGCGTCCACTCCGCGCTCAGAGAGCCACTGAATATACAAATTAATCGTATGCGTCTTACCGCTCCCCGGCTCTCCGGTGAGAAAGACATTCAATCCTGTTTTAAGAATCGCGAGCGCTTCGTTCTGCGTCATCAGACAAGTGTAACACCGCTCATTTACTACATTTTCTCGGGGGTCGGGATGCCTAAGATCCACAAGCCGTTTTTGAGCGTGCGGCGTACCGCATCGACGATCGCCACTTTGTGCGCCGCACCAGGCGTCCCATCGAGAATATGTACCTGCGCGTACCAACTGTTGAATTGTGATGCAATCTCCAGAAGATAATTGGTGAGCAGATGCGGTTCGAGCTGACGCGCTGCATATTCAACTGCTTCTGGAAAGCGGTGCAACAAACGCGTGAGATCGCTAGATTCAACATTCGCATCGACGGTCGGCTCGATACCCTGTTCGCGCGCTTTTGTTACGACTTGTTGCGCGCGGGCGTGTGCGTACTGCAAGTACGGACCGGAATCGCCTTCGAGAGAAAGCGCGCGCTCACGATCAAAAATAATGTCTTTGTGCGACACCTGCCGTAGAATCTGGTACTTGATCGCAGCAACGGCGATTTGCTGCGCGAGCGTTTTCGGATCGTCGGCGCGACTCTCTGCAGCGCGCGCATGTGCAGCCGTCGCAAGATCGTCGATCAAATCTTCTCCGCGAATGATGTTGCCGGTGCGCGACGACATTTTTCCTTCGGCGAAACGCAAAAGGCCATGCGTTTTATACGCGAGCTTGCCGCGCAACTCCGGCAATGCAAACTCCATTGCTTTCATGACAACCTTAAAATACTCACCTTGTTCGTTGGCAGTGATCGTGAGTGTTTGATCGAAATCACAGACTTCTTCTTTCATCTGCGCAAGGCCCAATTCTTTGGCCTCGTACGTTGGAAGTCCCCGCTTGTTGAGAAACACACGGGTATGGAGCCCGTACTCTTCTCCTCTAAATATGGTCGCGCCGTCGCTTTCGGGAAATATTTCGGGATGTGCATGCACGATTTGCACACCGCGAGGGCCTGTTTCGCTTTCAAAAAAATAGAAATCGAATTTCGTGCCGAGAATCTTGTAGATCTCTTCGAAATGATCGAGCGAGAGTTTTCGACCCTTTTCGTACAATTCATTTATTTGCGAATCGCTTTTCTCATATATTTTGGTATTCAGTGCATCGATCGCTTCCCTTGCCGCGGGGTCTTCGTCGTAGCGCTTGGAGCCTTCGGGGTACGCGGCGCTCAAATCCTCGATCGTGGGATCAGTGATATTTTTTTCTAAAAGAATGAAGATCGATTTTGCTACATGAATGCCCACATCACCTTGATAATTTGCTCGCTTTACATCGGCGCCTGAAAATTGTAGGAGGCGTGATATGGATTCCCCGATCGCATTGGGCACCAAATGCCCGATGTGGAATTCTTTGAATGGATTTGGGTCGGTGTATTCCATCAATACTGTCTCACCTTTTCTCGATATATTACTGCCCCACATATCCTCGCTCATTGCGGTACGAATTCCTTCGGTGAGTGCGTCCTGCGCAAGATAAAAATTGATGAATCCAGGCCCAGCGATTTCGATTTTTGCGATACCGGGGATTTCGCCAAGTCTGGCGACTATTTTTTCAGCAAGCGCAAGCGGAGATATTCCCGCTTGCTTTGTATACTGCATCGCAACACCGCTCGAATAATCGCCGTTCTTAAGCTCCGCAGGATGTTCGAGCGTCACATCTGTCGCAGCTAGCGAGATACCGATGGTTTCGAGTGCCTGTGCTATTCGCTCTTTCAAAATATCCGGGACGCGCATGGATGCATTGTAGCAACTAGCGGAGCGCCCGCTCTACGATTCGCCAGATCTCTTTGTGCACTGCTTCAGGCGAATGATTCGCGTCGACGAAAAATACTTTTGAGCCGGCGGGTTTGAATTTCTTAAAGCCGCGACGAACGCGTTCATGGTACGCGCTCGATTTCATGTCAAAGGGGGTTGCCGGATTGTGTGAGTCGGAACGGCGGCGCTTCATGGCCGCGCGCGCAGGTATATCGAGAATGATGTAACAATCGGGAGCAGAATTTCCGACGATTGCCGAACGACATTCGTAAAAAATCTTTTTGAGTTCGGGCTGTTGCTCACCTTCCACCTGAAAGGCGAAGGTTGAAGAATCGAAACGGTCGCAGATGATTGAGCGACCGCGCGCGAGCGCAGGCTTGATCGTATTTTCCACGTGCGAAGCGCGCGCTGCCCAGAAAAGGAAAAAATCCGTCAGCGGGGTCGTGCCTGCGCGTTTGCGTGCAAGAAGCACGGTGCGAATTTCTTCGGCAAGTTTGGTGCCTCCCGGCTCGTGGGTAAAAAGCACCCGTTTTCCGAACTTTCTTTTCAAGAGTGCGATCTGAGTCCCTTTGCCGGAGCCGTCGACACCGTCGATAACAATAAATTTTCCCTTTCTCATGGGTCCATTATTCTCTACTTTTGCAGCCGAGTCGAGCCGCGGAATTTTTAGAGGTCCGAGTCGATGCCCATACTTCGAGCGGTGCCGGCGATGATCTTTTTTGCTTGGTCGATGTCGTTGGCGTTCAGGTCCTCCATTTTTTCCGTCGCGATTTCGGTGAGCTGCTGCTTGGAGAGTTTGCCGACTTTGGTTTGCGCTTTCTGCGAACCTTTTTCCATCCCGAGCTTTTTGAGGATGAGGCGGGAGGCCGGTGGCTTCTTCACAATAAAGCTAAACGAGCGGTCCTTGTACACCGTGAGAACAACCGGGACGATATTGCCCATCATCGGTCGTGTCTGATTATTGAACTGATTCACGAATTCCCCGATGTTTACACCGGCTGGACCAAGCGCGGTGCCCACTGGCGGCGCTGGCGTCGCGGCACCTGCCGCGATCTGGAGTTTGATCATTTTGGTGATTTCTTTTGCCATACGATTTTTTTATTTAAACGCGTTGCACTTGGTCTGCTTCCAGCTCCACCGGCGTTTCGCGGCCGAACATCGGAACTAAGACTTTAACCTTTCCGCGCTCTTCGTCAATCTCCCCCACTTTGCCTTCGAGGTCTTTGAAAGGCCCATCAATAATGATGACCGCATCGCCTTCGCCCAAGTCGATGGCGTGGCGCACCGTGTCGCCGCCCGCGCGCTTCAAAATTTTGTCTACCTCTTCCTGCTCAAGCGGTACAGCCTGATTGGCGGTACCTACAAATCCGGTCACCTGCGGCGTGTTGCGGACGACAGACCACGCATCGTCGGAAGCAATCATGTCCACCAGCACATAGCCGGGAAATATTTTTTCTTTGGCTTCGGTACGGCGACCATTTTTGATCTTGATCTTTTTTTCCGTCGGTACGACGACTTGGAAGATTTTCTCCTTCATGCCGAATGACTCGATCCGTTGCTTCAAATTGCGCGCCACCGCGTCTTCGTAGCCGGAATACGTGTGAACCGCGTACCACTGCCGATCTTCTCCGTGTGTTTGTTTCATAGTGCTATTGTTTGCCCGTTGGAATACCGAAACCAGGAACGGGGGCCTGCGTGTTTATCGGCGTGGTGGTAGCGACTGGCTGCTGCGTCACGGTGACGGGATTTTGCGCGGGTACGGCACTGAGCGCTTTGGTGAGGCCGGTCGTGAAAAGGTAATCGAAGAGACCGAGGTATGCCGCAATGCCGATCGAAATGAGTGCAACCAAGACCGTGTACACGATCGTCTGCGTGCGCGTGGGCCATGCAACGTGTCGCAATTCGGCCTGTGTTTCCTTCAAGTATTGTCCGATTCCAGCCATATAATTAGATTCTAGGGACTAGGTTTTAGGTTCTAGAAAGTAGAAACTTCAAATTCTAGTCATTTTAAAAACGCCTTGCGGCGTTTCATCTATACTACCCCTTTGGAGCCTAGAGTCAAGTGCTTCTCAGCCGAGGCTCTTACGTAACTTCCCCGTTTCAGCGACGAGTCGGCTCATCTCCCCTCTGTCTCGATACCGCAACAAAAGTTGTGAGGAAAGATTGCGATGGAGCAACTCATCGGTTTTTTTCGGTCCAAGCTGTAGGCCGAAAAAGTGCTCAGCGAGTGTGATATCTTCCAGGAGAGCGAGCCATGCAGGATTTTTCTTTGCGAGCGTTTTGATAGCGTCGCGGTTGATATACCGTCCCGCCTCTTGGATATCTTCTTTGAGATGGAGGTAGTACTTTCCCAAAACACGCTTCTCTCGCTCAGAGAGACGGGAGAGAGAGCGCCCAAGCCCGATGAATTCGGGAGGAGCGCCGATCGAATAGAGCGCGGCGGTAAAATTGATCGCGCGCGGCAAGGAGTTTTTTCCCATGGTGCGACCATAGCCAAGCAATCCGATGTGCTGTCGGCGCTCGCGACGTTTCGGCACTGCAGCGAAGATGGATTGTAAATCCGGAAGAATTCTCGCCACAGTATCCTGGTAAGTCTCGGAGAATAGTTCGATAATCCGCAAAAGGTGCGGTCGGTCGGAATCGGAAATGTGCTGCGCTTTGCTCTTCGGGAGTTTCGCTTCGAAATAGCGGAGTGCTTTTTTTACTTGAGCGAGTGGGTAATCGTACCGAAAAGCAGACTGGATCGTGATCGTGCGGGCACCGCCGTATTCCTTCACGAACTGTCGCGCCCGCTCAGGATTCGCGCCACCGCGGAATATCAAGCTCCCAGCGCCGATGATGGGGTATACCGGTATGCGGTGCGCTATGCCGAAGTCATAAATATCCGAAAGCGCGATTTTGTTTGCAAGCGTGTTGGGAATAAATCCGTTGATCAGCGCCGGATCTGAGCGCGCGAGGAACGGCCGTATGTATGCGGGATTACAGCCAAAGTGTTTGCGATGCAATCGCACGTAGTCGCAGAGGAGTTTTGCGATGTGTATCTGGTCGTCGACGCCTTCGACCAGCGGAATGATTTCAAGGTACTCTTCATTATTATTCTTGCGGTGCTTGAAGACGCTGGATTTGAACCGTGCAAGTTTCTTGAAAGATTTTTGGATGTAGAGCAGTTGCTCCGCCCGTTCGGTCATGGGCAATATCACCTCGAACAGCGGGCGCGACGTGAACGAGAGGTCGAGCGCAAAGTCTTCGCTCGTGAGAATGACCATGAGTGCCCGGATGAGGCTGTATCCTTTCTCTTTCCAGACGTTGGGCAGTCGAAAGGTCAGGAATTTTTTTCTCCCCAGCTGGTTCTTTTTGAAATACGTGTGGTGATTCGAGAACAATTTGTCGATGACGGACTCATCGGCATACTTCCCTTCCCAATCCCACATGAATTCCTGTACGCCCAAATCACGCAGGCACAGAATCGCCTCTTCGGGTTCTTCGTGGACGCTCACGAACGGATCATTCTCTTTTTTCCAAAACGGACTGCGCGCGTTGTCGGGGTGCTGTGTCGCCATCGTCGCGGGAATCTGCCGTTTCATTGCATGACTCACTATACACGCCCATATCGCGTGCACAATGCGTCACTCGCCTCATTAATTGCGATATAGAAATCGCTACTGAATTTCGTATGTAATCGTCACGTCGTCGGTGATTTTGTTCTGGCCAGTCGGGATCGCGGGTGCAGGTGCAGCCGCCACATCCATAGCCATAGCGCCGGAGGATTTCGCATAGTAGACGGGGCCGTTACCACCTTCACTAAAGCCGACAATCCGGACGATAGAGACGCCGAGAGATTTCGCAAGGGCATCGGCCTTTGCCTTTGCATCCTGGATTGCCTTGTCGCGGGCCTGTATTGTAAGAACATCCTGATTGGAAACCGTAAGCGAGAGGCCGCTGATGTTCGAGGCGCCTTTCGATCCCACGCCAGATAGCAATCCACCCGCCTTGCTGGTGTCGTGTACTTTTACCGAAACCGTTTGCGACACTTCATAGCCGGTGATCGTCTGCTTGCCGGGTGGACAGTAGATCGCCACGCCGCCGGAATTCGGACACGCTGATTGCTGATAGCTGTATTGCGGATTGACGCTGTAGTCGGTCGTTTGAATATCAGTCTCGGCGATCCCCTGCCCCTTGAGGTACGCGATTATCGCATTAGCGTTTGTGGTCGCTTTGGACTGCGCGGTTGCCACATCGGTTGCCGTCTCATTTACGGTAAAGTTGAAGGTCGCCGTATCCGGTACCGCAAACACTTCGCCGTGCCCCGAAACGGAAATCGTGTTGGTCGGGTTGATGCCGCTCCCGATATAGTGATAGCTCTTGAGCTCGCTTACCGTGCCCACCAAAAGGAACAGCGCCAAAACTCCGAGCGCGGTCGCGGCCATTGCGCGCGGCCAGTGCGTCGCCTTGATAATTTCTCTGACGGATTGTTCTTCCATAGAGTAATGATTATGAATAGATGATGAATGAGACGCGTATGCGTGTCATTGCTTACAGCATATCACGCTGAGGTACGTCGTTTTTAGGTGTATTTTTCGATACTCGGCGGTATTCTCTCCACACGAGCCATACGACCGCGAGGTCAAAGACGGTGAGTACGAGAAGGCCGATTGAATGTGTGTGGAAGTACCGAATCACCTGATAGAAGATGAAGAGTGAAAGCACGGCAAGCGACGCCGGATAGGCCCACATCTTTTTGCGCAAGAGCCCCGCAACGAGAAGCAACTTTATGATACCGTGACTGAGTAGATAGAGCGCTCCGTAGAGCTGCGCTTGCGGTGTGACGTGGGTAAACGCTTGGGCATGGGTCGCGAAAAAGTTATCGGGATCTTCGATGAGCTCATTCTGGATTAGCGTTTGCACGAGATTCGTCACATTCGTGAAAAGTAATAGAATACCGAGGATCGTCTCCGCGCAAGCGCCTATTCCTTTAATGACAATCCCGATTTCAAAAGCTTCGTGGATGCGTTTTTCGTTGAGTTCAATTTTTTCCATACTTAATTAGATGGCGCTGGCCAAGAGATCTGAATTGAATAGTTTGAAATCTCGCGGGAACAACCATTGTGCCATATGAAATATGGAGTACGTAATGAAGAATGCGGCCACGACATCGATCGAGTAGTGCAAATGACCTAAGAGGACGACGACGCCCATGAATACCGACCATGCAAGAAAAATGTACCGGAGATTTTTTTCCTGCCAAAACATCAGCGCCATCAAAAACGGCACCGCCGTATGACCGGAAAAAAATAAATCGCTACTAAAAATAAAATGATTCACCAGTGCATTCCATCCGGTATCGGCCGTTTGCAGCGGAAAGGGGCCGATGTGGGTCATTGAAATAAACGCTGACCGAATGAAAAAAAGCAGCGTCATGCCGTGGAGGGCAAACGGTATTCGTTTGGGATGCGCGATCAAGAGCAGCGCAATGAATACGATGAGCGACAGCGTGCCATAGACAAACAACCCATCGACATCGACTACCGGGACATTGGAGAGAAAAATATCGGTTACGGAATTACTCGCGCGTTCGGTGGCATACTGAATCGCAAACAGCGATACAACGACGCTCGCGATAAAAAGAAGGACGGAAGTGAGAATTGAAACGCGAAATTCCTGCTGCGCTGCGTAGTGCCGCCAGCGGCGCGCAAATTCCCTGTGAGGGTGCGGATGACGATGAAGAGAGACGTTTTTTGATTCACTCATACGAGGAATACTACTACGGATAGATATTGAGCCATATAGGAGCCGGAAACGAATTCCACTCTCATGCTATGATACGGCGCATATGCAGGATCCGACCGCACTGCAGACGCTCCTCGTATTTTTCGTGGTCTGCGGTGCGCTCATCGTGACGGGAATCTGGGAAGCGTATGTAGAAGGAAGGAACGCGTGGGACAGAGGCAAGGTCGGCTGGAAGATCAGGATCGGCTCCTTGGTGCTCACCGGCTACCATTTTTATCTTTTTTGGATCATGTATCCGCTGCTGCTCTCGCTCCCGCTCATCTTTACCGGCTGGAACGTGAAGCTTTTCGGCATTCTCGTAAGCGCGTACGCGATCGGTGTGACCCTCGAAGATTTCACCTGGTATCTTGCAAACCCTGTTGTGAAGCTGAGCGAATGGTTCACGCCCTTTTCCGATTACTATCCGTGGATTAAAATTGGCGGAAAGAAAATCCTGCCGATCGCGTATCCGATCGGCGTAGCGATTGCACTTTTGTCGTGGTATTTCATCTGGCGTTGAAGATATACTAATACACATGGACGCAAACACGGTCACGCAACTCATCCTTGAATATCGCTACCTGATCTTGGTTCCCCTTTCGGTCATTGAAGGGCCGATCGTGGCCTTTGCCGCCGGCACGCTCGCATCGCTCGGCTACTTCAACATCTTCGCGCTCGCTGCGTTTTTCTTCGTGATGGATCTGATGAAAGATGCGTTCTACTACAGCGTCGGCTATTGGGGCGGACGCACGAGGTGGGCACGTTGGCTCATGAAAAAAATCGGCGTCAAGACCGAGCACATCGAAGGCATCCGGCAACTGTGGGAGAAGCATGCGGGCAAAACCATGTTTCTCGGCAAACTTTCATACGGTATCGCCTCCACGTTTGTGGTCTTTGCAGGCACGGTGAAGATGCCGCTGAAAAAATTCTTCGGCTGGGGCGCGATCGTTGCGATCGCGCAATACTGGGTGCTCCTGGGGCTCGGCTATTTCTTCGGCCAAGCCCTCGCTGGCGCTACCACGCGTGTGTTTGAAATTGTGCAGTACGCCATCGCCGGGGTATCAGTGGCTGCCATTCTCTACTACATTTTCAGTTTTTATATGCGGAAAGAATTCAAGAAGGAGACGGAGGAATAACGCTAGCTTGACATAATGGCTATATAGTGCCATTATTTTCGTCCTTCACCGCCGGCGCATCATCGATGCGGAAAAATATCTGGGGGAAGCGTTCTTCCCAGATACCGGCTTCATCAACCCCGTCATCGAGGGATACGGCCATGTACGGCTCAATCTATGCCGCGGCTCACCGCGGAGCAATGAAAATACTTCTCTGTCTGCTGGCGTTCGGAGCGCTCGCAGCTGGAGTCGCATGGTTCCTGAGCTGATCGCTCCAGCCCGCCGCTTCGCCTTCTGCGCCGCTCCCCGCGGCGCTCTTTTTTAAGAATGCGAAAAAGCAGACTTGGATATCTACTTTCTACGAAATTTGATAAGCAGACGAAAAGAATTGGATTTTGACATAAAGATAAAAAAGTGGCAATATATGAGCCCCTTTCCCCTGCTGCCTAAAGGAAAGGCAGCTCCTTCACACCAAATCATGGGAGGCCCAGATGGGCATCGCCAAACTCTACCTGTTCGTCCTATTCTCGCTCTCGACCCCCCTAGCGCTCTTTGAATGCTGGGGCATCACCCACTTTCGGATCGCTTGGGGCCAGCCGCTTCCGCAAGATACATTCTGGGGGAAGCAGATCGTCGTCAAGGTTCCCTGGAATGCGGTCGACGTGAGGCTCGCGACCCGCTACCACGCGTTCACGTTCCTCGTGCTCTTCCCGGTCCTGCTGACGACGGCATCCCTCTTCTTCAAGCGATGGGTCGCGAATCCACCGCAGGGCTGGCCCGCATGGACGTTGTTCATAGTCGCCTGCGTGGCTGGCAACATGGTGCTGGAAGACTTCCTGTATTTTGTCTTCAGCACGATCTTCGGCAAGCCGTATCCGCATGCGGTCTCACGACTCCTGAGGGGCGAAGCGAATTGGCATCCGCGGCATCTCGACCTCGGGTACTTCAAACTGCCCGACTTCTACGTCTATCTGCCGTTCGCAATCGCGATCCTGCTGGTCGCAGTCTGGTGGCTCAGCCGCTAGTCCAGAATGTGCAACATGACAAGCCGGCCTAGCCGTCTTGTCGGGGAAGAGTCGCCTTGTGGCGTTCCTCCTCGGCAAGGCGGCTCTTTCTTTTTTTATGATCTCTTGAGATCGTGATGGCCGGGAGTGAATGGTCGGTGGAAAAGCACGGGCCACCAATAGTTGACCATGTATTTGAGACACATCTGTCCGAGACCTTCCTGATCAAAGCGGCGTGCCGAAGAATAATTATTAAAATTCATGCGCCACAATGTTTTGCCTACCGTGTGCATGCGGCGCGCCAAATCGGTGTCGTCGCCATAAAACGCGAGGTCGCGGTCGTGTCCGCCGATCCGCTTGAGCGCCTCGGCGCGCATTGCGCAATTGCCGGCATTGCCCATGTATCCCACCACCCAATATGCGGGGAGTGCAAACCACCAGATAAGATCGAGCATCCACGCCGGGTAGCGACTGCTCTCGTGGCGATGATAGCGATATGCGCCGCTCAGAAATACCACTTTTGGATTGCGTGTAAAAATCCGCTCGATGTACTCCACCCAGCCCGGCGGAATATGCGCATCTGCGTCGACATACGCGAGGATCTCACCAGTCGCCGCTTCCGCACCGCTCTGACGCGCGTTGCCAGTGCCTTTGCGCATTTCGGTAACAACGCGAACTCCCGGATATCGGCTCGCGACCTCCGCAGTTTTATCCGTCGAAGCATTGTTGACGACGATGATTTCTTTAAATTTTCCTGCGCTGTTCTTGATTGCCTCATCAAGACAAGAAGCAATATTTCCTTCTTCGTTGTAGGCGGGAATGATGAGGGAAATATCCATAGCCGTTTCGTTGCGGATAAGTGTATCATTCAAACTCTTGGGCCGGGAATTTCCCGCGACTAAACATTACTCAGGGCGATCGCCGGGAATTGAACCCGAATCGAGAGCTCCACAAGCTCCAGTGTTAACCATTACACCACGATCGCCATCAAACAGTGCGAGTTTAGCACGAGGAGCAGCGCAAAACGAGCGCGGCCCCGCCATCGGCGGGGCCGCCTCAAAAAACAGAAACGAAAAATTACATCGCTCCTTGCGTAGTCGAACCCATGCCCATCTGCATCACCGATTCTTTCATACCGAATCCGATCCAGAGTGCGAGTGCTGCGATCACGAGGTGCAGGAGATTGTCGGCCATATTGACCATGATGAGTCCCAAGACGGTGTCGCCCTGGATGAAGCCGACGACAGTGACGATCGCGTAGACAACGCCAAAGACTTTGAAATACGTGCGTGCGTACATGCCGCTGCCCATCACCGCCAGAATCGCGAGGATGCCCGAGAGCAGGTGGATGACGTTGTGGACGCCATCAACCATGAAGATGCCGAGCAACATGCCGTTGGACGTGACGCCGGGGACGAATCCCAAAATGCCGACTACGAGAAACACGATACCGAATACCCATGCCCATTTTTGAACTGACATTGTGTAGTGTTTTGGAAGTAGCCTGATAATTCGACCCCCGACGCTTGTGGCTCGGGCACGCTCACAAACTTCATGAGCGTTGTACCTTACTATCGTATTGTGGCGGGTCACCACGGGGAGTCAAGGGCCTCGCGGGGATTCGGCTGAGTGTTATTGAGTAGACTCCACGAGCGGCACCGGGCCCTGCGCCGGGACGACAGTGAACGAAATACGCCCTATCAGCTGGCCATATTGGGTGACGACATTCACGCGCCATTTTCCGGGCGCGACATTTTCCGCGATCGAATAGCCAAGGTATCCTCCGTCGCGGCCGCCTTGTATGGGATAACGAATCGTCTCGGTCGTCACCCATTGTTTAGTGCCCTCATCGTAGTGTTGCCACTGATGCAAGACGACCACGGACAATCCGGATGGTGCAAAAATCGCGCTGTATGCGTAGATCGCCTCGCCGGGCGCGGCGTGATAGGTGGTGTTGTAGCGAAGGAATGATTCATACCACGGGACTGGTTCGCCGGAGAGAACGTAGCCGACGCCAACTTCACGAACAACGCTGTGATAAATTCCCGCATCTTTGAGCGAGAGCGGTAGCGGTGGGATTACGTTGCCAAAATAAAACACGTTGAACAATACAAAAATGATTGCGATCGCACGGGCGACGGTGGTGCGCTCCCGCTTCACGATTTCCGGCACGAGCCATTGCAAGAGCATGAGGAAGAGCGTCACCACAAGGAGACTCACGACGTCCGAAAGCAAAAACATCATCGGGCCGATCTTGCGAAAAATAACCGGCAGAAAGAAAATGAGAAACGAAAAGAGCACGGTGAAGTAGAGCGCGATTTGAAATGAAAAGCGCACATAGAGCCGCGTGAAGCGCTCGTTACCGATGAGAAGCCCGGCAATAATGAGGACGAATATCCAACTTCCGGCGAATGCCGCGCTCCTGCTGTAGAGCGAAAGGTAGCCTGAAAAAAGTCCCCCGAATGCAAATTGCACGACGACGGGAACGAGTGGCGCACCTTTTAAAACCCAGGTTGCTCGCATGCGGCCACTTTCGATCAAATTGATGAGGACGATTCCGCAGGCGGAAATGAGCAAATACGAAAAGAGGAGTGCGTTGGTCTGCAACAGATCGACGCGACGCGTAAGAAACAAATTATCGGCGACGAATCCAGCAATGAGCGAGAGCGGTGAGATATAACGTTCGTACCAATGCACGAGCTCTTGCACGCTTTTCGGAAGATAGCGGCGGATCATGCCCGCACACTAAATTGCTCATAATGCATGCCGTGTGTAGTTTGCCAGACAATAAGAATATCTCCTGTGTTGCGTATTTCACGAATATGCCACCGAGAGCATGTGAGGAACGATGAGCAACTTAGTGTGCGGTTCATGCGATGTCGCGGTAGCGCGGCGGGCCTTCAATGAGACCCGCACGGTGATTCGCGAGGCGGGCGAGCGCGTAAAAAAGCGATGAGAGACGATTTGCATACGCGCGGCTCGAATCGGAAACAATGCGCTCACCGGATTCGTGCACCGTGATGAGGCGGCGCTCAGCGCGACGCGAGACCGCTCGTGCGATGTCAAGCCGCGCGCCGAATTCCGTCCCGCCCGGCACGAGAAATGTTTTTATCTCCGGCATTTCTTTTTCGATTTCGTTGATAAGCGCCGAGAGCGCCTCGACGCTCGCTTGTGGTACCGATTTTGGCGCGCCCGCCACTTCCGCCTGGATGGTAAAGAGGTGATCCTGCACTTCGTGGAGCAATGCTTTCCCCTGTTTTCCTTGCACAGCAAAATCATCGGGCGCAGCCACTTTTGCCCACCCGGCAATCGTGTTCAGTTCGTCGAGCTGTCCCAAACATTCAAAAATTGGCGACGATTTCGAGACCCGCACGCCGGGCTTGGAATCAAACAATTTCGTCGTCCCGCCATCGCCCTTGCCGGTAAAGAGTGCCATATCTTCATCATAGCAAAGGGGCCCATCGGGCGTCTTTGCATCGGGTGCGCAGGGGGAGACTCGGCCACGGGTTTTCGCGTGCTCGCGAAATCCGCGACCCCGCCTCGCGCCGTCGCGCTCCGGCTTTCGAGTCTCTGCTCCCAATGAAAATAGCGGGCACAAGGCCCGCCATTTTCACTGGGTGCGCAGGGGGAGACTCGAACTCCCATGCCCTTGCGGGCGCTACCACCTCAAGGTAGTACGTCTACCAATTTCGCCACCTGCGCAGCGGGATTATTGTATACGTTATTGCCAAGCGAAGCGAGCGAAGAGGGCGCAGTATGCGCACTATTCCGAGTAAGCGCCGGCAAAAAGAGCTTAGCTCTTATTCTGCTTTCTCGCCACTTTCCACGGCGATGGGCTCCGCTTCGGTGCGAACATCACCTTCAGCCGCTGCTTCGAGTTTTGATTCTTCGGTCATACTGCCGCCCATCATGCGCGAGCGGCGCAGCTGCCTTCGGGCTTCACGGGCTACTTTGTCGCGGATGTAGTAAAGCTTGGCGCGGCGCACACGAGCGCGTTTGACGATTTCGACGTGATCGATCATGGGAGAGTAGAGCGGGAAAATTTTCTCAACGCCCACCCCGCTCGAGACGCGGCGCACCGTGAAGGTGCCGCCCGCTTCGGTGCCGTGTTTGCGTGCGAGGACAAGGCCTTCGAATATTTGCAGGCGGAATTTGCCTTTTTCTTCGATTTTTTGAAATACACGCACGGTGTCGCCCGGCCGCAAATCCATATTTTTGCGGGCTTCCATGTCGACGCTGGAGACGGTCACTTTGTTTTTCATGTCGCGGCACTATAGCATCGGGAAACACGAAAAACAACCTCAAATCAAAAGAGCGAAGTTGTTCACGGGCCCACAACATTCCGCTACAGGATGTTGTAAAATGCGCCTTATGCTCAAGCGCCTCGCAATAAGTGCAGGAATCGCGCTCCTCGTGGCGCCGCTATTCTCCTTGGCACAATCGACCAATCAATGCCCGCTCCTCACACGCTCGCTCGCTCGTGGATCAAAGGGACAAGACGTGCTTGCCTTGCAGAAATTCCTGAACAACGATGGTGATCTGCTTTCCGATTATGTGACGGGGTATTTTGGAACGTTCACGCAGCAGGCGGTCACGCAATGGCAACTCGATGCACACATCATCTCCTCTGCAAAAGATTCGGGCGCCGGCAACGTAGGTCCGCGCACACGCGCTGCAATTGCGAAGGTCTGCCCCGCGTCTTCCTCGAGCACGGGTTCGGGATCGTCTTCGGGCGCTGGCGGTTCCACCACCTCCACATCGGGAACGACATCATCCGGCATCGGATTAAATCAATGCCCGCTCAATCCGCAACCTACATCCGCATGCTTGACAGGTTGGTTCGCCGTCACGCGGCAAAATGGCTGCGTCTCGTATTGGACGTGCAGTGCGACTACCTCAGGATCAACCGGCACATCGACCTCGGCTACGACAACCACTGCCTACCGAGGACCCGCGCTCACGAGCGTGAGCGGCCCGAGATCACTCACGCCCGGGACGACGGGCATCTGGACGATCAACGCGACGGACACTGCAAATTCCGCGCTCTATTATGGGTTTGGCTGGGGCGATGAGGGCACCTCGATCAATGCGCAAATTCAGGCGATCGCTTCGTCGCTCGTGAGTGCTGCCACGTCTTCTCATGCGTATGCTGCGGCGGGAGTGTACACGCTCCGGGCACTTGTCGAAGACGCGTTCGGCAACAGCGCGCAGACATCGTTTTCGGTAACGGTCGCTGCATCGACGACGAATTCCGGAGGTGGTGGATCAAGCGGTGGATCGGGAGGTGGTGGGGGTGGGACAACTGTGACCAACGCCTCATGCACGACAGCCGATGGCGTGGTGATCCAAAGTGGCGGACAGATAACCCCAAATACGTTCAACTATTATGCTGGGGGTACAGGGTCTGTGTTCTATACCTGTACCAACGGGCAATGGTATTACATGGGGAAGACGCCTACTGGAGACCCCACTGCCGGACCAAATTATCCAGATTCCACCGCAGTCCCGCGCTGAGAAATCAGGTGCGCGCTGAGGGACTCGGTCACGCGTCATTTTCTGCTGAAAATGCGCGCGACCCCGCCTCGCGATGCAGCCGCTTCCTAACCCGCGGCCCATCGCTCCGGCTTTCGAGTCCTTGCTCCCGAATGCAAAAACGCCCACGCAAGGGGCGTTTCCACATTCGGGTGCGCGCTGAGGGACTCGAACCCCCGACCTTCCCCGTGTAAAGGGGTTGCTCTACCAACTGAGCTAAGCGCGCGAGATACCCAGATTATCACTTCCGAAGAATATTTCATTATGGTCACGAATAATTCTTTGCCGTCGCTCGGAATTTTCGCGACCCCGGCTCGTGGTCGCGCGAGCTCGCGCGACACCGCTGCGCCCGGCAAAAAACCGCAAAACCTGCCGAAGGGCAGGCTCTGTGTGTTTTTTGCCCTCGGTTGGAATCGAACCAACATCAACGGCTTAGAAGTCCGACGCACTATCCATTGTGCTACGAGGGCGGCAGCGCACTGTGCAATCCTAGCGGTGCAAACGAATACGGTCAACGCGGCATTACTTGCTCGGATCGGGAATCGCTGTCGGTGGATTTGTTTCCATATCCTGGAGTGCTTTTTGTCTCGCCGTAAATTGCGATACGATAGAATCCAGCGCGGCGCGATTAAATGCAGCAGTAGGAAGTGTCGCTTGCGGAGATGTCCCCAAGTCATCGAGGACGCTGAAGAGCATCACGACCCCCCACAGAATGGAGCCAGCGACCGCAAGGAGTGCGAGTCCCAGAAGCGTTCGCCAGTAGGCGGCGGCGAGCGGACGCAGACTTTCCGGTTCACGACGCTTGGTGTAGATATCACGGACGTGATCTAGTATGTCGCTCGTGATTTTCATGACGAAATAGCAGTCGTGGTTAGGACCCGGATAAACAAACTCATATGCCACGAATCGCTGGGGGCACTGCCTCCAGTCCCACTCGTGCGCTCCAAATCGAAGCGCTCGACAGACGACGGCAGCGGCAACGTTTCAAAAAGCTGCGCGGCGCGCATGAGGCGCGAGAACTGACCGCGCGCGTCGATGGAAAATCCCACTGCGTTCACGGGGAGACCGGTGGGCGGCTGCGAAGCGGGTGCGTTTTCTGAGAGTGCATTGCTCAGTTGCATGTTCACGCCCGCGGATTTCCCGACCGAACTAATCATCGATGCAACTGAAATCACGTCGACATTGAGAAATGTGTCGAGTGCCGAGCGCTCTGCGACCGTATCGCTCAGCAGTCCGTGCTCTCGCTGGTTGACTGCCTGAGCACTCGAAGAATCCTGCAGCGCCTGCAGCGTGGCTGTCCGATCATCCTGTTCTCCCGTGATCGTCCACGCGAAAAGCACAACTCCCACCCACGAGAGGAGCGCGATCGCGAAGAGTGCGTAGGCGGCGTATGTCATTCGATTATTCATAGTTTAAAAGTTTCCGGAAATCGTTATTGAAAAACGTCCGCCACCGGCGCCGACGAGATCATTGACCGGAACGGAGACGCTGGTGAAACGCGGCTCAGCAGCAAGCGCGGCGCGGAATGCGTCGATCTCGGAGGGCGCCGCAGCGCTTCCCACGAGCATGATGACACTCGGGTGTCCGGAAGTGTAGGTGATGTGATCGACCGTAACGCCCGACGGCCGAAGCGCGAGCGCACGCGAAACGATATCGACGGGCGAGGTAGTTGCCGAAACGAGGGGGGTCAATTCCGCGAGCAACGATTGCGTGCGGTTGATCTGATCGCGGTCGCTGGCATTCGGAGCAGTTGGTGCGGCATTTACGCTCGGAACGGGCACGCTCCTGAGTGCGAGGAAACTGGGCAGGAGTGCGAGGGCAGCAAGCGCTGCGGCGATGATAACCACCAGCGATCCGGCAATGATGAAGCGCGCGCGATAGGTGCTCCACACGGCACGCTGCACTTCCTGTGGAAGGACATTGCTCATATGCCGCGCAGTGCGAGCCCGGTGGCGGTCGCATACTGGAGTGACCGACGACGGCTCAGCGGAGGAATATTGTGGTCAAAATCGTAGACGTGCCGCCATACATCCCCTATTTCGGCGGGGGCCTGGACGCGCGCCGCGATAAAATCGGCGAGGCCTTTCAAATTTGCACTGCCGCCCACGAGAAGCACGCGATCGACCGGTGTCACGCGCTCGCCGCGTTCGTTGCGACGCGTATCCCAATAGTGATAGTGACGCGCGACTTCATCGGCGAGCGCGGAGGCGACGTTCGCGACCGGATCGGCTTCTTCTTTTGCGGCGGGTTTTGCGAGCAGCCCCTCTTCGTTCTTGAACGTCTGCGCTTGATCTTCGGAGAGCGAACGCTTTTCCATGAGCGCACGCGTGAGCGCATCTCCGCCGACTTCGACGGTGGAGGTGAAAATCGGAATGCCGCGCTTCAGGACCGCAAAGCCAGTGCGCGCCCGGCCAAAATCCACCAACAAGGTAATCGGCTCATCGGGCGTACCCGAAGAAACGGCGCGCGCGATCGAACGCGCTTCAAGTTCGAGCGAAAGGAGGGTGATCCCGGCGGCATCAAAGGCTGCCGCATAACTTTCGGCAAGGTCGCGTGGGAATACGGCGACCGCGATTTCCTCACCTTCGCCTTCGTCGTGTTTGAGAATGACGTCAAAATCATAGACCGATGCAGCAGGCTGAATGGGGACGCGGCCCTCGAACTCGAATTCGATCATGCGCATAGTCTGTTCATGCGAGGTCCCTTCGGGCACATGCATGCTAAAGACGTAGGCGGCCTCTTCTGGAAGCGCTGCGTGCGCACAGTGTATTCCCGGCATGCGCGTTTTCACTGCGGTGAGCGCGCTCGCGAGTGCCTCCACATTCCGCACGGAGCCGCTCTCAACAATGCCGCTTTGCAGCGGCTCCTCCCCCCACGAATCTATTTTGTACGCTCCGGAATCGGGCGTAAGTGAGAGCCATTTGATCGAGGCGTCTGAAATATCGATCCCCGCCGCGCGCGGAAGCAGGAGTTTGGGCGTGGGAAACCATCGCGCCATTTTCTGTGAGAGCGCGTGCGCACTTTTTCCAAATCCAGAACTGCTCCCGAAGAACTGCATATCAAATAATTATACCCTGCCTGCCCGCTAGCAAGTGATCTCTATTTCAATTTTGTGCCCGACGGAAGTGCTCGCTCGGGATTCAGGAGTGCGACACCGCTCCCGTCACTCGCCGCAAGCAACATCCCTTGACTCTCGATTCCGCGAAGCATCTTCGGCGCGAGATTGAAGATGTAAGGAAATTGTCTGCCGACAAGCTCTTCGGGTTTTTTCCATTGCGCGATGCCGGAAACGATCGTACGGATTCCTGATTCGCCGAAATCAACGATGCATTTGATGAGTTTGTCTGTCTCAGGAACTAATTCGGCCGCAACGACGGTACCAATCCGTATATCGAGTTTCGCGAAATCGTCGTAAGAAATTTCAGGCATGCGGCTACTGTAGCGCATTCCCACGCATATCCAAAAACCGCTGCAGAATTATCGCTGCGGCGGCGGCGTTGTTGTGCTGTTCACCTTTTGGCGCATAGCGTGATGCTTCGATCGAACTCCATGCTTCACTCGCTCGCTCTATCGGAACCGCACTGAGCTGCGCAAGTTTATTCATGAAATTTTCCGCCTCAGGCGTGACGCTATTTCCAGTCCCAGAAACAGTCCGCGTATCGCCAACGACGATCCCTTCAACCTTTTCCTGCTCGATCATGCGCACGAGAAATGAGAGAAGCTTCTCGTCATTCTCTATCTCTATTCGCGGAAATGCGATCGTTCCGTCACCATCAGAAATCGCGATTCCTACGAATTTCGAACCATAATCTATTCCTAAGTACTTCATGAGACCAGTATACCGGTAAACAACAACCGCTGCCTTCGCGCATGCGCGAAGGCGCTCGAAAGGGGTTGGGAAAACTGTAGTTTTCCCGTGAAGGAAAGCAGGGAGAAGCCCGTTGAAAACCGTGGGTTCTTAAGGGCAGTTGTTGTATAACAACAACCGCCGAGATCGGGGTCTTGACCTCAGCGGTTGTGTTCGAGGCTTGAAAGCCTCTGTATTGTGTACTACATGCGACCGCGCCGCATTATTTCAATTATCGACTTCCGCGACCCCGAACGCCTGTATGGTGTCCGTTGCGACCACGTCACCTATCACCACCACCGACGCACCCACGGAAAAATCCTCCCCATATGGAAGCCGCGTGCGCGGAGTAAGAATCACGGTCGTCGTGCCCGTCCCAGGATCGACAATGACGAATTGATGATCCCCGATCGAGATGATAACTCCTCGATACAGTTCATCCGGCTGCGGCGCACGGAACATATCGCCATACCAAAATTGCAACGGCGGAGGAAGATCGCCGTGCCGGGCCGAGAGAGCGAGTTGCCGGTGCATGGGTGTTTGCGCAATCGCGAATCCACCGACAACAATGAGGATGAGGATGCCCACAACCGAAGCAAGAAGCGGTTTCTGATACACGAACGCATAGCGCCGCACGAGGAGTTCAAGCACGAGAATGAAGATCGCGACAAGAAATACCAAGAACCACGGTACGCCGCGGACAACCGTCCACCACCCGCGCATCCCGAACGACGGCGCAACCCACACGCCTGAATCACGTAGGAAAAAGAGCGCGAGACTCGAAACATAGAGGAGCGTCAGAAAGAGAATCAAGACACCCACAAGTGCCAGTATCGAAAGGAGAACGAAATGCCAGCGCGGACGCATCTGTATGCGCCCCTTCTGGATGGCGTCCATAACTCCGCTGCGCACGGATGAACTTTTTTCTGACTGTTGTTCTTCGTTCATAATTCTGTGCTCTGTTCACCGATTTTTCGCAGCATAGCGCGGGCACGCGCAAGTCGCACGCCCACGGTTGAAATAGGTATTTGGAGAATCTCTGATATCTCTTTGTAGTCCATTCCCTCAAGGTAATACAAAATCAACGGCTCGCGATATTTCGCATCGACCCTTTGCAGGTGCTCGTCGAGGGTCTTTCGCAGATCGCGCTCCAAGGTCGCGCTGTCAGCAGTCTCGGCGGCCGGAAGGTGCGGAAACAGCGTGTCGATATCGAACGCGAACACGGTTCGGCTCGCCTTTCTTTTTTTGAGCGCGTTCACGAATTCGTTGTGCGCAATGCGATAGACCCACGGCGAGAAGCGGCGTGTCGCATCAAAACTCTGGATATTTTGATATGCCTTGATGAAAATATCCTGGACGATGTCCTTGGCGTCGTCGGGATCGAGCAAGAACTTGCGCGCGTAGCGGAGCAATTTTCCCTGGTAACGCTCGACGAGATCACCGAACGCTTCGCTTTCGCCGCCCTGGACTCTTCGGGCTACCACTTCGTCAGTTTCGCTCGTCATACAATTTCGATGTTTTGTAGCGTTCGGGCTCGAATGCCCGAAGTCTCACCACCTTAGTCGAAAGTCCGGCCTGAGCCAAATCGTTTTCCAAAGAATCGACATACTCGCCTGATTGATCGTACCCGAGCGCGATGATATCGGGTTTGGCCGCGAGGATGTGCAGGATGTAGCCTTCCGTATCGCCAAGAACCGCTTCGTCGACAAGTGGATGGCCGGCAACGATCGATCGTCGATGTGCCTCGGAGCGCCGCGGGGAAAATTTCTTGATCCGTTCGACCACATTGTCGCGCGCAACGGAAACGATGAGGTGCGGATCTTCGACAAGCGCGCGCGCTTGCCTGAAAAAATCTTCATGGCCCTCGTGGATCATGTCGAAGGTGCCGAATACCATGATCCGCGTCATATCAGGAACGAGTTTCTTCCGCGAGCGCTTCCCGATTCACACGCGAGAGCATCAGCATGGCAAAAAGGAGGAGCGCCGTGCCGAGCCATTGCCCGGCGAACAGTCCAAAGTAGGTACCAGAGGCCTGATTGCCGGGAATAAAATACGCATTGACAAATACCGCGGCGAGTGGAAAACCAAGCTCGGCGATGGTCGCAATCGACGCTTTGGTAAATTGCAGTCCGTAGTAGTAGAGAAAAAGTGAAAAGACGCCCGAAGTGAACGCGATGATGAAAAGAAAGAGGACGTCGGTCCCGGTGATCGCGCCCGGCGCAGGATACGTATGCTGCACAAGATTCAAAATGCTCAAAAACACGAGCCCAACGACAAAACGGAGCGAGGTGAGGGTTTGAAACGGGATCGTGCGCAAGACGTATTTGCCGAGCACAGTCGATGCACCCCAGAGCACCGCGGCGGTAAGCGCCAAGAGTGCGCCAACGAGATTCGGATTGAATGTTTCGCCCACGTACGTCTGCGGAATGAGGTTGGGGAAGCTCACGAGGTATGCGCCAAAGAGCGCGATGACGGTCCAGAGCCAAAAATTCTTGTGCAATTTCTCACCGAGCAAGAAATACGCCAGTGCGATTGCGATCAGTGGCTGTATCTTTTGCAATACGATCGAAACCGACGGATTCACATAGTGGAATGATTCGGTGAATGCGACGGCGGCAAGCGCCGAGCCGCCTACCCCGATCACCACGACCGCAAGCCATTCGCGCCCTGAAAGTTTTTTGAGGTCCGACCAATTGAAAAGGAGGATCGGGATCGCGACAAGGCACGAAATAATGTGCTCGCACAGCACGATGAAATTGGAGGCAAGTTCCTTGGTAAGATGCACGCGGAAGGGTGCGTCGGTCGCCCAGAGCGCGGCGGCAACAAAGACGAGCGCGGGTGCGAAAAGCACAATCGAGCGTCGGGAGTTCATGAGGCGCTATTGTACTCCCCTTTTGCAAAGTATGCTCGCACCTTCTGTAGATCGTCTGTCATAAGTTCCGCGGGAGCCATGTCATCGGGAAATTTTTTGCTTTCCCGAATTTTGGCAAGAACGCGCACCTCTATTTTTTTGCCGTAGAGATCATCCGAAAAATCCAGAAGATGCGATTCCAGCACGCTGTGCTTTTGATCCGCATACAGCATTGCGGGGTACTCCACGCCCGCAAACGTCACCACGCCCGCATACACGCCGGAGAGTTCCGCATCTTGCAGCGGTATATTTGCGGTCGGAAAGCCAAGCCCTAGAGCGCGGCTCGTCCCTAACCCAACAACACCGTTATAAATACTCATGCGGAGGGGGTGAGATTCGAACTCACGGTGGGTTGCCCCACGCCTGTTTTCAAGACAGGTGCTTTAGACCACTCAGCCACCCCTCCGTTGACTCTGTTGTACCACGCTCTTCGAAGATATGCACAAACGAATCCGTGCGATTTTCCGTAGACGGACTTTGTGCTTTGCATACGTGTTAGAATTTTAAATTATGCCCCCTGCACGGACACTCTTGCGTTGGAGCGCGTATGAGCACGAACACATCGAGCGCGGCAGCAACTGGTTTTGGGCGCTCGGCATCGTCGCGGTGTGCGTGGCACTTGTGAGCATTCTCTTTCACGACGTGCTTTTCGCGATTCTCGTCATCTTGGCTGCGACCACGCTCGGCATGCTCGCGAACGTCCCGCCAGATTTGGTGCAATTTGAAATTTCAGAT
>Ga0210408_10000082_pt1 | contig 150972 bp, 111 predicted proteins | sample IncBWH4MmetaG_FD_155471 | JGI IMG/M metagenome (GOLD analysis project Ga0210408, IMG submission 155471) | Forest soil microbial communities from Barre Woods Harvard Forest LTER site, Petersham, Massachusetts, United States - Inc-BW-H-4-M | ecosystem: Environmental > Terrestrial > Soil >... | reverse complement strand
TAGCAGGCTGCTGAAAAAGTACTCCTAATCCACAGCCGACTATGGTACGAGAAGGCATGCGCGGAGACGATCAGCAGCAAAATCATATATTCAGTTACTTGTCTCCCGAGATGCGCGTTCGCAAGGATCATCCCCTGCGCGCGATCCGGGCGATGGTGGACGAGGTACTCACTCAGCTCTCGCCGCGGTTCGATACGATGTACGCTCGCGTCGGCCGTCCGTCGATTGCGCCGGAGAAGCTGTTGCGAGCGCAGTTGCTGCAAATGCTGTACTCGATCCGTAGTGAGCGTTTGCTGATGGAGGAGATGGATTACAACCTGCTGTTCCGCTGGTTCGTGGGGCTGAACGCGGATGACGATGTCTGGGACGCCACGGTGTTCACCAAGAATCGCGACCGCTTGCTGGAAGCCGACGTGGCGAAGGAGTTCCTGGCGTGCGTGGTGGCGCAAGCGCAGGTGAAGGGCTTGACCTCCGACGAGCATTTCACGGTCGACGGCACGCTGGTGGAAGCCTGGGCGAGCGCCAAGAGTTTTCAGCCGAAGGAGGGGAAGCAGGAACCTCCGGATGATCCGGGCAATCCCACCGTGAACTTTCGCGGCGAGCAGCGGTCGAATGAAACGCATGCATCGAAGAGCGATTGCGAGGCTCTGTTGGCGCGCAAAAGCGGGGGAAAGGAGTCCAAGTTGAGTTACAGCGGGAACCTGTTGGTGGAGAACCGCAACGGACTGATCGTGGAGGCGGAAGTTTTCCAGGCCAACGGAACGGCGGAACGCGACGCGGCCCTGGCGATGCTGGAGATGATTCCGGGAACGAAGCCGGTGACGGTGGGCGGCGACAAAGGGTTTGACACGCGCGGGTTTGTGGCCGAGTGCCGGAATCTTGGGGTCACGCCCCACGTCGCGCAGAACCACGCGCGGCCAGGCGGGAGCGCGATTGATGGCCGCACCACGCGGCATCTTGGATATGCGATCAGCCAAAGAAAGAGGAAACGGATCGAAGAATGCTTTGGCTGGTTGAAGACGATCGCGCTGATGCGGAAAGTGCGCCATCGTGGGGTCTGCAAAGTGGACTGGATCTTTACCTTCGCTTGCGCGGCCTACAATCTGGTGCGCATGCGAAACTTGGCAGCCGCAGTTCCAGTGCGGTAAGTCAGGGTCGAAGTGTGTCTCGCGCAGCATCGAGTTAGAAGTAGCAGCCACAAAAACACCGGAAATCGAACCCTTAGACATCATCAACGATGAGCAATAGAAAGAAAAAGCCGCTGCACATCAATTTTTCAGCAGCCTGCTAGAGCACTCTAGGAAGCTGCGAAGCGGCGCCGGATTTTCGGGCCGTAGAAAACCGCGACTCCCATTAGCACAAGCAATCCCGACAAGCCGACGACCTTGACCACAGCCAGTGGCTTATTTGGTTCGTCCGGCGGGGGGAGCAGAGCAATGCCTATCGTCAAAGTGGTCGTGAGGAGGCCGACGATCGCAACCAGCTTGGCCACCGCTTTTCCTCCGGGCACCCGGATCACGCCGGGCCCGGCAGGTTCGGATTGCAGCTTGAACATCGCGGCGAACAAATACAAGTAGGGAATGAAATACGTGATCACGCCCATGCTGACCAATGCGTCGTAGGCACCCTTAACCCCGGTTCCGGCCTGACCAAGAAAGATGAAAAGCGCGCCGAAGGCGAACTGCGTGAGCAGACCCACCCAAGGTGTTTTCCAGCGCGAGTGAAGCGCGCCAAACTTCGCTGGCAGAAAGCGGTCGATGCCTGCGACAAACGGCAGGCGAGCCACCGCGGCCAGGTAAGCGCTGGCGGCTCCAATGTTGCTCAGGGCGATCAGAAACGCTGCAAAGGGGATGATCTCTGCAAACCCGATCCGGTATGCGGTGTTCGAGATTGCCTGCATCAATCCTTGCAGGTTGCCTACTTCGGAGGATGGCAGCGCGACCAGCACGCCCACGGTTCCCAGGATGTAACACAGAGTGACCGTGATTCCCCCCAGGAAGAGCGCCCAGGGGATGGCGCGGCGCGGATTCTTGATTTCGTCTCCCATCAGCGAGGCGGTCTCGCACCCAGTGAACGCGTAGGCCAGCACTGACCAAAAAATAATGTCGTTGAGATGGGTGCGAGGCGTCATGGAGGAAACGCTGAACGATGTAGCCGACCCGTAGCGGTACCACGACACTGCTCCCATCGCCAGGATGATGCCCACCGGGATCCACATGGCAACTGCACCGAGGTTGTGCAGCCAGGTGCCGACATCGAGGCCAAGAATATTCAGCAAAGTCGCCACCGCCAGCGCCACCAGCGAGAAGACGATGTAGAAAGTCGTGTTGTTGGCGAGATGGCCCCAGGTGTGTGAGCGCATGTAGAGCGCGTTGCTGGCCGCGAAATAGAGCACAGCCGGAAAATAAGGAAGGTTGGAGGTCCAGTACGTCCAAGCGGTGATGAAGCCCGCGAAGTCCCCAAACGCTCGCTTGCTCCATACATAGATGCCGCCCTCGTTGGGATAGCGAGACGAGAGTTCGAGAACCGACAGAGCGAGTGGCGTGTAGAGGACCAGCCAGGCGCCGATCCAGATGACGATGGAACTAGGGCCGGCCGCCGCCGCTGAGGCGATCCAGCGCAGGCTGATTCCGGTAACGACATAGAACAGAATCAGGTCACGGAAGCCCATCGCACGCTTCGGCCGGTGAGGATCTTCGGCTTCGGCGATTGACACATCCGCGCCCAGCAGTTCAACCCTGTCCGGCGAGTGATCAGGCGAGGCAGCGTCGGTCAATGACGTGTCCTGAGGTCAGTGTCCTCCGCCACGGTTTCGCGGAGTGAGAACAGATACCATCGCGGGGTCTTGAAGGGCAAGGTGAAATTAACGTCCGGTTGGCCAGAAGTTGGCAGCAGCTTCAGGTTCTAGAGGATTTTCAGCGAATCTGGCTCAGGACGTGGGCGAGCTGGTTTTGTCGGGGACTGGGGATGCGGCTTCCTGCACCTGGCTGATCTTGCGCACCAGCGTGTCGGTCGAGAATGGCTTGTTGAGTAGAACCACGTCTTTGCCGACGCGAGCGTTTCCGAGAGCGGCTGCCTCGGTGTAGCCGGACATGAAAATCACCGAGAAGCCGCTACGCTTGTGGCGCAGCTTCTCGACCATTTCCGGCCCACTCATGCGGGGCATGACGATGTCGGTGACGACCACGCTGATCGGCCCCGGATGGCAGTCAGCCACAACCAGCGCGTCCAGCCCATCGCCTGCCTGCAAGACCTCGTAGCCCAGTCTTTGCAGGGCCTTGGCCGCCAGAGTTCGCAAGGGGACTTCATCCTCTACGAGCAGGACCGTTCCCATTCCGTGAGGCACCTCGCCGGTCTGATCGGCCTGCGGCAACACGACCGGCTGGTCGATGGCTGGGAGATAGATCTTGAACGTGGTGCCAACTCCGACTTCGCTGTAGACCGTGATATGGCCACGGCTCTGTTTGACAATCCCGTAGACCGTGGCGAGGCCGAGGCCGGTGCCTTTGCCGGGCTCTTTGGTGGTGAAAAACGGCTCGAAAATCTGGGCCAGGGTTTCGCTGGTCATGCCGCAGCCGGTGTCGGTGACGGCCAACATCGCGTACGGTCCCGGCGACACTTCCTGATGCACGGCGGCATACGCTTCGTCGAGATCGCAGGGCTGGGTCTCGATAATCAGCTTGCCGCGGCCGGGCAGCGCGTCTCGGGCATTGACCGCCAGGTTCATGATGACCTGTTCGAGTTGTCCCGGGTCCGCCTTCACCCGCCCGATCTGCTCTGACAAGCTGGTCAGCAGCTCAATGTCTTCACCCAGCAGCAGGCGCAACATCTTGAGCATTCCGCGCACGGTATGGTTCAAGTCGAGCACTTGCGGCTCCAGCACCTGCTTGCGGCTGAACGCCAGCAGTTGCCGGGTGAGGCCACTGGCACGCTCCGCCGCGCGTTTGATCTCCTCGATATGGGAGTGGCTTTCGCGAGGCACCGACTCCAGCAAAAGATCGCTGTAGCCCTTGATAATCATCACCAGGTTGTTGAAGTCATGAGCGATGCCCCCAGCCAGTCGTCCTACGGCTTCCAGCCGCGCCGACCGGAGCATGCCCTCGCGAGAAAGCAGAAGGCTCTTGCGCATCTGCTCAAAGGCACGGGTGAGCTCGGCAACCTCGTCTTTACCTTTCACATGGAGCTGGTAGGTGAAGTCCCCTTTTTCCATCTGACGGCTTGCGCTGACCAGGTCCTCCAGGGGGCGAGTGATCTGACGCGACAGGACGAATCCCACGACGGCGCCGGTGAGAACTGCGATGGCTCCCAGGGCCAGCAACATCTGATTTAAAGACCGCAAGAAACTCGTGGCCTGGTCGTAAGAGCGCAGGGCATAGAGCCGGACGGGATGATCGCCCGACAACTCGATGAAGCTGAGCAGATAGCGCTCGCCACCGATGTCAACTTCCTGGATCGACTTGGAAGGTCCGGTGGTGGGCTTCTGCAGCCAGTACTGAAAGTCTGGCCACAAGGATCGATCAAGGGAGCTGATGAGCACTCCTCCCGCCCGTTCAAAGATCAGGGCTCCGCTCTTTAGAGCCTCGCCTCCGGCGACCGATTGTGGCGTGACTTCGTGGCCGAGGCCGATGCGTCCCAGCGTGCGCAGTTCCGCGCCCGCACCGGCGGTGATCGGAGCAAAATTCAGACAGTACAAGTGACCGTTCAACAGCCACCAATCGTGTTTCCCAGTGGAGTTCAACAGCAATGATTTGCCCAAGGGCAAAGACACCGGTTCAATGGTGGAATGCAGCGCGAGTAACTCACCCTTGGAGTCCTCGAGCAGCAGCAACTCGGCGCCGGTAGTTCGCAGGATGGATTCCGATCCGTCCTGGATCGTCGCCGGATCGTGCGTCGACATCAGAGCCTTCAGGCTTGGCAGGTCCGAGATGAGAGCGACGCTCTGCTCGGCTTGCTGGCGGCGGGCCTCCTCCACCTTGGTGTATACAGCCGATTCAGAGCGCAGGGCGGACGCCAGGTCTTCCCACACATGAGCTCGCATGCGCACCTGGACGAGCGCCAACACCGCTGCGGTCAGCAACGAAACGACCGCCAGCAGTGACACTAGTAGTCTTGTCCGGAGGTGTTCGAAACGGTGCGTAAACACGTGTAGCAGGAAGCTTACTGAGCACCCTGGCCCGGAGCCAGACACTTTGGTAACCTGCAAAAACACGAGTAACCTTGCAGCGGATGATGGGCCTTCGCACAATCACTGTTCCCGGTTATGGAATTCCGCTCCCCAGATTTGGCCGTAGTGTCGCCGCTCGAGGTTGGAGCTCAGTCCTGATGCAGCTCCAACTTCTGCCGGTTCTAGTTGTTTCTTTGGCGGGGCTCCTGTCAGCGCAGGAGACTTCGGTGCGCGGGACGGTTGAAGTGCTGCATTCTTCTGAGGCGGCATCCGGGAATGCCGACGTGGTGGTGTGGCTCACTCCCGCACCAGGCGCAAGCTCCTTCCCCTCCGGACAGACGGCTCGCCTGTTGCAGAAGGGCAAGAAATTCATTCCTCACGTAGTAGCCGTGACGCAGGGGACCGAAATCGAATTTCCCAACCAGGACCTGTTCTTCCACAATGTTTTTTCCATTCACCAGGGGAAGACCATCGATCTGGGTTTGTACGAGAGTGGTGCGGCCCGCAAGGTGCGCTTCACCCAGACTGGCATCTCGTACATCTTTTGCAATATCCATCCCGAGATGAGCGCGGTCGTGGTCGTGCTGAAAACGCGCTACTTCGCCGTGACCGATCAGGACGGGGCTTTCCAAATCGGCCCGTTACCACCCGGTACCTACAAACTCAGTATCTGGTATGAACTCAGCCCCGAGGGCGAACTAACGTCGGAGGCGCAAACCGTTGAGATCACGCGCGGCGAAAATGTTTTGCCGAAGATCACGCTGCACTCCCCTGATGCTCCCCGGGAGCACCTCAACAAGTTCGGGGAGCCCTATTACGCTGACAAGGAAAGCGCCCACTAAGGGGTTTTCTCCAGCCGTACCGGCCGCTCTCGGGAAATCGGTGTAAAATCCATCGATGGACGCGCCTCGGAGTCTTTCCAGCTATCGCATCGATGCCAGGCCCAGCCGGTTCACCGTGCAGGTAACCGCGGCAGGACTGCTTTCAGCATTCGGCCACAACCCCGTTATCGCAATCCGGAACTTCAGCGGCGAAGCCCGGTTTCAGCCAGATACGCTGGAGTCCACTTCCCTTCGCGTTGTGGTACAGGCGGCCTCGCTCGAAGTTTCCGGCGACGTCAGCGACAAGGACCGGCGGGAGATCGAGCGCTCTATGCAGGACCGAGTCCTCGAGAGCACAGCCTACCCGGAAATCGTGTTTCAGAGTTCGAGCGTCAAAGTATCCCCGGCAGGTCCGGGCCAGTATCGTGTCGAGATTGTGGGGCAACTTTCTTTGCATGGAGTGACTCGCGAGCACATCGTCTCGGCGCGGGTCACGGTTGGTCCCGACCGGCTACGGGCGTCGGGAGACTTTTCGCTGCAGCAGACCGACTACGGGATCGAGTTGGTGTCTGTGGCTGGCGGGGCTTTGAAGGTTAAGGACGAACTCAAGTGCTCGTTCGACATCCTGGCGTCGAGCGTCAGAGCCCAGGATTCCGCAGCTGCGTAGCGGGTGCCCGCAGCTGCGTCTCCAAGACTCGATTCTTTTGATTCCCGTTCGGAACTAGCGGGCTGAAAACACCATCGACTCTCTTGCCAGGTCGTACTCCCACCGTTGTTCGCCGTTGGTGAAGACCATCGTCCTGAACCCCATCGCAGGGGCCGCGTTGCGCATCAGGCCGGAATTCACCAACCCGTAAATGTCATGCCGGCTGATGGTCTGCCATTCCACGCGTAGCACATCTCTCTCATCGCCGTCCAGTTGAACGTAGGCAACGATGCCCCGTTGCCGCAACTGGTTCTCAAATGCCGTAGCAAACGCGGACCGCGTCTCCATGGTCGGGACCGCTGTGGCTGGCGCTTGTGCCAGCGCAGTCGACGGACCGAAGGATACGGCGAAGAAAACTGCGGCCACCGCCAGGAGGCAGGCTGCCAAGGTTTCGAAATTCGCTTTGATTGTTTTCATAGGGTTCAACCAAGGCCCCAAGAATATCCCGAGATGGGAATGCGACCAAGGTCACCAGGGTAACGTTCGGGGCCTTACCAAAGCTTTTTTCGCGGGTTGCGATCGCTCGTAGGGCCGAACTGCCCGACCCAACCTACCTGAACGATATAGGAGTGTCAATGTTCATTCTGGCACGCAGGGGTAACTGTTTCCTCGTCGAAACGTCCAACGAGACGGAAACACACCCATCGGCGATCTGAGCACCTGTCAGCACCGACCTTTTAACAGTGTTCGACGTTCGTAGTCATCCCTATCTCGAAGAGGTGGCCAATGCGCCTTCCCCAAGTTCTGGCGGTAGCTCTGTTCTTGACGTCTTTCCTGTTTGGGCAACCGAAACCGGTGCTGGTTCCTGACAGCCCAACCGATCTTCCTAAACTCGAGCGCTTCGACATCAATATCGTCGATTCAGCAGTCGAGCCTTGTGATGACTTCTACAAGTACGCTTGTGGAAAGTGGCTTGGCGCGAACCCGATTCCGGCCGACCAGGTCGCGTGGGGACCGGGCGGGCCGCTGCAACTGTGGAACGAGACGGTCCTGTTCCAGACTCTGCAAAAGGCATCGGCTGATGTCGGGAGCCGCACTCCGAACGAACAGAAAATTGGCGACTACTATTACGCCTGCATGGACACGAAGGGCATCGAAGCCCGCGCGCAGGCATGGCTGAAGCCAGAGTTGGAGCGGATCGCCAAGCTCAAAGACAAGAAGCAGATTGCCGAAGAGGTGGCGCACCTCCACCAGACGATTCCCGGGGCAAACCTGCAGGGGGATGACCAGACCAATGCTGCTTTGCTGGGGTTTGCCGGTCAGACGGACTACGATGACGCATCCCGCAATGTCGCGCAGTTTGACCAGGGAGGGCTGGGCTTACCGGGGCGCAGCTACTATTTCGACAGCGACGACAAAGCAAGGGACATCCGCAGGAAATACCAGCAGCACATTCACAACATTTTCGTGCTCGCTGGAGAAAAGCCGGAGCAGGCCGACGCAGATGCAGCCACGGTGCTCGCAATCGAGACCGAACTCGCGAAGGGCGCCATGGATCCAGTGGTGCGTCGCGACCCCAAGAACATCAACAACAAGATGTCGCTGGAGCAGGTCAAGCAGTTGACGCCGTCGTTCGACTTTCAAACCTACCTGAAGATCGTGAACGCTCCCCCAACGCCGCACTACATTGTCACTGCACCCGAGTTCTTCAAGAACCTGGATACGATGCTGCAGAAGCATCCTCTCGATCACTGGAAGGCCTACCTGCGCTGGCAGATGTTGCGTGGCAATGCCAACACGTTGAATGAAGCGTTCGTGAACGAGAGCTTCGACTTCAACGCCCGAACCCTGGCCGGAGCGAAAGAGATTCAGCCGCGTTGGCGGCGCTGCGTTCGGAACGTGGACGGCAACATGGGGGAAGCTCTTGGCCAGGTCTATGTGAGCCAGACGTTTCCTCCCGAAAGCAAGCAGCGCGTTCTGAAACTGGTGGAAGACATCGAGGCTGCGATGGACAAAGACATCCAGGCGCTCGATTGGATGTCGTCTGAGACCAAGAAACAGGCCCAGGTGAAGCTGCACGCCACCCTGAACAAAATCGGCTATCCCGACCAGTGGAAGGATTACTCGAGCGTGCAGATCGGCCGCGACAGCTACTTCACCAACCGGCAGCACACGGCGGCCTTCGAGTTCGAGCGCTCGGTCGCGAAGATCGGCAAACCGGCGGATCGCAACGAGTGGACGATGACGCCGCCCACGATCAATGCTTACGAAGACCCGCCGACGAACACGATCAACTTTCCCGCGGGCATTTTGCACCCGCCGTACTTCGACACTGGGAAAGACGACGCGGTGAACTACGGCGCGATCGGTGGGGTCATCGGGCACGAGACCATTCATGGCTTCGACGATCAAGGGCGTAAGTTCGATGCCCAGGGCAACCTGCGCGATTGGTGGACGTTGCAGGACGCCAAAGAATACGAAGCGCGCGGGAAATGCATTTCTGACCAGTACACCCAGGACGTTCCCGAAGCCGGCGTCAAACAGAATGGTCTCATGACCCTGGGCGAAGATACCGCTGACAACGGGGGAACGCGTATCGCCTTCATGGCGCTGCAGGAAGCCCTGGCTCGTGATGGCAAAGACTCGGATACGAGAGACAGCGACGGGCTCACGCCCCGCCAGCGTTTCTTCCTGGCTTACGCTTACAGCTGGTGTTCAGAGTATCGGCCCGAGTTGCTCCGGCTGGTCGTGCTCACCGACCCGCATTCGTACCCGCGCTATCGGGTGAACAACACCGTATCGAACATGCCCGAGTTCTGGCAGGCCTACGGCTGCCACAAAGGGCAGAAGATGGTGCACGACAACGCCTGCCGGGTCTGGTAGCCGAGCGACGTTGCTCGGCGGGTTAACAATAGGCTAGTGGGGCCGTACAACTACTGGCCAATTCGCGCCACGAGTCTCGCGAGAAGAGTGAGACCCTGCACGCGAACAGCAGGAGGACTGCGTTATGAGCCCGATTCATTCGAAAGTCCTCGAAGCGAAGCAGTTTCGGTAGCCTAACATACAGCATCGCTTAACTCGGTTCTGCGTCTTGGACCGCGGTTTTGTCGGCCCTATCCGGACCCGAATTGGGCCCAACTTTTGGGGTCCCTTGCCCCCCTGGTTTTCGATTTCTGTTCGACCTCCACGGCGTCTGATTGACAGTTCTTAAGGGTGCGGCGACACGGCTGCGTCCTGCGCCTGAACCTGGAGCGAAAGACGACCCCAAACCACCGGATTCTTGAACGCAGACACAAATTTTCCAGTTGCAAGTGGTTCCTTAGCATCCCAGCACGGACTCTCGTGCTACTTCTGCGGTAAGGACTCTCTGACCAACGCCGCTCCGCGCAAGGCGTCGCGGCGTCCGGGATTGCTCGCGAGTGTTGTTTGAAACTCCTTGGAAGCCAAATCCGGTTGGCCTTGCAGGAGCAGCAACTCTCCCAACTGTTCTCTAGCGGGAACAATCGGTCCCGGCGTTACGGGAAGCTTCTCGATTGAGTCCTCTTCGTCCGCTGCCTGGCGCATCAGGGCTACGGCGTCCTGGGCCTTGCCTTCGCCCTGAGCTGACCACGCCATGACTTCGCGCTTCAAGATTCTCACCTGGGTGGCCCAGTAGTCGTTGCCCGACGCCTGCAGGCCTTCTTCAATCTTCTGCAAATCGGCAAGCGGCTGGCGAGCGTCCTCCACCCTCCCGCTCCGGACAAGGCCGAGGCCACGTGCCCAGACCGCAATCGCGACGACCTGGGGTGAGGCCGCAGCCGGCGCGACGACGACGGCCGCGTCGGTCCACTGACGCCGCTCGACGTAATACCGGACGGGTATGGCGGTTGCCGCATACCCGATCTTGAACTCTGCGGCGTCCAGCTTCCGTTGTCTCCTGAGTTCCTCAACGATCTGAGCAGCATCGGCATCGTGTCCGCTCTGCAGGTACGCATACACGAGGTAGTCCATGGCGTGCAGCTCTTCGCCAGTGTCGCCCAAGCGATGGGCCGCTTCCCGGGCCGCCCGGTTGGAAGCAATCGAGTCATCCCACAGACCAAGCCGGGTAAAGATGTGAGAGGGCATGTGCAAAGCATGCGGCACCGACGGCGCGATCGTGGAGTACAGTCGAGCCGCGGGCAGGCCCCGCTGAGCAAGTTCCGAGTTGTCGCAAGCGTGAATCAGGTAGTGAGTGATCCCGGGGTGCTGCGGATAGCGGAGCAGGGACTCGAGCAAGTCGGCGGCCTGTTTCTGCTTGGCATGCGTCTTGTCGGTTGGAGACGCGTTTGCCAGAAGAGCCAGTGCGTAGAACACCTGCGCCTCAGGGTCGCCGGGGTTCTCGCGGGCCAGATCGTACATTGCTTTCTCGTAGTTGGCTGCACGCACGCGGTAGGGAACAGAATCAGCGTCGTGAAAAATCAGGCCAGCCGCGCGCAGATATTTGCGTTCGCGCTCTGTGCCCGCGCTGATGCGCAAGCCCTGTTCAATTTCGTGCTGAGCAGTGGCAGCGGAACCGGGTGGGATCGGGGGTTCCCAGAGCTGGTGAAAATGCGTCATGGCAATCCCCCAATGCGCCGTCGCGCACTGGGGATCGCGGTTCGCGACGTCCCGAAACGCGTCTTCGGCGGCGACGTAGGCGAAGGAGTGGAGCAGGGCGACTCCTCGATTGAACCCCGGTTGCACCTCGGCCTTACAGGAAATCGGAAAAGACACTTCGCCCAAACGCTCGCCAATGTGGGAATCGGGCATCCCCTGTGCGGCGACGAAAAGGGATCTCAGAATCACCACGAAGAACAACCACACTCGCGAATTACGAAACATCTCTGCCTCTCTGCAGGGAGTGGAATTTACGAGGCACGGGGCTACCGGCCTAATTCTCGACTAGAACGAAAAATATCGAATTGGGACCTTCCTATGCAATCCCGGGAGCACCTCCTGCGTCAACCCATTGACACGCCGCCCTGACCTTTCGAACCGGCAGCTGGCAGCAGCCTGCAAGGCGCTTGGTCTGGAAGCAATCGGTTGGCATTCGCTCCGGCATTCGATGGGATGCTGCTCGATTCAGTGGGCACGCCGCTAGGCACCGTGCAGGCGTGCTCGGGCACTCATCGCCCGAGGTTACGCGCGGGCTGTACTCGCATTCGCTGTCCGCAGGGGCACGAGAAGCCGTGCGGAAGGAGGAACAATTACTAACTGGACCTAAAAGGACCCAAGTTGAGGAAATCCAAGGAAGGCAGCGTTGTCCTTGTCGTCGGTCGCAGCGATTGAATCCCCTTGGGGCGACGTCATGAACAGCCTCGGACATAAGCTGGTAACCACCACTCAACTTGCAAGCCAGACGCAGGCCAGCCATGGCTCACCGTGACCACGCACTCGGCAACGACGGGTTCGTTGCGCTAAGCTCACTTCACAAAAGTCAATCCATGCGGCACTGCGTGGGAAAACACGTACGCGTAGAGCATGACAATGATTCCGACAATGGATCCCAGGGCAACCGAATGCCAGACCACGAAACGGAAGATCGTGCCTTCGTTTCCGACCTGTTCGGTGGCCGCTGTGGCAATCGTGATCGACTGCGCGTCCACCATTTTGCCCATCACGCCACCTGCGCTGTTGGCTGCGCCCATCAGCACGGGATCGATGCCCAGCTGTTGCGACGTGATTTTCTGCAAACTTCCGAACAGCGCGTTCGACGACGTGTCACTTCCGGTCAGCGCTACCCCGAGCCAACCTAGAAAAGTGCCAAAGAACGGGTAGGCCCAGCCGGTGCGAGTGAAGGCCAGCCCCAGGACCGCATCTAGCCCTGAATAGCGAGTCACATAGCCCAGTCCGAGCATGAACGAAATCGCGACCACTGCCAGGCGCATACGCACTAGAGTTCGCCAGAACGTTTTCGCCAGTCGAGCGGGACTCATACCGAGCAGCAGGCCTGAGACGATCGCCGCTAGAAAACATCCCGTGCCGGTGGCGGAGAGCCAGTTGAAATCGTAGCGCGCGGCCTCCGGCGTAGGCTTGCTGACGACCGGGGCGGAACGATAAACGGCGTTGTGGAGAACCGGCACGTCCCATCCCGGCGGTCCGGGCCGGACTTTCCCGTCCGGTAGCATCACTTTGAATGCCGGCGTGGTCGCTTGGTTGATGGCCAGTTTGATCGACGGCAGGCCCCACAGCAGAACGAATAGCGACAGGATCGCAAACGGCATCCATGCCTTCAGCACTTGACCAACCGGGTAGGAGCGGACCTGGGCAAGCCCGTCGAATTCCTTAGGAGCCCACTCTCCGCCGAACTGGTCGGTGATTTCCGCGGTTGGCGGGGGAAGGGGCGCCTCCTTTTGGTCGTAGTCGAAGCGCCAGACGCGTTTGGGTTTCCACAGATGCAGAAAGGCCACGGTCGCGATGATCGACATCACGCCGCCCATGATGTCCACGAGGTTGCTGTCCACGAAGTTGGACCAGAAGAACTGGGTAAGTCCGAAGGAGAGGCCGACCACCAAGATCGCGGGCAACACTTCGAAGGTCTCACGCCAGCCCACCATCGTACGTACCAGCCAGAACGGGACAAGGACCGCCGTGAAAGGGAGAATGCGCCCGATCATCGCGTTCAAATCGGATTCCGGCAGACTGGTGACTGCCGCGAGGGTGTGCACGGGAGTGCCGATGGCGCCCCAGGCCACCGGCGCCGTGTTGGCAATCAGATTCAGTGCGGCGGCGTGGAACGGCCGGAAGCCCAGCCCGATCATGAAAGCACCGGCGATTGCCACTGGGGCGCCAAACCCGGCGGCACCCTCGATGAAGGCGCCAAAGCAGAACGCGACCAACAATACCTGCAGGCGCCGGTCGGCCGTGATGCCCGCGATCGATTCCTTCATAATCTCGAACTGCCCGGTTTCGACCGAGATGTCGTAGAGAAAGACGGCTGCCAGCACAATCCACGCGATCTTCAACAGGCCGAAGGCAACACCGTACCCGAAGCTCATGGCCGCAAGGCTCAGCGGCATGCCGAAGAACAGGACCGCAACGCACCCGGCGGTCAACGCCCCCGCGATCGCGCACAGGTGGGGTTTTACTTTCAAACCGGCAAGCAATCCAAACAGGACCAGGATCGGCAAAGCCGCCACTAGGGTAGAAAGCCACCAGCGGCCAAAAGGGTCATACACCTGGTTCCAGTGCATGAGGGTCTCCTTCACTCCGGCAAACAGCGCGCACAAGAATCAGCCAGCGCGCCTGCAAAAGCAAGGGACGAATTTCCACAAGTGAGCGGTTGGGAATATTGCAGGGCGGAGCTTGCCGGAAGGACTACGAGGCTGCTGCTTGCGAGGCCGGATCTTCGAGGTCTGGATGCTGTGACCGGGCGCGGGCGCTAGCAGCCGCGGCCCCAAGCGCTTCGCTCAGGAGCGCAGTTTGGTGGGCAGGGTCGAGCTGGCGCGGGACCGGTGCTGGATGTCGAATGCGTCCCGGCCTCGGTCATCATTTTCACTGTGACGGCAGGCGAAGCTATTCCCGAGGAAGCGGCCCAGACGGTCACACAGGTGGTTCAAAGCAGGGCCTGGATCGTTCCAGTGGAATGGTGTCGCGTCGGAACGGAACCAAGTTTCCAGCAACGACCACACGCTTGCTTCCCCGCGCCGGTGCTCCTTCCTCCAGGCTCGCAGGTCGTTGATCGGGAATACGCAGCGCCGGCCGATTTCGTAGTTGAGGATAGGAGCGACCGGTAAACCTAGCGCGTCGCGGTACGCCATAGTGCACACATCCACTCCGCAGCGGTGGGCAAAATCCACGTACCACCAAGGCCGGGCGTTGACCTCGATCAGCTTCAGAATCCCATCGCGTTGATCGTACTTAAACTCGGCGCTGAAGATTCCGCGGTATCGCACCTCTTCCAGCAGGTACTTCAGACAGAGCACCGCACCTTCCACCTCCGCCAGCGGTACGCTCTTTGTTAGCGTGCTGTTGCCAAGTTTCTCCGGATACATGCGCAGGCGCCGTCGCGCAAACATGGCAGTAATCTGGCCTGTGCGGTCGCGAAACCCGTCGAGAAAGTAACCTGCGTGGGGCGGGCCGGGAATGAATTCCTGGATCAGAATTGGCAGGTCGATCCCACTCAACCGTTCGAGTGCCTCTTTCCGATTGGCAGCCATGTAGCCCTTCACACCGTGCCGGGAGGCAAAGTCGACGGAAGAGAGAGGTTTCAGGATTCCGCCGTCGAACTCGGGCAGAGTGTCGAGTTGGTCGCGGGAGGAAAGCAGGTAAGTGCGCGGGCGTGGTAGGTCGAGACGCTCGAGCAATTGCGCAAAGCGCCACTTGTCCACGAGCGTGTGGACCAAACTCCCAGGAGTGCTCGACGGGAACCGAGTGCTGAACTCCGCCGGCAACTGGGCCACGGCCCGCAGCCAGTCGTCGGAGCAGGGAATCAGGACGGCCTCCGGCAGGTCCAGCGACTCGAGAATGGCCTCCAAGTCGGTTGGCCGGGGGTTGGCGTGTCGCAGCGGCAGAGCGCGATACCGGCGCGAGTACCGCACGAAGTCGGACTCCGGGCAGAGCGAGTACACGGGAATCCCACTGCCGCGCAGCAGGTTCAAAACGCCGGCCAGCGTGACGCCGCCACCAAGAGCGATGATGGGCGGTGCGGCCGGGCGAGCCGCTAGTTTAACCGAATCCTCGAGATCGACTGTCGTAGGCAAGGGATGCAGGCGGCAAGGGGAGTGAGTATGGCCGCTCAACACTAGTGTAGGGCAAGCGGCTTTGCAGTTCTGTGACTCAGATCAAACGAAGGTCACACCTGAATGTGTCTTTCGTGACTGTGAACGAACCCTGAGCCTTCCTCTTGAGGAGAGGCTCCGTTGGCAAATGTCTTCACGGTACAGGCCGAAATCAGCTCGGTCTGATCTGAGCACAATACCGTCACCGAGGTCGCAGGCTCATTGCTCTCCGGCGGGGGCGTTGTTGCCCCACATCGCGCTATTGCCCCACATGGCACTGTTGCCCCACATGGCACTTCCCGCCCAGATTGTGCCGAAGCCGTCTGAGGTACTGTTCCCCCACATGGCGCTATTGCCCCACATGGCGCTGTTGCCCCACATCGCCGAGTTGGATGTGACAAACTGGGTGGAACCCCACACCGCCGAGTTGCCCCACATCGCGGAATTGCCCCAGATCGCCGAGCGGTCGGACGTTAGATACACATTGCCCGACTTCGGATCGTAGGTAGCAGTGGGAGACTTGGCGCTGCCGCTGGCCATGTCCGTGCTCGCGAGCGCAGCCTCGACATCCACATAGCCCGCACCCACGGTAAAGATGTCGTCTTGATCGGTGTAAGTGATTCCGGTGGTCGGATCGATGGTGCTGCTGTATGCGGGGAGGGACTTCCAGGCCGTTTTCATCAGACGGGCCTTCACCTGGTCGGGCGTCAGCTTCGGAGTCTTCTGCAAAAGGTCCGCGACCACGCCGCTGACCACACCCGCTGCCATGCTGGTCCCGCTCAGCGTGAAGTAGCTGGCCGACGACGCCGTGCTTCCTCCAGCAACGTAATAACTGTAGGGAACATGGTTCCCGGGATACGCGTTGTAGAGCGTGCCTGCTTCTTCCAGCGACACCAGCAGATTGCCGGGGGCGACCACATCGGGTTTTACTACGTGGTCGATGACGCTGGGTCCCTTCGAACTGTAGCTCGCCATCACATCATCGTTGCGGGTGGGCGTGCCCATCGGCTTCATCGCGCCCACAGTGATCACGCGCGGATCGTTGCCCGGCGAGTTGATGGTTCCGTATCCATTCGTTGCGAGGTAACGTCCGTCATTTCCCGCGGCCACCACAACGACGATGCCGTTTTGCCACGCGGCCTCCACCGCTTGGCAGACTGGATCGAGCGTATAGCTCTCGTACACCGGCCGGCCCAGCGAGAGATTGATTACGCGAATGTTGAACAGCGGCTTCAAAAGGATCGCCGTATTAATGGCCGCGATGACGGCGCTGTCGGTCCCCGCTCCATTCTGATCGAGAACGCGGAGATTGATGATGTTTGCGCCGGGCGCAATGCCTTTGAAGGTGCGGGTGTAGCCCGGTCCGGTAGAGCTGGCGCCATTTCCCGCTATCAGACCTGCGATATGGGTGCCATGGCCATATTGATCATTGGCGCTGGTTGTTCCCGGAACGAAGCTCTGGTTCCAAACCACCCGCGAGCCGCCGAACAGGCCGCCTTTCAGATCCGGATGATTGATGACGCCGCTGTCGATCAGGGCGACCCCGACTCCGGCTCCGGTGTAACCCGATTGCCACGCCGCAAACGCGTTCACCGCGGGGGCGGCATTGCTCAGGCTCGGTCTGAAGGGGCGGTCCAGGCTGATGTACTTCACGTTCGCCTGGTTGGAGAGCGTCAGGATATTGGCGATCGGCAAGTTCGCAACCACTCCGTTAACCAGGGGCAGACCATTCAGAATCGAACCTGCCAGACCCAGCAGGAACCGCAGGTCGAGCAAACTGGGCGGCTGATTGTATTGCACCACCACAGTCGCGGAGGGCGTGGTCACCTTCTTCAGATCCGGCGATACCTTCGTATCGTTGGCGTAAGCCAAGGTTAGTGCGGCGAGCACGAAGACAACGAGAAGCTTTCTCATTCCAACTCCCCCTCCCGGGGGCTGACTGACGGTGGTCAGCCGCGGGGGAGCGGCACAGGGCAAGAAGCAGTTTAGCTTCCGATGCAAATATCCTTGCCAGTCAATCAGTTAGACAAGGCGATCTCAGTTCTCGCAGGACAGTTTGTCAGAGCGGACCGCGGGATGGCGGACATCCCGTCCGCCGATGATTATCGAGGGGCACGCCCGAAGCGTCGGCCTGGAATGAGCTCGCCATTAACTCTATGAATCCTCCACTTAGGCACGATGGTAACCGCTGAGTTCCGTTTTGGGCGGACATCCTGCCCGCCTATCGGCAACAATCTTTGAGAATGTCTCGCGCGACGACACATCCCCCTGGCGCCAAAGCCTTTATCGCCAGCATGGCGATGGTGGCCACGGCCTGTTTCGTGGTTGCGCTGATCCAGTGGCAGGCCACCGATCCGGTCAAGTTCTTGTGCTACCTCGCGGTGGCGGTTCTCGCGTCGTCGTTGAAGATCAAGCTTCCTGGTATCACCGGCACGATGTCAGTCAACTTCCTTTTCATACTGCTGGGAATCCTGGAGCTTGGCTTCGCCGAGACCATGCTCATCGGATTCGCGGCCGTCCTAGTCCAGTGCTACTGGAAGCCATCGAAACCGAACGAGCCGATCTACGTCCTGTTCAATCTTTCGCAGCTGCTGGTGGGAACGGCAGTCGCTTACGGCGTTTACCATTTCGTGGTCGCTCGCGTCCTGCACGGGCCTGGCCCTCTGGCCTTGCTGCTGGCAGCGGTCGCCTATTTCGTATTCAACACCCTCGCCATCTCGGTCATCATTCGTCTGACCGAGGGCAAGCCGATTTTCAAAGTGTGGTCGGAATGCTACTTCTGGTCGTTTCCGTATTATCTGGTGGGAGCGGCGATTGTGGGGCTCGTGAGCTTTCTAAATCGCCACATCGGATGGCAGTCGTCGCTTCTCGTCCTGCCGCCGGTGTACCTGATGTACCGTTCGTACCGGCTATATCTGGGGAAGCTCGAAGATGAAAAGCGACATGCCGAGCAGGTTTCCACGCTCCACCTGCGCACCATCGAGGCGCTCGCTCTCGCCATCGAAGCCAAGGACCACACCACGCACGAGCATCTGCAGAGGGTGCGGATTTATGCCATGGAACTTGCCCAGGATCTCGGTCTGAACGAAGACGAGACCGAGGCCCTGCGCGCCGCTTCGGTTCTGCATGACATTGGCAAGCTCGCAGTCCCGGAGCACATCGTCTCGAAGCCCGGTAAGCTGACGCCGGAGGAATTCGAGAAGATGAAAATCCACCCCATTATCGGAGCGGAGATTCTCGAACAGGTCGAGTTCCCCTATCCTGTCGTTCCGATCGTTCACTCACATCACGAGAAATGGGATGGTAGCGGTTATCCCGATGGTCTGAAGGGCGAGGCGATACCGATTGGGGCCCGCATCCTGGCGGCAGTGGATTGCCTCGACGCCCTGGCTTCCGATCGGCAATACCGGCGAGCCTTACCGCTGGATGAGGCGATGGCTCGGGTGGCGGCCGACGCGGGCAAGAGCTTCGACCCGCGCGTGGTCGATATTCTGCAACGGCGCTACGTCGAACTGGAAAAACTCGCGCATGCGGAGCCTTCCAAGGCTCCGGCGAAGCTGTCGAAAGACATCAAGGTTGAACGCGGTCTGGCACCGGCGGCAGGTTTCGCGGAAACTCCGAGGTCCACTGCGCCGCGCAGCGATCAAGGCCGCGACTACCTCGCCTCCATCGCTGCCGCTCGCCAGGAAGTGCAGGGGCTGTTCGAACTCAGTCATGAGCTGGGCACGTCGCTCAGCCTGGACGACACGCTCTCGATGTTGTCCGTGCGACTGAAGCGGCTGGTTCCCTACGATTCCATGGCCGTCTACCTGGTGAAGGACGATGTCCTCACCCCGGAATTCGTCAGCGGCGACAACTTTCGTCTGTTCTCTTCTTTGAGTATTCCCGTGGGGCAGGGACTGTCGGGCTGGGTGGCGCAGAACAACAAGCCCATCCTGAACGGCAACCCGTCGGTCGAGCCGGGCTACTTGAACGACCCGGAGAAATACAGCACCCTGCGCTCAGCGCTCGCGGTTCCACTGGCTGGAGCCTCGAGCGTAGTTGCCGTGCTCGCGCTGTACCGGAGCCAGCCCGACGCGTTCACCAAGGACCATCTGCGCATCTTATTGGCGATTGCTTCGAAGCTTGGCTTTACGGTGGAGAACGCCCTGAAATACCAGGTCGCCGAAGACTCAGCGACCACCGATTTCCTGACCGACATGCCCAACGGGCGGTCGCTGTTTGTTCACCTGGATGGGGAGATCGCCCGGTGTCAACGTTCGAACGACCCGCTGGCCGTGTTCGTCGCCGACCTGGATGGCTTCAAGCAGGTGAACGACCGTTTGGGCCACCTGCAGGGCAACAAGCTTCTACAAATGTTCGCCACCTTCCTGAAAGACTCGTGCCGCGAATACGACTACGCCGCCCGCATGGGCGGAGATGAGTTTGTCGTGGTCGCTCCCGGACTTCATAAGGATGCGGCTGACGAAATGGCGGAACGGCTCGAATCGATTGTTGCCCACATCGGCAAGACAGTTTGTAGTGATGACAGTTTGTCGGTCAGCGTGGGACAGGCGTTCTATCCCGCGGACGGTAGCAACGCCGAGGAATTGCTGGCGGCGGCGGACCGCCGCATGTACGGCGTAAAGAAGGCCCATCATTCCCGCAGCACAGAGCGTGCGGCTGCTGCGGGCCTGGCACGCGCTCGAAAAGCCGGCGCCTGAGTCCTACACCGATGGCCAGGGCGGTTCACCGATTTCATGACCCTCACAAAGAGCTGAGAAACGCCAGAATTGCCTCCTGATCACTGCTCGACAGCTTTTCGAAGTGATGAGCTGCATCTTCGGCTTCTCCCCCATGACGCACCACCGCGTCACGCAGAGTGGTCGACTCCCCATCGTGCATCATGCGGTTGCGGAATCGAACCCCCCACAAGGGCGCGGTGCGGACCTTGTGGGCCGCGGTTTGGAAGTCTTCTTGCACGAAGTTCTTCCATTTTGTCTGGTACATGTTCTTCCCGTAGTGTTCGATCATGGGTACGGTGATTCCATCGCCCGTCCCCACATCGTGCAGCAGGAAATCTGAAAACGGATAGAACGTTTTTCCTCCCAATGCGTCGGGAACCGTGAACTTGCCGCCGTTGATCTTGGTTCCGGCGGGCGCAGTCGTCAGCGCGCGCACGTGGCAGGTCGCACAGCCGCTCTTGTCGAATAGCGCGGAGCCCTTCCGGGCGGCCGCGGTCTGCGCCTGTTGCCCGTCCGGAGCGGGGGCTTTCGAGGCTCGGATGAAGCGGGCGAAGTGGTCCAGATCATCTAGTCCGTCGGGGTCGGGGACGTCGTTAGGTTCGGAGGCGGTGTTGCACAGCTTGGTGACTTCGTCGGGGAACAGCCGCGTCGTGATGCCCATCTCGTTGAGATAGGCGTCTCCCGAAAACGACAGCAGGCTGGCATGCTGATCTTTCCAGCCGAACCGGCCCACTCCGGTCTCTCCGGGGGCTTCCACGATGGGGACGTACAGCACCTGCCCGCAGACCTTGTGATGCTTCTCCTTGCACTGTTTGCGGGCAAGTTCCACGAGGGTCTGGTCGGCTACCGCTTCAACAAAGCCGTCGCCCAACAATCCCAGCGAACTCCGCGTCGTTCGGATCTTCTCCGAGTCGGGCACGTGTTCCTGAATCTCCGTGTTCGGGAATGCGCCGCTGGGACAGATGGAGCGATCATTCACCAGCGTGCGGCCCGAGATGGTCTCGGTTCCGTGGGCGATGGGAATGTCGGGATTCTGGAAGCGGTGATCCGGCCCAAGATGTCCCACCCGCAACTCTGCGACCTGGCTGGTTCCTCCGGAAGTCGGATTCTGGTGGCATTCGCGGCAGGACTGAGCGTTATAGAGCGGGCCAAGGCCGTCGCTCACCTTCTCGATCTCGTCGAACTTAGCCTGATCGGCCTGGTGCGTGGCGTCGTCTACCACCCCGTTGCTTTTGTTGTCGAATCCTGCGGGTGCTTCGGAACTCGGTTGCCCGGCGGAAACTAAAGCGAGAGCCAGAAGTGCCACAGCCAGCGAGAGCTTCATGAAATTCCCTCCCATGGTGGCGAAGAGCGCATATGGTAAATACCATCCGCTCGACCGGCAGACAAGTACGAGCAAGGACAACCCTCTGCGGAGCGGTGGCGCCAAAGCCGGTGGTCAGGGGACGTCTCCGATATACTAAGCCCGATCGTTTCGGGCCTGTGCCGAAGACGCCCGAGGCCAGTTTTCCCTATCGAGACAAAGCCAAGAGAGAAACCGCGGTTCAAGTTCGCGGGGTTGGCGTTGGTTGAATTTCCGCGAGGCTCAAGTTGATGACTTGGTCGGAACAGGTGGTACTGGTAACAGGCGGAACGGGTTCATTCGGCAAGAAGTTTGTCGAGATCATGTTGCGGGAGTATCACCCGAAGAAGCTGGTGATCTTCAGCCGGGATGAAGTCAAACAACATGACATGCGGGCGTCGGGGTTTGATCACGCCAGCCTGCGTTACTTCATCGGAGACGTGCGCGACCAGGCCCGGTTGGAGCGGGCCCTGGCGGGCGTGACTGTCGTCGTCCATGCCGCGGCTCTGAAGCAGGTACCGGCCTGCGAGTACAACCCGTTTGAGGCGATCCAGACCAACATCATCGGCGGCCGCAACGTCATCGACGCGGCCATCAACCAGGGCGTGCGCCGAATTCTCGCCTTGAGCACCGACAAGGCGGTCAATCCGATCAACCTGTACGGCGCCACCAAGCTGTGCGCGGAGAAGATGTTCGTGCAGGCCAACGCTTATGCCGGAGCGAAGGAATCCCGCTTCAGCTGCGCGCGCTACGGCAACGTGGTCGGTAGCCGGGGCAGTGTAATCCCGGTGTTTCTGGAGCAGCGCAAGCGCGGCAAGATCACCATCACCGATCCGCGTATGACCCGATTCTGGATCACCCTTGACCGCGGCGTGAAGTTTGTGATCCGCTCCCTAGAAGAGATGCACGGTGGCGAGATTTTTGTCCCCAAGATTCCCAGCATGCGGATGACCGATCTTGCGGAAACGATCGCTCCCGGGTGCGAGATCGAGACCATCGGCATTCGGCCGGGAGAGAAACTCCATGAAGTTCTGGTGTCCGAAGACGAGGCCCGCAACACCGTGGAGGTGGAGGGCATGTACGTGATCCAGCCGTCGCAGCCGTGGTGGAGGGCCGAAAACTGGGTCAATGCCCGGGCGCTGCCGGACGGGTTTCGTTACGCGAGCGACACCAACTCCTGCTGGCTCACGAGCGAACAGCTTCAGGATTTGATCGCCCCCGGAGAGCCGGTCAAGTCGACCCTGTCCGCGTAAGCCTCCCGCTCGCGGCCACTTCAATTCACATGCGCCCAACCTCCACCAGCCGCGAAGGGCTAGCCATCGATGGCGGAACGCCTGTTCGCAAAATGTTCCTGCCCTACGGCCACCAGTCCATTGCAGAAGATGACATCCGGGCGGTCGTTGAGACGTTGCGCTCGGACTGGCTAACGACCGGTCCCAAGGTCGCGGAATTCGAGGAAGCTTTCGCTGCCCGGGTGGGCGCGAAGCACGCGGTGGCGTTCAGTTCGGGTACTGCTGCTCTGCATGGCGCCGCGTTTGCCGCCGGCCTCAAGCCTGGGGATGAAGCCATTACTTCGCCGCTGACTTTTGCGGCCACTGCGAATTGCGTGCTCTACCAGGGTGCACGTCCGATCTTCGCGGATGTTTGCCCCGACACGTTAAATCTTGATCCGGAGCGAATCACGGAGCGCGTTTCGCCGAAGACGCGCGCGATTCTTCCGGTCGACTACGCGGGACATCCGGCCGATCTGGATCCGGTTCTCGATATCGCCGAGCGCCACGGGCTCACCGTTGTGGAAGATGCCTGCCACGCTCTCGGCGCGGAGTATCGCGAACGTCGTGTCGGCAGCATCGCGCACCTGACCGTCTTCAGCTTTCATCCGGTCAAACATCTCACCACGGGTGAAGGCGGGATGGTGACCACCTCCAGCGCAGCGCATGCGGAGGCGCTGCGCCGGTTCCGCAATCACGGCATTTCCAGCGATGCCCTGCAGCGGCAAACCGCGGGTCAGTGGCACTACGAGATGGTCCTGCTGGGCTACAACTACCGGCTCACCGACGTGGCATGTGCACTTGGTCTTTCCCAGCTCAAGAAGTTGGAGGCGAACCTCGCCCGTCGGCGCCAGATTGCGTCGCTCTACGCGGCCGCGTTTCGGAAAGTGCCCAGCGTGATCCCTCCCAGCGTCCGCGCGGACGTGAACCCGGCCTGGCATCTCTACCCGATCCGATTTGATCTCGACCATCTCAAGACTGACCGTGGCCAGATCTTCCGTGCGCTACGCGCGGAGAATATCGGCGTTAACGTGCACTACATTCCGGTCCATCTCCATCCCTACTACCGGGACCACTTTGGCTACCGAGGCGGAGAGTATCCCGGAGCCGAAGGCGCCTACGACCGCCTGATCAGCCTGCCCATGTTTCATGGTATGAGCGATGAGGATGTGCGGGACGTGATTCACGCGGTGGGGAAAGTAGCGACCGCATTCGCTGCGCGGAGCACGCGCAAGGTCAGCAAATCCTAGTTTCCCCGATCCCGCTGCAAGGCGCTGGCCGATTCCGGGTTAGCCCGCAGGAACTCGTATTCTTCAATCATTGCCGCTACCCCGATCCGTGCCGAAGGCAGCGGAGATTCCACCCGAATGACCCGCGCTACAAAGCGAATCCGTACCGAGTCGGTCAGAGTTATATGCGGCGGAAAGGTCATGGTGACTTCGACGCGGGAGCCGGCTGCCACCGTCCGGTCCAGGTAGAAGAACACTCCGCGGGCGCTGACGTTCTGCGTTTCGGTGTGGAACTCGCCCGCGGGGTCGCCGGCCAGCCGGATGGACGCCGGCAATCGCATGTCGAAACGTCGCATGGCACGTCGATCCGAGGATTCTTGCAGCATGGCCCGTTCTCTTTCCAAGAGCATGGTTTCCAGGAAGGTTCGGTCCGGCGGAAGGCCCGGGGCCGGAAAGCTCGCTGGGGTACGGCTCTCCAGGTACGGCAAAGTCTATAAAGCAGACTCACTTAGTTTTCACCAGCTTGCAACCGCAAAAAGCAGCCGGGAACTGACTCGGTAAACTCGAGCCTTTCTGGATTCAATTGGCTCGGGTTGCCAGCCTTAGGGGGAGATTCGTCGCCGAGGAGAGGAACTTGCAGAGACGAGAAAGAACTAAGTTTCGAAGCAATCCCGCTGCCATCCTAGGTCGAGTTCGTGCGCAGCAAATAAACAGGTTGGTCCTTGCAGGTTCGCGTTAAGGCTGGCGCGGATGCAATGCGTTTCCGTTTTTCAGCCCGATCTTTCCGAGCGGGAGGATCCCTGGCGTAAGCGAATCCCATTCACTTTTGTGTCGCTGGCGGCATCTCGCTTGGCCCTGATCTGCATCTCAGCAGCTTTGAGCGGGCAGGGAAGCGTGGCATCGCTTGACACTGCTATCCGCCAGATGTTTAAGTAGTTGTTTATTTTCACTCGGATCTGGAGACAAGCATGCCCGCCGCCCCGCAAGCCCGGAGCCGCGTGGCGTTTTGTGCACCGTTCTTCATTCCTCTCCACCTGATTTGAATATTTCGGAGGAGCTCGTGAGACTGAATCGCCGTGGGTTGGGTACAGGTCTGCTGTGGAGGTGCATTCTTCCGGCAGTGGTCTGGTTGGTGATCGTCGGGGCGGCGATCCTGGGGCTTGCTTCCCATACTCGCCCGGTGGTTGCTACCTCTCCGGCTCCGATTCCTGGCTTCGCCTCGACAACTCCCCGCCCCAGTTCTATGGTTGTGCCCTCCTTCGGCCACCTGCCCCTCACGTTCGAACCCAACCAGGGACAGACCGACCCGAGCGTGAAGTTCATGGCCCGTGGGAGCGGCTACGCTCTTTTTCTCACTGGGGACGACGCCGTGCTCTCTCTGCAAGATCCAGCGCCAGCCGGCAAACTGCCAGGTGCAGCGTCCGTGATCCACATGAAGCTGGCGGGCGCCCAGACAAATCCTCGGTTGCGCGGCACCGATCCGCTTCCCGGCCGCAGCAACTACCTGATCGGCAACGATTCGTCCCGGTGGCAGCGCAACCTCCCGCAATTCGCCCGCGTTCGCTACACGGAAGTCTATCCGGGCATCGACCTCGTCTATTACGGCAAACAAGGCGAGTTGGAGTACGACTTTGAAGTTGCCCCGGGTGCCAATCCCAACCAGATCCAACTGAACCTCGAAGGGAGCAAGGTGAAGTTGGCCACGGGCGATCTGGTGCTCGAGACCGCGGGCGGGAGTATACGCTTGCAAGCGCCGCGGTTGTATCAGACCGAAGGAGCCACGTTGAAGCCGGTCGACGGACGCTTCGTTCTGCTGGCCGAGCACAAAGTTGGTTTCGAAGTGGGCCGCTACGACCGCAGCAAGACGCTGGTCATTGATCCCGTGCTCAGTTACTCGAGTTATCTGGGCGGAGCGGGCACCGAGACGCTCCCCAGCATCGCCGTCGATACCGGGTCAAACTTTTATGTGGCAGGGGCGACCAATTCCGCAACGTTTCCGGGAACTTCCACGAGTTCCTACCAGAAAACTCTGGCTGCAGGCGCAACCTCGAACGTGTTCGTAGCCAAGTTTGATCCCAGCGGTGCGACCCTTCTTTTCGCCACTTACCTGGGGGGCAGTGGCACTGACACCAGCGCGGGGATCGCCGTCGATGTCGGCGGCAATCCGTACATCGCCGGAACCACCACGTCGACCAACTTCCCGGTCACGCAGACCGCCTTCCAGAACGTGCCGAAAACCCTCAACGTGCCGCACGCCTTCGTCACGCAACTGGACGCGACCGGATCGCACCTCGTCTATTCCACCTATCTTTCCGGCAGCGGCACCGATACGGCCAGTGGGATGACGCTGGACAACAAGGGCTTCGTTTACGTTATCGGGATCACCAGTTCTTCCGACTTCCCTACTGCGCCCAGTGCCGGGACGCTCCAGACCAAGCTGCAGGGTGCAAATGCGTTTTTCATCGCCAAGCTGCAGACCAACACCTCCGGCACAAACAGCTTGCCGTTCTCGTCCTATTTCGGCGGCGGCAATCCTTCGAACGGAACCGTTGCTGGCGGCGCGATCGCGGTGGATAACAATGCCGCCGGCTCCAACATCTACATTACCGGGGGCACAAATTATGTGTTCACGGGGAGCAACACGACCACGGATTTTCCGATTACAAATGCAGTCCAGTCCTGTTTGAACGTCCCCGTCGCTCCGGGCGCAACCCCGCCGACAACGTGTAGCCCCCCCACGGGCTTGCAGCCTAACGACGCTTTCGTTGCCAAGATCAATCCGGGAGCCACTACCGGTCCCCAATTGCTCTATTGCACCTACCTGGGAGGAACAGTCAACGACATCGGTTTCGGAATCGGTCTCGACGCCTCGGGAAATGCATACATCACGGGCTCAACCAACTCGTCCGATTTCCAGAATCCGACCACCGGTTCACCCGCGGGCTTTCAAACCAGTTACCAGGGCAGCGGCGGCGCCACGAATGCCTTCGTCGCGAAGGTCAGCAACCCGATCACCGGAACTGGCACTACTTCTAATCTGCAACTCACCTATTTCTCCTTCATTGGTGGCGCCGGACCAGATGTCGGCCGGGGGATCGTCGTTGATGGTATCCAGGGCGCCCGAGTTGTCGGCACTACGGCATCTTCGGGACTGCCGGTACTGAACGCGATTCAATCTAATCTGGCTGGAGGGAGCGACGCCTTCGTTGCTCGACTCGACACGGTGAAGGGCACGAACACCGGCAGCAACCAGTTCCTGACCTACCTGGGTGGATCGCTCAACGACACCGGCACCGGCATTGCCATCGACACCAGCACGACCACCACCTACATCACCGGTGAAACTGTCTCCACCAACTTCCCGAAAGCCAGCCCTTTCCAGGCAAGCCTGCAGGGGCCGCAGGACATGTTCGCCGCCAAGCTCGGTCCGGTGGTCAACCTCGTGGTTACGCCGACCACTCCAGCCAGCAACGTGAATGCGGGCAACCAAGCGAGCTTTGTGTACACCATTCTGAACAACGGCGACACCGTGGCCAATGTCGGCTTCCTCGACCAGCTCTCCACGGGCAGCGGCACCGCGCCCGCAACTTTCGTTTCTGCGACGGCGACCGGAGGCACCTGTCCCACGACGGCCACCAGCAACACCGTGCTCTGCAACCTCGGGATCATGAACGGTCAGACCTCTGTCAATGTCTCCGTGAATCTGACCCCCACGGGCCCCGGCACGCTGGGTAACAGTGGGGGCGTGGTGGTGCCCGGGGTACCGTTTGTGCCGAGCAGCGCCAAGCCAGTGACCGTGAATGCTTTCGCGATCACCGCCACGCCCACCAGTCAGATCGTGGCTGCGGGTAATCCTGCGGTCTACCAGCTCCTGATTTCGCCCCAGCAAAATTTTACCGCCAGCATTGCGGTCACATGCTCTGCCGGACTGCCCGGCGGAACCCCGCCGTCCGTCTGCAAACCGTCCACCACGCCCATCACTTTGCAGGGCACCAGCCCGTCCACGATCACACTGAGCATCAGCACGTTTCCCCGGACGACGACCACCGTCGACCTGCGACCGCCGGCAGGTCCCTTTTACGCGACCTGGCTGCCGGTAACCGGGCTCGCGTTCCTCGGCTTGGGAATTGGCACCAGAGTGCGCCGCAAGGGACGTATCCTGGCAGGTATGTTCTTCCTGACGCTGATGACCCTGGTGCTACTGCAGCCCGCTTGCGGAGGTCACAGTTCCAGCACGACGACCACCGGGACACCGGCGGGCACCTATACCGTGACCGTCTCCGCCTCTTCTGGGCAATTCACGAAGACGACACCGATCACCCTGGTGGTGCAGTAGCGCTTCTGGCTCCAAGCAATTGATCGGAACTGGATCGGGTGCCCTTGGCCGCCTTAATAAGGGCGACTTCCGCCTCCGAGTGGGCTGGTATTTCAATCCCCGTAGATTTCGCTGGCGACCTCGCTCTCTTGATTACGCTCATCGCAAACTATGATTTTAATAGGGATACCCGAATCTCAACTGATCCTGGTATATTTTAAACAGACCGACCGGTCGGTCTGTTCAGGCTTCGGTGGGCCCTGCTTTGAGCTGCGCCTCCAGTCACCTTGGGTCGAGGAAAAACCGCCATTCGCGCCCCATTCCCCCATCTCGTAATTGTCTTCCTGAAAAGACTGTGGCTTCCGCTCGCGCTCTTTGCAGGTTTCAATCTCCTGTGTGTGGCCGTCTACCGCCGGCTCGAGGGTCTGCGATGGCAGGATGCATTCTTTTGGATCACTCACCCACATTCGATGGAGTATCGCCACATTCACGACTCCACAAAATTCTTCGCGTTCCTTGTTTATTTGTGCGTGTTTGCCTTTCAGATATGGATTGCCGAGCGCGTCCTCGTGACGATCTTCCGCCGCCAGGGCATGGAGGCCTGGAAAGCCATGATCAACGATGTCCGGATTGAAAAAGTGCGGGAGCATTTCATTGTCTGTGGATACGGTCAGGTTGGCCGCACGGTGGTCGACCAACTCAAACGCCTCGAGATTCCGTTGGTGTTGGTCGAGACCAATGAAGGCCTATGCCGGGAGCTGTTAAAGGAAGGCGTGCCCGTGATTCAGGGCGATGCCAAACGCCACGATGTAGTGCAGACCGCAGGCATCGACCGTGCACGCGGTATCTGCATCGTCATCGACAACGATGCCGACAATCTCTACATCACCGTGACCGCCCGCTCCATGAATGCGAGCCTCAAGATCATCACCCGGGCTGGTCAGCAACGTTATGCGCAGGCCATTCGCAGTTCCGGCGCCGATGAAGTCATCATTCCCGAGTACGAGGACGGGCTAATGACCGGACGCATGATCGAGCGCTACTATCCGGCACACAGCAAACTGCAGTAAGGGAAGGTTCCTGCCGCTTGAGATGCCAGAGGTAAAGTGATACCTTTTCGGGGCTAAGGGTTCTTCCGTTGGGCCCAAGCAGGTACTTGCGTGTGATTTTTTGAGGTGATCCGCTCCTTTGGAAGGGCGCCTGCCAACACGGCGACCCGGGAAGCCGACGGGTTGATCGAGGCGGAAGGTATCGCGGAAAAAGCGAGATACATCGTGGCCGATCTCAGGGAGAGACTCGGCAAGAAGAGCGCGTGAAGGGAACTCTCCGCGCCACTAAGTTCCCCTGCCGCCGATGTCAGGCCCAGCTGTCGGTTCTCTCCAAATCCGCCGCGCCGGAAAGACACTTCTTTCCGGCACCGGCGGAAGAATCCGGTGGCTGGTCTTCTTGCGGCGGTCGAGCGATTACAGCGCCACCCCGAATGCGGGCATGTGACCCACGCGAAACGCTCGGATCAGCAAGTCTGCTACATTAGTGGAACTCACCCCCATGACCGCAACCGCCGGAGGGCCGCGCTCGATGCTCCAGATCCGAAGGGAGTCCGTCGCGCCCGACATCGTCGTGCTGCACTTGATCGGTCGTGTCGCGATGGGCCGTCCCTGCCAGGAGATCGAAGCCCATATCGACGAACTGATTCAGCAAAAAGCGCATAAGGTCGTCCTGAATTTCTCCGAAGTGCAGCGCATGGACAGCACCGGGTTCGGTACCCTCGTCTTGTGTGCCGGGAAGTTCAGGAAAGCGGGTGGTGATCTCCGCGTGGCTGGCGCCAAGGGAATTGTCGAAGAAATCGCGCACACTTCGAATATCCCGCGGATTATCCCGTTCTACACTTCTCTCCAGGAAGCGCTTGCGAGTTTCGCTGCGCCAGCCTGACCGTACCTAGAGCCCGGGCGGCGATGTCGGCTCTTGCCGCAGGATCTTGGCCTTCATTTCTTTCCCGTCGAGCCGCTTCAGCACCAGCTTCTTGCCTTCGATCCGGGCGGGAATCATGTCGCCCGCACTGTAGTCAGTGATCTTGAAATGCTGGTCCTCGGGATAGACGGCGGTGTAGCTGGTGCCCGCGAGCGTGACCGTGATCTCGCAACGCAGGTATTCACTGGGTACTGAAGTGGTCTGCTCTCCCCCCGCCCTGATGGCTACGGGATGATTGGCGACGGCCGCCTCGGCTAGCGCACTGGCATCGTGCACATCGAGCACCTTGGCCAGTGTGAAGTCACCCCCCCTGGCCAGAGAACTCAACAGCAGCAACGCACCCAAAAGCCGTTTCATGAACAACCCCTCTCCGGTCTGCGAGAGTGAATCCACTCGGTCACGTACCGCAGACGTTTCGCTTCCCGGCAGAAATTATCACGAGTCCGGGTGGAGGTTTTCAAGTCTTTACATTTCTTTACTGTTATGGATGTCGCACGCAGCAGGGGGGCAATCCGCCTTTCGTGCCGTTCCGTGGCAAAAGTTCGGCACGCTGTCGAGTTCCGAGTTGCCCTGCACGATGGTTCTGTCGGACTCGACCGCGATCATGACGTCGGGGACCGCGGCCGGCAATTGGCCGGAGAGAAGTACGTCGGCGAGTTGGGCAGCGCCGGGACCTCGTGAGCTGAAAAGGGGTAGGGACATGCGGGAACGGTCGACCTTGCGGGAGCCGACAAATCACTCAATTTATGCCCACCTAACAAGTAAAGCTGCCGGAGATTTCCTGCAAGTCCGGAAAGGTGACGTTCGAGACCGGGAACCGTGGAGTGCGGGTCGCGGAAAATGGATCACTGTGTGGCTGGAGCGATCGAGTTCTAGGGGTGTTGTTGAGTCACGTTTGCTATGCCCCGGCCGAAAGCCGGTGGTGGCTGCGCGCCTCCGCGATGCCGTACTGGCGGATCTTGTATAGCAGCGCCTTGTAGCTGATCTTCAGCAGAACGGCAGCCTGCTTGCGGTTCCAGTTGGTCTGTTCGAGAGCCTGCGTAATGGCGGCCGCCTCAGCTTCGTCTTTCGCGCTGCGGGCCAGCGACTTCAATCCCCCCGCCGATGATTCTCCGGCACCCGTCTTCGCGGATCCTTCGCCGCGCTGTCCGCCGCTGATGTCGCTCTTCGGACTCAACTCGGCTATCGCCAGAGTTTCATCCCCCAGGATCAGGTAGCGCTTGATGAAGTTGCTCAGCTCCCGCAGATTGCCCGGCCAGGAATACTCCAGGCAGGCGTTCATCAAAGTCGGAGAAAGCGGCAGCGGCGCGCGCGCGTAGCGCTCTGACATGCGCGACATGAAATGCTTCAGCAGAATCGGCACTTCTTCTTTCCGCTCGCGCAAAGGCGGCAGGCTTAACGTGAACGCGTTGAGCCGGTAGTACAGATCCTCGCGCAGCCGCTTGGTCGCCAGTGCTTCCGGAATATTGATGTTCGTGGCGGCGAGAATGCGTACGTCTACCTTGACCACACTCCGGCTGCCCAAGCGCGAAAACTGATTGTCCTGCAGCACGTGCAGCAGCTTCGCCTGCAGGCTCGGCGGCATTTCTCCGATTTCGTCGAGCAGGATCGTGCCCTTGTTGCAAAGCTCGAATTTGCCGGGTTTGGGATGCGTGGCCCCGGTAAATGCGCCCGCTTCGTATCCGAAAAGCTCGCTCTCCAACAGGTCTGCGGGGACCGCCGCGCAATTCACTTTCAAGAAAGTCCGGTGAGCGCGGGGAGAGAGCTTGTGCACCAGACGCGCCAGAACTTCCTTGCCGGTACCGCTCTCGCCGAGCATCAAAACCGGGATGTCCACGTTCGCGACCAGGGCCGCTTGCGAGCGGATTTTCCGCATCGCCGGGCTGGCCGCCACGAAGAACACGTCGTCGAACAATTCCTCGACTTCGCCCGAAAATGCCTGCTGGTTTTTCCCCAGGCACTGGTCGATCACCGCATCCAGTTCGGCCTTCTGAAAAGGCTTCGTCAGGTAGTCCTGCGCGCCCAAACGCATCGCCTGCACCACTTTGCGGGTGTCGTTCACGCACGAGAGCATCACGACTTTCACCCCCGGCCGCAACTGCCGCAGCTGTTCGAGAGTGGCCAGCCCGTCGATGCCCGGCATCAGGACGTCGAGCAAGACCAGGTCCGGCTGCAGGCCTTTTTCCACCCGCGCCAACGCCTCTTCTCCGGTCGATGCCGTCTCAACTTTGTAATCGTCCACTTCCAGCAGGGTCCGTATGTACCGGAGCATTCCCGGTTCATCGTCCACCAGCAGGATGTTGGTCGCTTCGCTCATTTCGTTTTTCCTTTGCTTGAGCTGTTGAGGGAGGGCTTCAGGGGTACCAGGAAACTGAACTTGCATCCGGCCCCGGGTTCGCTTTCGACCCAGAGCTTACCGCCCATCGCGTTTACCAGTCGGCGTGCAATGGCCAATCCCAGCCCCATGCCGTCGGACTGGTTCTCATTGCCGGGCAGGCGGAAAAAATCGTCGAACACTTCCAGGTGATATTCGGGGGGAATTCCCGGGCCGGTGTCGGATACGCTCACCTTCACTGCGTTCGGCGCCGAGAGCGGCTGGCGACGCCGTTCTTTCTCCATCCCAGGTTTGGTGGCCGTACGCCGTTCCCACATGTACGGCTCAGCATGCAGCCAGACCGTGCCCCCGGATGGCGTGAACTTGGAGGCGTTTTCCAGCAGGTTGGAAATCACGCGCTGAATCTTGGCCGAGTCGAAGGCGAACTCATGGAGCTTTTCGTTCGCGAGGAAATACAGGGCCAGCCCCTTCTCCTGAAAACGATGCGACCATAGTCGGCACACTTCCGAAAGCGATGCATTGATGTCGCCCGGCTCATACTGCATCCGCAGTTCCCCGGTTTCGAGAACCGTGTAGGACAGAAAATCCTGGATGAAGTGTTGTAAGCGTTGCCCGCTCGCCTGCATGTCGCCGATGACATCTTTTTGGCGCTGGTTCAGCGGCCCGAGCTTCTCGCTCTGCAGGAGTTCGACGTATCCATTCAGGATTGCGAGCGGTGTCTTCAGGTCGTGAGCGGCCGAGGCCAGAGCGTTGGTGGTGCGCTGAAAACGCTCGCACAGCTGACGGTAGTTCTGCAGCAAGTCGGCTGGATAGTCGGCGGCGCCTCCAGCTTCAATGTGGGGTTCCGCCTGTTCGAGACGAGCTTGCCCTTCCGTCTTCGCGCTGCTTGGCTGCGGAAGACACGTATTGTCCGAAATTGCGCCCATAATCGGAAACACTCGTGGTTTGGTAAACGGGGAGGGTACTGACTCTCACAAACTGCATTTCAGGAGAATGACGTAGTCAAATCGTAGGATAGGAAGACTTACGTTGTCAACGAAAAAGGCACCAGAATTGCCACACAAGAGTAAATGATTGCACTTTTCAACAGGCTGCAAACCGTCGTCGGCCGGCCTCGGCGAAACCACCATCAGATTGACCGACTTGGCCAAATTCCGTGCAGAGAGCGTCGTTTCCGGCTGCCTCCTCTACGTTTTCGGCCAAAACGCGGTGTTTCCCGGCTCCTGTTCGCCGATTTGGCCCCTCAGGTGCCACCATCCCCGTGTAAACCCTAACGTTAGGGGATCGCCTTGATCCGACGCCGACCCGAAAAAGAACGTCGCAAGTGGACCCGCTTGGCCCTTGCCATCCCTGTATTCGTCCGTAGTCGGGATGACAAGGGCAAGGAATTTCTTGAGTTTGCCACCGCTCTCAACATTAGCGCCGGGGGAGCCCTCGTTGCTGTGCGCCGCTCCTTGCCGCCATCCGCGCAGGTTTTGCTCGAGATCCCCAGCGCCCCGCTGGCCGCCGCAGCGTCGCTGCCTCGGGCCGCCCGTACCCTTCGCGCCCGCACCGTGCGGATTTCTCACGCCGAGGGCTACCACCTGGTCGGCCTCAAGTTTTCCCGTCCTCTGTTGCGGAGTACGGCAAAGGTTCCTTCCTCCCGAAGGAAACTTGCTTCTGCAGTGTGAAAGTTTTTTCCTACCCTTTCGTGGCATATGTCCTCCCCGGATCCTCGGCAGACCCATGCGCCGAGGCGGTGCCAGGAACCAGCTAACTCATTCCAAATTAGAACGATAGATCGATGTTCCTGGCTCGCCAGCTCGGCTACTTGGGTTTGGCGTCCCGGATGCACATACCCGGTCGTTGCGGGTCGGACCCGCCGTAAAAGCCATGACAACGACAAATTCCGTCAGTTCGCTGGTTCAGCCCATCGGGGAGATCCCCCCTGAGTCCGTTGTTTTCGGACATTCCGACGCCATGCAAGCCCTACGGGCGCGGATGGACAAGGTGGCGGCCGCCAACGTGCCCGTCCTGATTCAGGGCGAGAGCGGCACCGGCAAAGACATCATCGCCCGCATGATTCACGGCCGTTCCCCATGGAGAACCGGCCCCTACGTCAAAGTGAATTGTCCGGCGATTCCTGGAACTCTGCTGGAAAGCGAGTTGTTCGGCTATGAGAAAGGCGCCTTCACCGGCGCTTACGGGACCAAGCCCGGGCGTGTGGAAATGGCGCACCGCGGCACCCTGTTTCTCGACGAAATCTCTGAACTCGATCTCGCGTTGCAATCGAAATTACTGCAGCTTCTTCAGGACGGCCAGTTCTGCCGCATCGGGGCGCAGGAAGACAAGAAAGTTGAAGTGCGCGTGGTCTGCGCTACCAACCGCATCCTCGAGAACGAAATCGAGAATGGAACATTCCGTCAGGATCTCTTCTACCGCATTAACGTGGTGAACCTCTCGTTGCCGCCCTTGCGCGAGCGCCGCGGCGACATTGAGGAACTCGTGAACTACTTCCTCGAACACTACAACCGCAAGTACAACTGTCGCGCCAAGGCGCTCTCGGTCGAACTGATGGCGGTTCTCCAGAAGTACCATTGGCCCGGCAATATCCGCGAACTTGAGAACCTGGTGAAGCGCTACGTCATCTTGGGCTCGGAGGAAGTCATCTCCAGCGACCTGGTCACCCGGGAGCAGGAATACTTCAATCCTGAGATCAATCTGGACGGCCCGATTTCCCTGAAAAAACTGACCCGCCAGGCCACCCGCGAGCTCGAGCGCAAGGTGATTCTGAAAGTCCTGCAAGCCAATCACTGGAACCGCAAGCAGGCAGCTCGCGCGCTCAGCATCAGCTATCGCGCGCTGCTGTACAAGATTCGCGATGCCGGCCTGCCCTCGAATCGCACCGTGCGTCGCCGCGAGAACGCCACCAGCACAGGCATCGCAGCCGACTGAAGCGAACGTGCAACCCATTGCTACTTCATCCCAAAATGCTCCAGGGATTCGTCTTTTCATCGTGTTTTGGCCCAACCCTTGTTCTCCACACCCTGGCCCAAATCCCTTGTCTGGCACGGGTTCCCGAAGGGAAATTGCATTCATGCGCAGAGGTTTGCAGCTTGGTTGTGGTAACCGTAGTATTACCTCCCCTAAACGGGTGAAAATGAGGGTGTTGTTTTCCAACGGCTTTGGCACCCAGGGTGCTCTTACCCAACGCGGGTTGTAGTCTTCCCCCGAAGCTGCGACTCACAGCTTAAGTCTCATCCCCCGAGGCTCAAGTGATTCGGAACCTTCCTAGGAGGCAGTAAATTCATGGTTAAGAAAGTATTATTGCTGGCTGTCCTGGCACTGGCCCTGCCCTTGGCAGCTTTTGCGAGCGGCGTCGACATCACAAACGCTGGTGGGACACTGTCGGGCAGCAGCAGCGGCCTTTCGCTGACCGGCTCCACCATCGTCGCTGTCAATGGGCTCTACGGGGGCGGCCTTGATCTGGGCTCCAATCTGGGCAGTTTCGCCTTTTCGACCGGCGCACTGACCAGCGGCTCATTGAGCATGGGTGGCACGTTTGCGGCGGGCGGCTCGTTCACCATCACCGGCAACGGCACCAACGGCGTTCCTAACGGCGTGATCTTCAGCGGTTCGTTCAGCGGTCCTGTGACCTGGACGATGGTGGCTCTCGCCAATGGTACCCATAACTACACCCTCACGGGTGCGGTCTCGGGCGCACTGGGCAATGGTTACGCCACCAATGGCGCCACCATTCAGCTGACCATCAACACCGGTAAGGGCTTCTTCAACGGTTCGACGACCATCTCCAGCGGCGACACCAACATCGTCGTTCCGGAGCCGGGAACTCTGAGCCTGTTTGGAACCGGCCTGATCGGTCTGGCGGGTGTCATTCGGCGCAAGCTCAGCCTCGCGTAAGCCGTACGTCCGGAAAACAACTCCTGTACCGAAAGACCCGCCGTGGGGATACGGCGGGTTTTTTCTTCCCCGAAAGTCTTCGAGGCACGCTTACTTTCGGGCCCGTTCCGGCCGAAAGGATTCTAGGTTCGTCTTGTCGATGAGCGCCGTTCCTGTATCCACAAACGCCGGCACCGGCGCGAAGCTGTCCTTCGACCAGTCCCCATCAAGCCGGCCGGCCTGGTTGTGGTGCAGATCGTCCAGCATGTGCAGTCCGACCTTGGCCATCGTGTAAGGCTTCTGCCCAATGGTGGCGGCGATCACGCCCTTCTGAATCCAGTCCAGCGTGTCGGCGTCGATATCCATTGCGATGACTACCTTGTCTTGCACATGCCGGCTGTCGAGCACCGTTGCCACTTCACGCCCAGCCTGCGCTTCCAGGCACACGAACGCATCGACCTGGCTACGGTCTCTGCCCAGTATGTCGGTGACGGTGTCGAAGGCGACCCGCGGATTCCCTTCGATGTCCACCACACGCACCACGCGAATCTCGGGGGACTTGGCCAACACCTCACGATAGCCACGCAGCCGGTCCGCAAGGTTGGTCTGCTCCGGCATGGTGAAAAACATGACCTTGCCTTTGCCTTTCAGTTCCTGCGCCAGCCGCTCTCCCCCGAGCAGTCCCGCCTGGTAATTGTTGGTCCCGATGAAAAACAGTCTCTTGCTGGCAGGAGCGTCGGCATCCATCGTGATCACCGGTACTCCAGCTGCGATGGCCTTGTTGATGTCGTAGGTCAGCAGTCCCGGCTCGATCACATTCAGAAGGATTCCCGCTGGCTTCTCCTGCAGCGCCTGCTCGAAGGCCTGCTGCTCTGCCTTGGCATCGTAATTCTGCGGCCCCACGAACTTCGCCTGCACGCCCAGCTCGGCGGCCGCGTCTTCGAATCCTGCGCCCGCCCTTTGCCAGTACGGCAGCTGGATGTTGGCCGCTACCAGAAAATATTTTTCTTTGGAGTCGTGTCGCCCGCACGCGCAGTTCGAAATCAACTGCCCGGTGAGCAGGAGAAGGAAAGCAATGCTGTTCCAACGGGACATGGCAACCTCCAGGCGGATCGGTCATCGCTCTTGCGTTTCGCAGCGTCCGGGCTACGGTTTGCCCGAGCACCCGACACCTTCAATCACCAGCCCAATGCACAGGGATTACAGCGCAGTTCCTCAGTCCTGTCCAGTCAGACGTTCGCTCTGATCCTCGTGATCTCATTGCGTGCCCGGTGAAAATATTTCTCGATTGACTGCGCACCTGCGGGGGCCCGAGCGCGCGCTCTTTACGGCAATTCCTGTAACATCGCCTCGGCCATTCCCTGAGGCTCGCGGTGTACGCACCGGATCACGATAACCGAGAGCGGGCTAAGACATTCAGAGCCAACGGTTCCCGAGCGCGGCCCCGAAAACATGCGTGCCCACCCACCCCGTTGGCCTCGTGTTTGCAACACAAACGCGGAACCGAAATCTCCCCGGAGGATGTTGATGAGAAAACAAACGCAGTCTCTATGGATTCTTGCCGCACTCGCGACGGTGCTGGTCGCTGTCCCGCTGTTTGCACAGCAGTCCGACACGCAATCTGCCAATTCGCCATCATCGCAGCCGCAACACGAGGACCCTGGCCAGGCACAGCCGCCCGCGAATCAGAACGGCAACGACTCCCAGGCCCAATCGTCCGACAAGACTCAGACCTTCAGCGGCACGATCATGAAGTCGGGCAGCAAGTACGTTCTTCAGGATGCCAGCGGCAAGACATACGACATCGACCGCCAGGACGGACTGAAGGAATACGAAGGCAAGCAAGTCCGGGTTACCGGTACGCTCGATCCTGACGGGAAAACCATCCACATGAAGTAATGATCTCTCCAGTCGGCAGGGCGCACACGAAGGGGGCCAGATCATCGGCCCCGTTCTCTTTGTAGAGCGCAGCCGCCTCTAAGAAGTGTCGATCAGCGACGAACGCAGATCCCGAGGTCAAGGAACACTTCCCTTCTTCTTTCATCCCTGCGAAAGACTTCGAAAAATCTGACGGGCCAAGCCGGCGACGCTGTATCCGTTCGGCGAAGGCTGCTAACCCGAGGGTTAACGAAATCTGCATGCGAAGCCTCGCGCACGCAGTGCGGACGACGTCGACGACGAGAGCGATATCCTTTGCTGCCAGCGAATTAGCCGGAGCTCTCCATCTCAAGTGCAGCAAGTTCCCTGCGCGGCCCCACAATTGCTTAATTCATACGCGAGATCAAGAGCCCGGCGTCCGATGCGACGCCAGTGAGCCGGGAACGGCGGAGGTAAGGTATGAAATTCTTCAAGAGAGTCCAACGGAACGAGACGCTGCTCGCAGCCTTAACCCTGTTGATGCTTCTCGTTCCGGCCTACGCGCAACAAGAGATGGACCCGACTTGGTACGATCCCTGGGCCCAGCCCAGTCCGGCGGTTGCTGCAAAGGCGAAGCTACAGAAGGTCCGCCCGGCTAATTCGCGCTTGAAGAGTTCGCGGGCACTGGACACGCGCAACAGGGAAGCCACAAAGTCGGCACCGCTTGCCGCAATGCAGCCTGTCAAGAGTGCAGCCCTCAGGCCGTGACCATGCAGGGCTGTGGTGACGCCTGGAATGGCTTCGCGTTCGGAAGGTTGATTTGCCGACAAGCGAGGGGACGACCCAATACGAGTCCGATGAGTTATTCCGGTCTCTTCCGGAATGGGTCCATGGCCGAGTGATCAATGATCTTCGGCGACAGCGTCGCGGCAGTCATTCTTCGCACAAGCTGAATATGCTCCCGAAGAGCGAATCTCAGCTCGGCCAGAATTGGGTTGCAACTCCGGCTCTAGCGCCGAAACAGCCCTGCCGCACAGAACTCTGATTCGATCTTCGAGGGTAGAACGCTCGGACACTTGAATCAAAATGCCATACCAAGGCGAATTCGCCTATACACGATCTTCTGTAGTCGTGCCGCGCATGCGTTTGTTTTCGCCCCGTTCAAACTCATCACACAGCTCGGTTACCAACTCCATCAGCTTGCTGCTGTCAGTCTCGGTCGCCGCTTGTGCGGCAAGTTCTTGCCATCTCTTTCGCTCATGGGGCTCGCCGCCGCCCATGTACACCTCCAGATGCGACAAGTTCACACCTTTTACGACGTGCCACTCACGCGAAAGCAAGACATAAAAAGCTCTTGCGGCAGTGGGCAACTTCCCCGTGGGGGTACATTCTGAAAATGTTTTCCGCCTAATTCCGCTGCAATTGAATTGCCGCATGCCCAAGCCCCCGCGATTTGCAGAACCTTCAATCACTTGGCTCAAATCCTTAGGCACTGACCGGAGGCGGCCTCGCGGGTAAAATCTGCGCGCGCAATGGTGCTCACAATCCTCGATTGGCCGAGACTCCGGGCTACTGCACGGTAAATACGATCGCAACGCGGTCCCACGGGCCCATTCCGCGGATCGGACGTTCTTGCGGACGGCAATCGTTACACCACCGTAAGTCCCGTGACTTCGAGGCTTCCATCCGATCTGACACCTTACCGCCGGCCCTGTCAGCTCTATATTCGACCTCACGATTCGCCGGTTGCTTCAAAAGACAAGAAACGTCCCGGACTCAAAGAGTCACGGGACGCTCCGGTTTGAAGCAGCTCTCCCCCAAGCTGCTCCAGCAGCCTCGACACTGCATAAGTTCCGGAGTCGAATTCCCTCAACTTCAGAACTTCTCCCCGAGGCTGCGATCTCGTCGGAACCTTCTTTCGCTTGTTGGACAGGACCGAGACAGACCCCGAAGACCGGCCCAGTCGGCAATGGGGGTAGGTTGGCGTGGCTCGACTGGGCGAAAAATAACTTACACCCAGGTCCACGATTGTCAAGCAAAATCCGCACTGGGCGCGGCATTTGGCCGGGCCGGCCTCAAACAATCTCACCGAAAGCGCGGGCGGCATCCGACAGATTCCCGGGTTTCCTTGCACGGTCATGCGCTCTCCGCGTTACGGAGGCTGGCCTTGCTGACGCACGACTCAGCGCAGCGCCGGCAACTGGCAGAGGCGTGACTCTTCCCTGACCATGCAGGGGGGGATTGACCTTCGCCTGCGTTGCCATCGCCGAAGTGAGAAATCGGTCCCTCGTCTGTGCCCACCAGGTCGCCGAAGCGGCGCAGCGCAGCCCCGTATCCGCGCTGGTTGAAGCCCCGCCACTCCCGAGTGTGAGTTCCGAACAGGCGATCAAAGAAGAAAAAGCCGATGCCGAAATTCTTGTCCATCAGTCCTTGATCGTTGAGCGCCCAGTGATGAATGTCATGGGACCGCCGGGCGCCGACGAACCAGAATTTCAGCCAGCGGCTGCGCTCCATCCAGAAGCCCGCCACGTGCATGCGGTCATGCAGGTAGCTGAACATGAGAAAGCTCCACGCCAGGGAGGTGCCGACGAACGCGATCTGATAGCGCCGGGCCACGCCAAGCAGATGCAGCAACGCGACCGACGAGGCGAGGACGATAATCCCGGGGATGAGCCATTCCAGTCCGACGTTGCCCAGGGCAATTTCGCCGGTGGTCGCATCGTGATAGCCCGGACTTGGCCGCTGTGGCTGCAATGGGCCGTACAGCACCAGGTGATGCTTCATGTGACTCCTGCTCAGGAAGCCGATCTTGCCACTGTGCAGCAGGCGGTGCAGAAGGTAGCCGAGCAGTTCGGACGTCAAAATCGAAGTTGCCATCCAGGCGAGCAGCGAGAGCGCGTTTTTCATAATGGCGGACATTAGTGTGGCTGGAGAACGACTCGCAAGCGACAAGGCGCGCCAGGAAGGATGTGTCGCACTATGCCGGGCGGTGTCGCCGGGGCGTAGACATCAGCGGGTTTGAGGAAAGCGACGATTCAGAGGGAGCTAGTTCGTCGCCTGAATCGGAAGGCGGACCCGCTTCAATCCGACCTGTTCGAGCAGTCGCGGGAAGCGGGGATCGTTGCGGAGCGGGTCGGCCAGCGGCTCGCTGGGCAGATAGACAAGATATTCGCTGCGCTCTGTCCTGGCGGCTTCGAGCCACTGGAAGGCGTGATTGAGATCGTGCATGCCGGTGTAGACCAGAGCGAAATAAATCGGTGAAACGTACGTGTGGCCAGCCACCTGCTTCAGCTTCTGAACGATCTGGTTGGCCTTAGCGGCTTCGCCGGAAACCGCGTACTCGTGTCCGAGCAGGGCAAGAACTGCAGGGTTGTCGGGAGAGACGGCAAGAATCTTTTGGAAGGCACCGCGCGCCTCAGCATGCATGCCCTTCAACTCGTAAGCGCGCCCGATGTTGACGAGAGCAATGGCGTAGCTGGGATCGAGTTCGAGTGACTTGGAGTTCTGTTCGATGGTGCGGTCGAACTGCCGCTTCTGGTAGTAAGCCTCCCCCAGGGCGGAGGTGAGCAGAGGGTTGATGGGATCGAGTTCAAGCGCACGTTTGCGCTCGGCAACGGCGGCATCGAGATCGCCGATGGCCGTCAGGTAGTAAGCGTAGAACTGGTGCGCGGTCGCATAGTCGGGACGCAGTTGCAAGGCGCGAACAAATTCCGTTCGCGCTTCCGGAAGATTCCACTCGTAGACGGTGTCGGAGTAGCCCAGCGAGACGTGCGCTTCAGCTAGGGTCTCGTCGAGTTGGAGAGCTTTGCGGGCAGCTTCCTCGGCTTGGGGGAAAGCCTGGCTGGGAGGCAGTGTGGTGAATGGGGCTGATCCCAGCAATTCATAGCAATCGGCGAGTCCCGCGTAAGGCGGAGCGTAGGTGGGGTCGATGGCAATCGACTTCTTGAACAAGGCCAGGGCCTGGGTCAGGCTCGCGCTGGTGCGCTTGTTCCAGAAATAGCGACCTTCCAGATAAGCGAGGTAGGCGTCGCGATTGACCTCGCGCGCGGGGGCAGAGTGGAGAGGCAGCTTGCGGAAGACTTCGCTCGCGATCGCGTCGGCAACTTCCTTCTCGACAAGCAGCAGGTGCTGCAGGTCACGATCGTAGCTCTCGCCCCATACCACGGTCTGATTGCTCACTTGCACCAGTTGGGCTGTGGCCGCGACCTGGTCGCCAATGCGGCGTACGCTGCCTTCGAGAACATAATCGACATGAAGATCCTTCGACAGTCGCTCCAGTTGGGCGGCGGCGTAAGCCGGAGACAGGCGAATCACGCTCATGTGCTGGGGATGAAGCTGACCTAGCCGGCTGACCATCTCTTCGGTGATTCCAGCCGCGACAAAGTCCTCCCCGGATTCTCCGCTCAGATTTTTGAAGGGACGGACGGCCAGTGTGATTTTGCCCGGGAGCGGAGGCCAGACTACGGACCTGGCCCAGCGGACGCCCACTGCGACCAAGACTGTTCCGAGCGTGACCGCGATCCAGAACGATGGTGTGTGACGCGGGCGCGGTCGGTCGACGTCCAGGTCCGGGTCGGAGGGATTGAGAGTTTCCGGCGTCGTGGGGGGATCGTCACCGTTTGAGTCAGGACGGCTGAGCTGCTCCTGCCACCAGGCATCCAGTTCGGTCTTGTACGCGAAAACGCGGGACCCTTCTTCGGGCGAGCTCGCCTTGAGTCGGCGGACGGGCAAGCCCCTGGTCTTTTCCCAACGCTGGACGGTGCGTTCGGTCTTGTGCAGGTGGTCCGCGACAGCTTTCCAACCTTCGAGGATGTCCTCCTGCACGCCCTCATCCGCCATGCAAACTCTCCTGACCGGGATCTGCGGTAGCGAAAGTCGGGAGAGTGTATCGTGCCTCGGATGGTTATTCAACGGCGCGACGGAGGAGGAAAACGGCAGTTCACCGCGCCAATTTCTAGCGGTCCGATTCAAATTTGGAGGACGGAGGCGGCGGGCGCGAGAGCGCAGATTCGAGTAGCGATCGCGGACTGAGCGGCGCAGGGAAGACCCCACCTGGCGGAACCAGCGAGAAGGTGGTCGCAGTCGAGGGAAATTGTTGGAACGGCGTAGGTTGTCGGACACCTGGGGCGCTCGAAACATGTCTGCATCCTAGCCAGCAGCGGCAGTTGGGCTGGGCCTGAACGTAGGCTGGGTCTGCGGGGATGGCAAGTGACAAACTACGACGCGGGCGCGGATGTCGGACTTTGTCGTGGGGGTGTTCAGACTAGCGACCGGAAGAATGAGCGCCGGGCCCACTCCGCTCAGGGTAGGCGACGCACGCGGCGGCCGACAGAGTAGGGCTAGGGCCGTGCCCCCAATCTGCCAACTTTGACCTATTTCGCGGTGGCTAGCTGGCCGAGTTGGGCCAGAGCCTTCTTGACGTCTTCGGCGTCGGCGTAGTTCGGGTTCATCTTCAGCACCAACAGCAGCTGTTCTTTGGCCGGCGCGGGTTGATTCAGTTTCTGGTAGGTCAACCCCAGATGGTAGTGGAATGTGGCGTCGTTCGGATTCTTGTTCACCGCGTCCTTGAAGAGCTCGAGGGCCGTGCCCAGGTTGCCTTTCTGATAGTAGGCCCAGCCCAGGGTGTCGGCCGCGTTCGCGTTGTCAGGCATAAGGCGGCGGGCGGTCTGCGCCAGCGAGATGGCCACATCGATATTGCCCCCGGTAATAAGCATGACATAGGCGAGATTGTTGGAAGCGACCGGGTTGTCGGGCTGGATGGTGAGCGCTTTCTGGTACATGTCTTTGGCGCTCGTCCAGTTTTTCTGCGCTTCGTAGAGTTGTCCCAGGAAGATAGGAAAGAAGACCTCGTTCGGGTTGTCCTTGGCCGACTGCTGATAAGTCGCGATAGCCTGGTCGACGGAGCCTTCCGCCTTGAAGACCTGGCCAAGTTTGAGCAGGGCATCGGAATTCTTCTTGTCCAGTTCGGCCGCTTTGCGTAGTGCGGCTTCAGCTCCCTTCGTGTCCTTCTTGTTGTTGAACAGCGCCGTTCCCAGCAGGTCGTAGAGCGCGCTGCTGTTGGGAACCTTGGCGATCTGCGCGTTGGCGGCGGCGACGGCTTTGTCGACGTCCTTCTGCAGGATGTAGACGGTCATCAGCCCGTTCAGAGCATCGCTGTTGGCGGGATCGATGTCCAGGGCCTTCAGGTAAGACTTCTCGGCCTGGGGAAGCTGGTTCTGGATCTGGCGCAACTTGCCCATCTGTACATAGCCGGCAGGATTCTGGGGCGCGACTTCGATGGCCTTGTTGATGTCCTGCTCGGCCTTGCCGAACTGCTTGCGGTTTACCTCGGCGATGGCACGTAGAGCGTAGCCGTCGACCGCCGCGGGCTGAGCCTGGATGATGGTAGACGCGGTCTGATCGAGAGCCTCCCAGTCACTTTTGCGCATGGAGACTGCGGCGAGGGCGTGTTGGGCTTCCATGAGGTCGGGACGGAGGCGGACCGCTTCGCGCCACTCCGTCTCGGCGCGCCCGCTGTTGCCCTGCTGGCTGAGGGCCACACCCAAGTGATAGTGGGCGACAGCGTTCTCGGGATCGCTCTTGAGCGCGGCCTGGAGAGAGTTAACGGCTTCGTCGTAGTGCCCGTCACGTATCTTGATCTGGCCGCGGTAAACCAGCGCCTCAACATCCTGGGGATTGGCTTTCAGAATCTCATCGTTCAACTTGCGCGCTTCGTCAAGCCGGTTCTTCAGAATAAGGAGCTGGATATAGTTCTTCTTGGTCTGGATGTCCTTGGGGTGATCGCTATAGAGCGAGCCGTACTCGACGAGGGCTTTATCGAGATCGCCGGTGGCAAAGTAGTAGTCCCCCAACATGCGATAGCCGGCGGGAATGTCAGAGAGATCCTTCTTGGTCCGAGTCAGGAAGGCCTCCGCGTCGGCCTTCTTGCCCTCCAGCATGTAAAGGCGGGCCAGAGAAGAGCGCGGATCGGGATTCTTTGGGTCGACGGTGACGGCGTGCTTGAACTGCTCCTCGGCTTCGGGAAGACGGCCCCGCGACTGGTAGAAACCGCCGAGGGCAAGCTGAGCGTTCATAGCCCTGGGATCAAGAACCGCGGCCTTCTTCAGGCTGACTTCAGCTGCGTCATACTGCTGGGCCTGAATCTGCATGATGGCGTAGTTGAGGAAGGCTTCGGAGCGATTGGGGTCCAGGGCGATGGCCTTCTGCATCTCTTGCATCGCGCCGGGGAGGTCGCCCTGGCGGTCCTTGAAATTCGCCAGCGCCATGTGGACGTCAGGATTGTTGGGCTGCTTGGCCGTCAGGATCTCGAGGTTCTCTTGCGCCTCCTTGAAGTACTTGGCTGAGACCAGCATGTTGGTGATGTCGATGCGGGCCTGGTAGTTCTCGGGATCGAGTTCGAGCGTGCGGGTCAATTCCTGGAACGCGCGGTTGCCCTCTTGCAACTTGAGGTAGGTGAGCGCGAGTTGGTAGTGAGCTTGGGCGAAGCGCGGGTCGACCTGGATCGCGTTGCTGTACTGAATCGCCGCCTCCCGGTACTTACCCTTCTCGGAATAACGCTGGCCGCTCTCGAAATATTTCTGCTTGCGCACGTTGGGATCGCGAGAACAGCCTGCGAGCAAGCCGGCACTCAGAAAGAGGAGTACGAACAAGCGGAATGCGGAACTACGCCTCATGGCTAAGTCTCCCAACGTGAGCGCGCTGCGCGCACCCTGTAGTGGTGTTCGATGATGGCTTTCGCGGTGCAACCGAGGCACCCGAAGAAGACCCACTTGACGCGATGACGAGAAGTCTCTTCATGAAATCCGGGGTGGCCGGGTGCGACCAGGTACAGGAACATCGTAAGGTCTGGCGGTTCATTGGGGGATGTACTGATTGAGTAACGGGGCAACTTTTCCCGTGAAGGGAAGCACCCGCTGGAGGGCGGAGTCGACCGACTCCCCCGGGAGCATGTGAGTGGTGATGCGTACCAGCGATCCATCACTGCGATTCATGCGGATGGAATCTGTGACCAGGTAGACCCGAGCCCAGTACTCGCTGGCGACGGCGCGATCGTGCGCCCAGTACCAGTAGAGGACCAGCTGGCGATCGGTGCCCTTGGCAATCACGTAGCGATTGACAATGAAGGGGGCATGGCCCTCCACGGAAAGCGTGATGCGGCGCGAGTCGACCGGCGTCCACCCCGCGCCGGGCAGGCAGTTCTTGGGGGAGTGAATGGTGTCTCCCGCACGCTGAGTCGGGAAGTAGGCGATGAATAGGTCAGTAAAGGGCTTGCTTTCATCGTCGGAACGGTAGATCCGGAGGAGAAAGTCCCCGGGGCCGAGCACCTCGCGCACATCCTTGGGGATTTCTACGTCGGTGCCGCTCCAATTGCCGACCTGTTCGGGAAACGACGCCAGTGGCAGGCGCGGCGGAAAGACTTCACTACGACCGCGTGCCTGCAGAAACAGAGCCGTGCTAGCCAGGAGCACGAGCGCGATCAGGAAACGAGCGTTAAGGCGCATCAGCGGGACTCTCCTTTCAGCCACACCCACTGCAGGGCGCGATGCAGGAGAAAGAGCAAAGCCAGCGATACCACGAAGATCAGCCAGCCCGAGAAGGCGTGAAAGAAACCCTCGGCCTTTTCGGGATCCCAATACTGCACGAGTAACCCGGTGCCGACGATGCGAAAGCTGTTGGCCAGGACTGCGATGGGAACGGCTCCAAGCGCCAAGGCCACGCGGACTACCTTGCGGGGCTCGAGGAGGTATCCGTAAATCACGGCGAGGGTGGCAAGCGACATCAGGGAACGGATTCCGCTGCAAGCCTCGGCCACTTCGAGTGCCATGGCGGGTAACTGGATTACGTTGCCTTCGCGCAATACGGGAACGCCGAGGGCGGGCAGCGTCCAGGCAGCGGCTTTGGAAGCCAGCAACTGCAAGGGAAAGGTGATCTCATTGAAAATGATGTTGGGGATCGGAATCATGAACAGCAGGAACAGCCAGGCGAAAACAGCGGCTCCGAGATGATTCCAGCCGTAGATCAGGACGACCACTCCTGCGATGGCCAGCAGGAAGGAGAAGCGTGACAGGAAAAGTTCCGCCCCCAGCACTCCCGCCATCAGAACAAGGAGCGCGCAAAAGAGAACCAGCAGTCCGGACCAGGACGGCCGCGAGGGCAGACCGTGCAAGCGATCCTTTTGCTGCCAAATCACGAACAAAGAGAAGGCTGGAACGAAGAAGCCGTGGGAATAGTTCGGGTCGCGATTCCACTGCCTGATCAGATGTCCGAGCACGGGAGCGTACAGCCAGGCCAGCACGGCACAGAGCACCAGCACCTGCCACAGCGGCGTGGACTCCAAGGACGCGCGATCACTGGCGAGCGGCGGGGATGCGGCTTGTGCGGCAGGGCTCAAAACGGAAAAGTTAAGTCGAGGGGTGTCCAGACTGAGGATATGCGAACGGCTGGAGGGGTGCAATCACCGAGTGCTTCAATAGTGACCTTGGTTTGCCTAACCGCGAGTGGCGAGATCGGAGGAGGATGGGAAAAAGATTGGACACGGGGAGGGCTGAGACTTCCCTTGGGAAGTGGGCTGAGCTTTGACCAGTCTGAGCAAGAGACTCCTTTTTTGACAATAAGTTAGAAGCGTATTTTCGGGATAGGAGAAAAGTAATACCCACTTGTTACTTTGGAGTGGGTAAAAACTTTCCCTTCCTGGGGGCATGCTGTAGGCTATCTGCTAGTTGACAGGGGCGGGTGGACTAGTCTTCTTTCCGGCCCAAGCCATTGAAAACAAGCAATAAAAGTGCAGACTGAAAGCTGACCGTCGGGCCGGGTAATTGGCACATGTCGTGCTCTGAACCAGCCCGCCAAAACATCCGACCCAATAGTGATATTCCCCCGGCTAGAAACTAGCGTTTATATGTCCAAAGATTTCCCTGAAAACGCGGGAGGCAACGGTACGCGAGGCGCCGAAGCTGCCGAGCACAGCTTCGTCGAGAGCCTTGGCCAGAACATGCGTGCTCTGGAGGTCGTGATCCGCGAACTGGCGAGGAACGAAGTTCCGGTCCTGCTGTTGGCGGAGGCGGGAGCGGGAAAGGAAGCGACGGCGGAACGGATTCACCAGATGTCGGAACACCGGGAGGAGCTGTTTCGGGTGGTACCGTGCGCGGAGATCGTTCCCGAGATTCTAGCCGCCAGAGGAACCGAGGGGCTGCTCGAGACTACGGGCACGGTGTACCTGGAAGAGTTGGCCGATCTCAGCCCGGCCTGCCAGGAAGGCCTTCTGCAATCGCTGGCGGAGCCGAAAGGGAACGGGCACCCGATCCGGACACGCACGCGGTTAATTTGCGGAAGCGCTCGTGAACTCGAAGCCGAAGTAAAAGCGAACCGCTTTCGTGAGGATCTTTATTACCGCGTGAGCGCGGTGTGTTTGCGGCTTCCACCTCTGCGGCAGCGGAAAGAGGACATTCCGTGCCTGGTGAAGTTTTTTCTGAGCAAGTATGCGCGGGATTTTCGCCGTCCCGTGCCTCAGCTAAGTGTCCAGACGCAACGTTTGTTCCAGGAATATGCCTGGCCGGGAAACATCCGGGAGCTGGAAGATGCGGCGAAGGCGATCGTGGCGCTGGGTGATGAGTCGGTGGCGATGGGTGGATTGCGGTCTTTATTAATGAGGTCGGAAAACGGGAGCAATGGCGAGCGGATTTCGCTGAAGCAGGCGTCGCGGGCGGCGTCGCGCGAAGCCGAGAAGGAATTGATCCTGAGAGTATTGAATCGCACCCGGTGGAACCGGAGGCGGGCGGCGCAAGAGTTGCAGATCAGTTACAAGGCCCTGCTCTACAAGCTGAAGCAGATCGGATACCAGGACTACGGAGCGTCATAAGCGGTCAGGAGAGAATTATGGAAGGGACAATGAAGCTCGGGATTTTCTTGTTGGTGGGGGTGCTGGCGTCGGGCGCGTCGGCACAGGCGAATGCCAAGGCGAGTGACGGGCCCGCGAAGCCGGACAAAGTGCCGAGCGAGGCGGTGTCGGTGGCTGGACCCGATTACAAGATCGGTGCCGATGACACTTTGCACATTTCTGTGTGGAAGGAACCGGATCTGACCGAGACGCTTCCGGTGCGGCCGGACGGCAAGATTTCCATGCCGTTGTTGAACGATGTGGTGGCCGCCGGATTGACGCCTTCCGATCTCGCAGATTCGATCAGCACTAAGCTGAAAAAATATATTTCGGACCCGCGCGTTACCGTGATCGTGACGGCAATGAACAGTCAGAAGATCTATGTGATGGGCGAGGTGGCGCATACCGGTCCGATGCCGCTACAGCCCAACATGACGGTGTTGCAGGCGCTGGCCACGGCAGGTTTCAGCCAATTCGCCAATACCAAGGGCATCTATGTGCTGCGCACGGATAGCGGGAAACAGCAGAAGATTCCTGTGAACTACAGGGCGCTGATCAAAGGCGACGCGATCGACCAGAACCTGGTGCTTAAACCCGGCGACACGGTCGTGGTCCCGTAAGGATTTGATGATGAAGATACGCCAAACAACGTGCGTGCTGGTGGTGCTGGTGGCGGGCTCGCTGGGAGCCTGGGGACAGGATCCTGCCGGGCAGGCTCCGGCCGAGGGACAGCAGAGCACTCCTCCGCCGGCAGCGTTCGGGCAGGATAACCCGCCGGTGCTGCTGAATGACAACCCGCCGATTTCCGGGTTGGACCGCCCATCGCTGGAACCGAACATTCAACCGCGCAGCATGCTGCTCGGTGGGGTCGAGGGCAGCGAGTCGCTCGATACCAACATCGGCAGCGACGCCTATCCGGCGATTCACTCGGTGACGCGCGGTCTGGGCGGCCTGACCATGCAGCGCCTCTGGAGCCGCTACCAGCTGGCGGCAGCCTACGTTGGCGGAGCGGCTTACTACAACCTCGCGGGCCAGGGAGTGAAGCAGATCCAGGAAGTGCAGGCGCAGCAGAGCCTGTTGTGGAGAACGGGGCAATTCACGTTGCGGGACTCCTTCAGCTACTTGCCGGAGGGTTCCTTCGGTTACGGTTCTTACGGAGGGTCGGGCGGATTTCAGCTGGGTCTGGGTGGAATCGGCGAAGGCATGGGCGTGTTGGGCAGCGGGTTCGGAGGGCACTACGGCATCCTGGGATCGGAGCAATTCGGTTCGCTCGGCCAGGAGTCGCGCATCACCAACGTCGCAGTGGCGGACGTGGTCGAGAACCTGACCCCGCGCTCCTCGGTGACGGCCGCCGGCTCCTTCGGCCTGGTGCACTTCGACAATGCGTCCGCCGGGCTCATCAACAGCCGGCAGGTGGGGGCGCAGGCCGGGTACAACTACACCCTGGGTCCGAAGGACCAGATTGCCCTGATGTTCGGCTACCAGACGTTTCATTTTCCGGGATTGATCGGCACCGACAACATCAATACCGAGTCGGTGCAGTTCATGTACGGCCGCCGGGTGTCGGGCCGCATGGACCTGGTGTTGGGAGCAGGGCCGCAGTGGACACGGATCGAGGATCCGTTGTCGGGAACGATTTCGCACCTGTCAGGAAGTGGACTGGCGTCGTTGCGCTACAAGTTCAAGCGGGCAACGGCCGCGGTCAGCTACGAGCGCTTCAATACCAGCGGGTCTGGGTTTTACGCGGGAGCAGAGAGCGACGTGGTGCGCATCAACGCGGCGCGCTCGTTCTGGCGGCGCTACAGCGCGGAGGGGGATATCGGGTTTTCGCATAACAAGCGGCTGGAAACGAGCCTGCTCGGTGTGGACTCGAACTCCTACAAATACATCTTCGCGGGCTTCGCGGTGCGCCGGCAATTCGGCTACAACTGGGGTGCATTCCTCAGCTACCAGTTCAACGATCAGATTCTGGATAGCACGTGCACGGTGGGTGGAGCCCCGTGCGGGAACCGGATCTCGGTCCGGCATGTCTTGACCATTGGCCTGGATTGGCACTTCCGGCCGATACGGATCGATTAATTTCACGGCTGCCGGGAGCGGCGGCCAGAACGGAAATACTGGAATGATTGAGAATCGCGATCTCACGATAGACGACTACCTGTCCATGTTGCAGCGGCGGATGAAGTTGATCCTGATTCCGACGCTGCTGGCGCCGCTGGCGGGATTCCTGATCTCGTACGCGTTCACGGCGAAATATACCTCGCAGGCCCTGGTGCTGGTGGAAGGCCAGAAAGTGCCCGAGGGGGTAGTGCAGTCGCAGGTCACTCAAGACCTGGCGCAACGGGTCGCCACCATGCAGCAACAGGTGTTGGGACACAACCGCCTGCAGCCCATGATCGAGCAACGCCACCCGGGACTGCTGCGGGGCGGCAAGAACCTGGATGATGTGATCGACGACATCCGCCAGGGCGTGCAGATCGAGCCCGTGTGGACCGATCTGACCGGTATCGCCAGTCCTGGCGGCGCGAAACGGAAACCAGGACAGGGCACCAGCGTGCCGGGATACTACGTGAACTACACCGGTCCCAGCCCCAAAGAGGCCCAGGACATTTGCAACGATCTGACCTCGATGATGCTGTTCGAGAACCAGAACACGCGCGAGCAAGTGGCACAGAGCACGACCGATTTCATCAGCCGTCAGCTGGAGGAGGCCAAGCACAACCTCGACGACCAGGACTCGAAGCTGGCCGCCTTCAAACGGCAATATGCCGGGCAGCTGCCGGGCGACGAAGACAACAACCTGAAAGTGCTGGGCTCGTTGAATTCGCAACTGGATGCCGATACCCAGACCGTAAACCGGGCGCAGCAGGACAAGGCCTACACCGAGTCGTTGCTCGCGCAGCAACTCGCCGCCTGGAAGTCGTCGCAGGGAACCACCAATCCGCAGAGTCTCGAGCAGCAGTTGACCACGCTGCAGGGGCAGTTGCTGTCGTTGCAGGCGCGCTATACGGAAGACCATCCCGATGTGATCAAAGCCAAAGCCGACATCGCGGAAGTCAAGAAGAAGCTGGCCGAGGTTAACGATGCCGCGGCCAAAGGCGCGGACCCGACCGACAAGGCGAGCTTAAGCGAGCCGCCGGAGATTCGGCAGCTACGGTTGCAGATCCACCAGTACGGGGAAGTGCTGGCGCAAGCGACCCGCGAGCAGAAGCGAATCGCGGACCAGATCCGGCTCTACCAGAGCCGGGTGGCGATCAGCCCGGAAGTGGAGGAGAAGTACAAGCTTCTGACCCGCGACTATGACACGGCGCAGAAATTTTACACGGACCTGCTGGCGAAAAAGAGCACCTCGGAGATGGCGACTGACATGGAAAAGCGGCAGCAGGGCGAGCAGATGCGCCTGCTGAACCAGGCCAGCCTGCCGGAGTCGCCGAGCTTCCCGAACCGCCTGCTGTTTGCGGGCGGCGGACTGGGCGCAGGGTTGGTCGTGGGACTCGGACTGGCGTTGTGGCTGGAGATGCGGGACAAGTCGATCCGCAACGAGGCCGATGTCGAGGCCAGCCTGCAATTGCCGGTACTGGTCTCGCTACCGTGGGTAACTGAGGACGAAGAGAAGAACGGAAACGGCAAGTTCTGGAACAAAGACAAGGCCGGCGCGGATGCCGCGAAAGAGAAAGTCGGGGTCTAGGCGACCGCTATGTACAAAGAGTTTTTTGGCTTACGGGCGAACCCGTTCAATGTGAATCCGGACCCGCGTTATTTGTTCCTGACGCGGCACACGGAGGAAGCGCTGGCCTGCCTGACCTATGGCATCCAGAGCCGCAAGGGGTTCGTGCTGCTGACCGGAGAAGTGGGCACGGGCAAGACGACGCTGATCAACAAGCTGCTGGAGTGGCTGCGATTGCAGCAGGTGGCGACGGCGTTCGTCTTCAACTCACGGATGAACGTTCCCCAGTTCCTCGACTACATGATGGCGGACTTCGGGATTCCCTGCGAGACGAGATCGAAGAGCCAGATCCTGCAGCGTCTCTACAACTGGCTGCTCGACCGTTACCGCGCAGGCGAGACCGCGGTGCTGATCGTCGACGAGGCGCAGAACCTCACCGACGAAGTGCTGGAAGAGATCCGCATGCTTACCAACCTGGAAACGTTCACGGAGAAGCTGCTGCAGATCGTGCTCGTCGGCCAGCCTGAGCTGGAAGCCAAGCTGAAGCAGCCGCAGTTGCGGCAGTTGCGCCAGAGACTGACGCTGCGGGCCAAAACCCATCCGCTAACGCTCGAAGAAACCAAGGCGTACGTGCAACAGCGGCTACGCATCGCCGGGTCCGACGGGCGGCAGATTTTCGAGCCCGAGGCCCTGGTGGCAATTCACAAGTATGCCAACGGAATTCCACGCGTGGTGAACCTGGTGTGTGAGCACTGCCTGGTGAGCGCGTTCGTCGATCAGAAGCCGACGATTCCAGCGGCAATCGTAGATGCTGTCGCCGGGGATTTCGATCTGGGCGACAACACGGCATCGGCGGCAATGACGGTGGCGCCAGCGCCGCCGGCCACGAATGGCGAAAAATTTGATCTGGTGGAAGCGCTGCGGACGCTGGCTACGCTGGCGGACAAGCTGCGACAGTCCGAGCAAGATATGCCGAAGGAAAGGAAATCATGAGCCGAATTCACGAAGCACTCAAGCGAGCGGAACAGGAACGGGCAGCCTCCCAGGGCGGACGGGTGGAGTCCACGCCCGCGGGGGATCTCGGGGCCCCCGTGACCGGACCAGTCATGCCGGAAACGGCGAATCCGGGCGGGAGTTCGGCCGCGGTGGCGACCGCTCCGGCGCCGGCAGTCGCGCCGGGCGCCGGCATGCCGTCGTTTGCCAGCCAGTTCACCTTCGACACGTTGCTGGCGCGCTGCGCGCAAAGCGAGTGGAAACCCGATCCCAAGACGATGCTCTTCTTTAACCGCGAGGAGAACGCGCGCGGCGCGGAGCAGTTCCGCACCCTGCGTTCACGCCTGTACCAGATGCGCGAGAAAGGGTCGCTGAAGAAGATCCTGGTGACCAGCGCGCTGCCGAAAGAAGGGAAGTCGTTTGTCTCGGCGAACCTGGCGCAGGTGCTGGTGAAGCAGCACGGGCGGCGGGTCCTGCTGATCGACGGGGACCTGCGCGTGGCGCGGCTGCATTCGGCGCTCGGGACGACGTCGGCACCGGGACTGGGTGAGTACCTGCTGGGAGAGAGCGACGAATTCTCCATCATGCAGCGGGGGCCGATGGACAACCTGTTCTTCATTCCCTGCGGACGTTACGTCGCGCAACCGGCGGAGCTCATTGCGAACGGTCGGTTGAAGATGTTGATGCAGCGCGTGGAGCCCCTGTTTGACTGGATCATCATCGATTCGCCACCGGCAGTGCCGGTTTCCGATGCCAGCCAGCTCGCGAATTTCTGCGATGGCGTGCTGATGGTCGTGCGTTCGAACTCGACTCCCTATGACACGGCCCAGAAGGCGCGTCAGGAGTTCCATGGGAAGACGCTGGTCGGCGTGGTGCTGAACGGAATCAGCCGGGCGGATTCGTACGCTCGTTACTACTACGACGTTTACGAGAAGACACCCCAACAAAAGGGGTAGGGGCCCTTGATCAGACTCTTCAATGTTTACTACCCGGTCCGCACGCTGGTTTTGCTGGCGGTGGAAGCGATGGTGGTGTTCACCTCGTTCTTGCTCGGGGTGGTACTGGCATTTCCAGATGAGAAATATATCGTCCTGAACTACCAGGGCGGATATTTCAAGATTCTGGTGGCCACGGTCGTCGTGCTGATCTGTTCGCACGGGTTCGACTTGTACGATGCCACCCGCTTCGACGCGAAGGGGGAATTGTATTTCCGGCTATTCCTGGTGCCGGGATTGCTGGCCCTGCTGCTGGCGGGAATCGGATTCGCTTTTCCCAATGCGTTGCCAGGGAATAACGCGTCCGTGATCGCGCTGGTCATCCTGACCCTTGGGCTGTTCGGCTGGCGAACCGCGTACGGGTGGCTGATCCAGCAGCCGTACATGCAGGAGAAGGTTTACGTCCTGGGCACGGGGGAGCAGGCCCGGCGGCTGGTGCAGGGTTTGCGGCAGCGCCGGGAACTCGGCGTCGAGGTAATCGGCTGGAGCGGGAATGTGGAAGGTGCGCTCACGCGCGAAACGGCCGCCGATCACTTGATGGAGTTAGCCAAAGCCCATCGCGTGCACCGCGTCATCGTGGCCATGCCCGACCGGCGCGGAACGATCCCCGTACAGGAGTTGCTGCAGTTGCGTCTAAATGGCGTCAGCATCGAAGAAGCGACTTCGTGGCTGGAGAAAATTTCAGGGCGCATCGAGGTTGAGCAGCTTTATCCGAGCTGGCTGATTTTCGCCGAAGGGTTCCGGTTCAGCAGCAGTTTCAATCTGATGCGGCGGGCGCTCTCGACCCTGATGTCGCTGACGCTTCTTCTGGTGGTGCTGCCGTTCCTGCCTTTCGTGATCCTGGCCATCAAGCTGGATTCCAGAGGTCCCGTGCTCTACCGGCAAAAGCGGGTAGGCCGGGCGGGCCACACCTTCTATTGCTACAAGTTCCGGACAATGCGACAGGACGCCGAGGCCGACACCGGGCCGACGTGGGCGGGGGATGATGATCCGCGGATTACCCGGATCGGGAAGCTCCTGCGTTCGTCGCGCATCGACGAGATTCCGCAGTTGTGGTGCGTGTTCAAAGGAGACATGGCGTTCGTTGGCCCGCGCCCTGAGCGGCCGGAGTTCGTGGAGTGGCTCACGAAAGAGATTCCGTACTACGGCGTGCGCCACGCGGTGCGCCCGGGAATCACCGGGTGGGCGCAGATCCGCTACAAGTACGGCAATACCGTCGAAGACGCCAAGCAAAAGCTGCAATACGACCTGTTCTACATCAAGAATGCCTCGCTCGGTCTGGACATCCTGATCATGCTCCAGACCATCAAGATTGTGCTGCTCGGCCGGGGCGCGCAATGAGATGGGTGTTCTGGGCGGCAGTCGCGCTGATCGCCTACACCTACGCCGGCTACCCGGTGTGGTTGTGGTTGCGGAGCCGCTGGCGGCCGCGGCCGGTGCAGCGGGGAACGATTCAGCCGCGCGTCTCGGTCGTCATGGTGGTGCGCAACGAGGAGCGGGTGCTCCGGAGCAAACTGGAGAACCTGCTGGCGCTGGACTACCCGCAGGAACTGACAGACCTGGTGGTCGTTTCGGATGGATCGACCGATGGCACCGAGGGGATTCTGCATGAGTATGCGCGCAACCCGAGGGTGCAGACGGTCCTGAACCAGTTGTCGGAGGGCAAGGCCTCGGGATTGAACGACGCCCTTGATTGGGTCCAGGGCGACATTGTGATTTTCACCGACGCACGCCAGAAGATTGAAACCGTCGCCGTCCGAGCGCTGCTGGAGAATTTTGGGGATCCGGAAGTGGGCTGTGTGAGCGGTGAGTTGATGCTGGGTGACCCGGATGCGGGCGAGCAGAGCCAGGGCATGGGGCTGTACTGGCGAATCGAGAAAAGGGTGCGCGAACTGGAATCGGCTTCGGGGTCGGTGGTCGGTGCGACCGGAGCGTTGTACGGAGTGCGGCGCGAATTGCTGGGGCGGATTCCCCCGGAAACCTTGCTGGACGATGTGTACATCCCGATGCAGGTGGTGCACCAGGGAAAACGCGTGATCTTCGAGACGCAGGCGCGGGCGTGGGATCGCGCCGACCAGGGTGCGGGCAGGGAGTTCGCGCGCAAAGTGCGGACGTTGAGCGGGAACTACCAGTTGTTGCAGCTGGCGCCGTGGCTGTTGGGCGGAGGGAATCCCATCCGCATGGAGTTTGTGAGTCATAAACTGCTGCGCTTGGTGGTGCCATTTGCCCTCCTGGCCTGCCTGAGCAGTTGTGTATTCCTGCCGGGTCCTTTTTACCGGGGCGTGCTCGCCCTGCAGGTTGTGTTTTACGCTCTAAGCCTGGTCGGTATGGCGCGGATGAAAACTGGCCTGTTCTCCCGTCTGGGAGACGCCGCGTACACATTCGTAGTTCTGAATTTGGCAGCTCTGGTGGCGTTCGCGAACTTTGTGACCAAAAGAAGGGTGGCCTGGTCGCGATGACACTTATGCAGCGCTATTTTTCTAAGTTTGAGAAGAGAAAATTCCGGGAGCAATCCGCGACGATTGAGTTCTCCGGGAGGTTCGACAAGAATGCAGATATTCAGGAGGCTAAGCGGCCGTCAGCCCGCTGAGTATCTATGCTCTTCGACACTCCCATTTATGTAGCTTTTCTGTGCTGTGTAGTCCTCGCGTACTGGTGCGTGGATTTTCGAAACCAGAACCGATTTCTTCTGCTCGCGAGCTATTTCTTTTACGGTTGGTGGGACTGGCGCTTTCTGTGCCTGATGATCGGGTCAACCGTCATCGACTACCTCATCGCCATCAAGATCGCAGAAACAGAGAAGCAACAAGTGCGACGGCTATTCCTGGTGCTGTCGCTGGTTATCAACTTCTCCATTCTCGGGTTCTTCAAGTATTTCAATTTCTTCGCGGATTCCTTGTCGGTCGCGCTCGGTAGTCTGGGCATCCACGCATCCTTGCCTCTGCTGCTGATCATTCTTCCGCCCGGGATTTCGTTCTACACCTTCCAGGAAGTCGCCTACATTGTGGACGTGTATTCGGGGAAGCTTCCCCCTTCGCGTTCGTTTCTGGATTACGGACTGTTCATCAGTTTGTTTCCGCACTTGATCGCTGGTCCGATCCAACGTCCGTCGCACTTGTTGCCCCAGGTCCAGAAGCCCAGGCACTGGGACTCGGCGAAGGCGTTTGATGGATTGATGCTCATTCTTGAAGGACTGTTTCGAAAGTGCGTGATCGCCGACAACTGCGCCCTGCTAGCCAATGCAGCCTTCAGCGGGGCCTTCGGCCGACCTACGTTTCCCGTGGTGTTGCTGGGTACGTATGCTTTCGCGTGGCAGATTTACGGGGATTTCAGTGGCTACAGCAGCATCGCTCGTGGAAGTGCACAACTGCTCGGTTTTCATTTCATGGTCAATTTTCGTCAGCCGTATCTGGCGGAGAGCATTCAAGACTTCTGGCGGCGCTGGCACATCAGCCTGAGTACCTGGCTGCGCGATTACCTCTACATCCCATTAGGTGGGAGCCGACGTGGCGCAACCAGGACCTACGGAAATCTGTTGACCACAATGTTGCTCGGAGGCTTGTGGCACGGGGCGAACTGGACATTCGTGGTGTGGGGCGGTCTGCACGGCGGCAGCCTCGCCGTCGAAAGAAAGCTTACCGAGGGCAAACCGGAAGCCCCTGGGAGACTTCGCCGCTGGGTGCGGCGGATCTTCATCTTCCATCTGGTTTGTCTGGGGTGGATATTCTTCCGCGCACAATCGCTTGGCTCCGGGTGGGGGATGTTGCGAGGACTCACCAGGTGGGGCTGGAGACCGGAGTTGCCGTCCGCATTCCTGTTTCTCGCGATGTTTTCGGTGCCATTGATGCTGCTCGACTTGTCGCTTGAGTCGAGCGGTGACGAATACTGTCTCGCGTCGAGCACGACGCAGTCCCGCGTGGTTCTTGGACTGGCCTGCGCTGTGGTCATTGCTTTCCTAGGAGCCAATCAGGTAAATGCCTTTATCTACTTCCAGTTCTGAGAGGATCGAGAGCAGCCTATCCTCGCCGCGCTCCAGCTTCGGACCGCGAGAGGGAATCATCGCGCTGGTCGCGGGCCTGACGGTGATTTTCCTCAGTCTTGAAGCGGCGTCGCCCGTTGTCCTGGCTCACATCAGCCGCACCGAGCGGCGCGTTGGGAGCGAACTCAAGGCTGCCCGGAGTCTGCAGGCGGCGACACCCGACGGCCGAAAGACCGTTCTCCTGGCGGGGAATTCGCTTCTGCTGGAAGGAGTTCACCTCGACAATCTGCACGACACGCTCGCCCCGCAATACGAAGTCAGCCGGCTGGGCATCGAGCAGACCCAGTACTTCGACTGGTACTTTGGTCTGCGCCGTCTGCTCGAGGAAGGGGCCCGGCCGAGCGTGATCGTACTCAGCCTGGCCTCCGATCAGTTCGCCTCACGATTTACGCTGGGTGAATCTTTTGCGAATCGCCTGATGAGTACTCGCGATTTCCCGTTGGTGATCGACAAAATCAAGCTCGACCGGACCACCGCGAGTACCTACTTATTCGCGCACTGGAGTCACTGGCTGGCGAACAAAGCTTTTATTCGCCAGGGAGTGCTCATCCTGCTCATCCCTAGATTTCGCGAACTCGCGGCGCGCATTGCCGACCATGGGCCACACGTGCACGACCCAGCCGTCCTGATTGCTTCCGCACAAGAGCGCCTGCCGGAGTTGGGCAACCTTGCGCGGACCTACGGGCTGACCATTGTCCTGATGATCCCGCCCACTTTGCGTGAGGACCAGTCGCGCCAAGTCCAGGCGATAGGTGACGCGGTTGGCGTTCCTGTGTGGGTGCTCTCCCCGCCCGGAGAATTTCCTCGAGAACTCTACCGAGACGGCTTCCACCTCAATGATCGTGGAGCGGAGATCTTTACCGCCCGATTGGCAGCGCAGTTTCGCAAGCAGACAGGAAATGGCGTCGCAGTTGCACCTCTCCCTGCTCAGCTGGGAGCTGTGGGCGATCGCGGGCCGAGCGGGGTCTGCGATAGTCTGCGTCCCGCGCCTACCACGGACGGCGGCGGTGTCGCGCGTGGCGGTTCGCCGTGTGCAGTCGACACGCCGGCAATCGGGACCATTCATCAAGGTACGGTTCACGCGGTTGGCAACGGAGGGTCGAACGCAATGCAATCGGGCGACCGGCTAAGACCAACAGATAGGCCTGGGCGACAACCATGACGGGAAGTCCTCAAAGCGAAGGGACGGCGGTTGGCAGAGCGCTGCGCGTGAACAAGGCGACCTTGGCCTATCGCGCGTTGGTGTGTTTCTCGTTCATTTACTTTGTCCGTCCGGAAGATTTTATTCCCGTACTCAACCTCGTTCCTCTGGGCAAAATCGCGGCTGGGCTCAGCTTCCTGGCGTTGGTGTTCGGGGTCAAGTCGAAGGACCGGGGGGACTTTCCGCTGGAGTGCAAGCTCCTGGTGGCGCTCTTCTTCCAGATGCTTCTGACCGTACCTTTCGCGTACTGGCGCGGCGGTTCCTTCGATACCGTGGTCAACAAATTCTCCAAGGGAGTGATCTGCGCCCTGCTGATCGTGCTCGTGGTCACGAAAGTGAACGAGTTGCGGAAGTTGTTGTATATCCAATCGGCGGCCGTAGCTGCGGTCACCGTCGCCTCGCTCTTTGTGCGGCACACTGTAGATGGGCGATTAATGGGGATCCAGAAGGGTATCCTGGAGAATCCGAACGATTTGGCTATAAACATTGCCATAAATTTTCCATTGTGCATGGCGTTCATGTTCGCGGCCAAGGGCGGCCTGCGCAAAGTCGCCTGGGCGATCGGTCTGATAAGCATGCTGTATGCGGTCGTGGCTACGTACTCCAGGAGTGGCATGATCGCCATGGTGATCACTGCAACCATCTGCCTGTGGGAGTTCGGCGTGAAAGGTCGACGAGTGATGCTCCTGATGAGCGCCGCGATCATCGGGGTCATCTCTTTGGCCGTTGTGCTGGTCACACCAAAGTACCTCGCTCGCATGGAGACTCTGGTTCATGAGACTCCGGAGGGTACGCAGGAACGGGGCACGTTGGAATCGCACGCGCAGGGTTCAGTCGAGGCGCGGGAGGAGCTGCTGAAGGACAGCCTGATAACCGCTCTTCACCATCCTGTTTTCGGTATCGGCCCGGGTAATTTCCCTGTGGTGTCCGGGCAATGGCACGTGGCGCACAACACCTATACGGAGATTGCAGCGGAGGCAGGTTTCCCGGCGATTTTCCTTTTTCTGTGGATGTTGGTCGCTTCCATGCGGAAGATTCGCCGAGTCCGAAAGCTGCCGGGGTACGCGCTCAACGGGGACATCCGGTTGTGGACGGGCGCGCTAGGGGCGGCCATGGCCGCCTACCTGGCGGGAGCAGCATTCGCATCAACCGAGTACAACCTCTTTCCCTATTTCATGGTGGGCTACATCTGCGCCCTGTACCAGATTGCCAGCAAGCCCTCTGAGGAGAACAGCGGGGGAAGCGGGAACGCGGCGAGTGGAGGCACGAAAGAACTTGGCTATGGTGGAGACAAAGAACGCGAGCTTGCCTGGAATCGCTGAGGAGGTTCTGGCGATTCTGCGATGCCTGGATTGTCAGAGTGGCCTGGACTCCCAGGCGGACGGACTGGTGTGCACCAGATGCGGGCGGCAGTATCCCTTGCCGAACGGCGTGGTGCGGTTCGTTTGCGCGCAAGAGTATGCGGGGAGTTTTGGTTTCCAGTGGAAGCTGTACGCGCGGACTCAGCTGGACGACGAGACCAGCCAAAAGTCGGAGCGTGCGTTCCGGCGGCGCACCGGTTTCCGGCCCGAGGACCTGGCGGGGAAGCTGGTGCTGGACGTGGGTTGCGGGATGGGACGCTTTGCCGAGGTCGCGACGCGGTGGGGCGCTCACGTGGTGGGCATCGACCTGAGCCTGGCGTCAGAGGTTGCTGCTAAAAACCTGGCAGAGCGTAGTGCGACGATTTTCCAGGCCGACGTTTTCAAACTTCCATTCGCCGCGGAGAGCTTCGACTATATCTACAGCATCGGTGTTTTGCATCACACCCCGGACTGCGAGCGCGCGTTCAAGTCGTTGCCAGGACTTCTGAAACCAGGTGGACGGATCGCCATCTGGCTCTACAGCGCCTACAACCCCTGGTACCGGATGAGCGATGTCTACCGGAAAGTCACGCGGAGGATGTCGCCGCAGACGCTGCACACACTGTGCCGCGGGGTGGTGCCGCTGTACGGAATACACCAGGTGCTGAAAAAGATTCCCCTGCTGGGCCAGGCGGCGAGCAGCCTGCTGGCGTGGCTGATTCCGATGTCGTTCAACAAGGATTCGACCTGGCGCGTGCTTGACACGTTCGACTGGTATTCCCCGTGGTACCAGTCCAAGCACACTTATGAGGAAGTGTTCCGCTGGTTCGAGGCGTGCGGTCTGGAAGATTTGCGGGTGATCGAGCAACCGATCGCGGTGCAAGGCACGCGGCCTTCGGTTGGCAACGGAAGCTCCACCGCAGAAAAGCTTGAGGTGTCGCAGTGTGTGGAATAGCCGGCCTGGTTGGGCGTCGGGGCGAAGTGGTCGAAGCCTCCGACGTCCATCGCATGTGCCAGACGATTGTGCACCGCGGGCCTGACGACGAAGGGATCTACGCCAAGGGACCAGCCGGCCTGGGAATGCGGCGCCTGAGCATCATTGATCTGGCGGGTGGGCGGCAACCGATTCACAACGAAGACCAGAGCGTTTGGGTGGTCTTCAACGGAGAGATCTACAACTTTCCGGAGTTGCGGCGCGAACTTGAAGGGCGCGGACACCAGTTCTACACCCACAGTGACACAGAGACTATTGTCCATCTCTACGAGGAGATGGGCGCGGACTGCGTGAAGAAGCTGCGCGGTATGTTCGCCATCGCCTTATACGACGAACGCACACAAAAGCTACTGCTGGCGCGGGACCGGCTGGGCAAGAAACCTCTACACTACGCCCTGCACAATGGGCGCCTGCTGTTCGGTTCGGAGATCAAAACGATTTTTGCGGTCGCGCCCGAGTTGGCGGAAATCAATTCCGAAGGACTGCTGCAGTATTTCTACTTCGGCTATATTCCCGATCCGCAAACCGCCTTTCGCCACATCCTCAAGCTGCCTCCCGGACACCTGCTCGAGTACGCCAACGGGGAAATCAAGATCCGCGAGTATTGGGATGTGCCGGAGTATGGGACGCATCCGGCGATGTCGGAAGAAGAATGCCTGGAAGAACTGGAGCGGCGGTTGCTGGAGGCGGTGAGGATCCGGCTGATCAGCGATGTACCTCTAGGCGCGCTGCTCAGCGGGGGCGTGGATTCCTCCATCATCGTGGCGCTGATGGCCCGGGTCAGTTCAGCTCCGGTCAAGACGTTTTCTATCGGGTTTCAGGCGGAGCAGTTCAACGAAGCGGAATACGCGCGGTTGGTGGCCGAGCGTTTCGGGACCGACCACCACGAGCTGATGCTGGACCCGAACCTCGAAGAGACGCTTACATTCCTCTCGCGCATGTTGGAAGAGCCGTTCGGGGATTCCTCGATGCTGCCCACGTACTACGTCTGCCGGATGGCACGGCAGCAGGTTACGGTCGCCTTGTCGGGCGACGGCGGAGACGAGCTTTTCGCCGGATACGACCGCTACCTGGTGGCGATGGCGCGCAAGAAATTCGACCGGGTGCCCCGCTGGCTGGGACAACTCTACCGCGACCAGATGCACGACCGGATTCCGGCGGGGATGTACGGGAAGAATCTGGCGTGGAACGCATCCCTGGCGCCGCGGGACCGATATCTGGATGGCGTGTCGTATTTCCCCGTGCTGCATCGCGAGCGGAGACTCTTTACGAAAGAGTTCCTGGAGAGCTCAAACCAGTTGCCTGATCCGCTGCAGCAGTGGCAGCGATTCTACGACGATGCTCCGGCCACCGACGCACTGAGCCGACTGCTTTATCTCGACACGAAGACTTACCTGACGGCGGATATCCTGGCGAAGGTAGACCGGATGAGCATGGCAACCTCGCTCGAAGTGCGGGTGCCGATGCTCGACCATGAGTTGGTGGAGTGGGTCGCCGCGTTGCCGGTGGAATGGAAGTTCCGGACGGGGACGCGAAAGTACATTTTGAAGAAGCTGGCGGAACGGCTGGGGATCCCGGCGGAGGTGCTGCATCGCAGGAAACAAGGTTTCCAATTGCCCTTGGTCGATTGGATGCGGAACGAAATGAAGGACCAGTTCCTGCGCGTGTTGCTGGAACCACGAACGTTACAGCGGGGCTATTTCAAGCCCGAGGCAGTGCGGGCGCTGGTGGATGAACACGCGCGGGGGCGCCGGAACCGCTCCGGCATGCTGTGGCGCATGCTGGTGCTGGAACTGTGGCACCGGAATTTCATGGAAGCAGGCACGAGCTGGAAGATGGCGCCCGCGGCTCCGACCATGCCTTCCACAGGAGTGACCAGGGTTGTGCATAGTCCGGTAGCGGAAAAGTGATACAGCCACGGAAAGGGTTAGGCGCACGCTAGGGATCGTTGCGGAAGCCATTCTGAATTATGCATGTTGGGGAACAATCGCTATGCGAGCTTGCCACGGGCAGCACCGCACGCTGCAAGGCACCGTTGTTTGTGCTGTGCCAGGTTTGGGATGACGCTGCTATATCTCAGGCTGCTTTCGGGAATCTTGTGATTCACCACTCCGAGCGCGTCTTCTATCACCGGCATTTTGACACCAATGCGAAAACGCCGCTAGGGCGGTGGTTCACGTCCGGCGATCTTTCTTGGGGGTAGCGCGAGGAGTTGGGACGCATTCTGGCAGACGATGAGAGAGCCCGCCAAAGTCTTGCAGATTGGAAACTATCCGCCACCGATGTGCGGGTGGGCGATCCAGTTAAAACTGGTGACGGAAGAATTGCGTCGGCGCGGGCACTTGTGTGAGGTCTTGAAGATCAACGAGGGCCGGCAGATCAAGAGTTCGGAGTATGTGGACGTGCAGAATGGCCCGGACTATCTGAAGAAGATATGGGGGTATGCGCTGCGCGGATACCTGCTGAACGTGCACGTGAACGGCATGTCGAAGAAGGGATACTGGCTGGCCACGGCGGCGGCGATCACGGGGCGACTCGTCGGCCGGCCAGCGCTGGTTACGTTCCATGGAGGACTTGCACAGGACTTTTTCCCCCGTCACGACAAACGCCTGTGGCATTGGGCGTTCTACGCGCTGTTCCGGCTGGCGGGTCGAATCGCCTGTGACAGCCAGCCGATTCAGGACGCGATCGTGAGGTATGGAATCCGGGCGGCGAAAGTGCAGTCGATCGCGACGTTTTCGCCACAATACCTGCAATTCGTTGCGGTCACGTTGCCAAACGACGTAGAGCAATTTTTGGCCAAGCACTCGCAGGTCTTCCTGTCTTACGTGTCGTTCCGGCCAGAGTACCGGCTCGACGTTTTGCGCGCGGGGATGCGACTGCATCGACAACAGTTTCCGGGGACAGGGTTTGTCTGGCTGGGGTTCCCAAGCAAGGAGTTGCCGGCCGCGGAGGAATTTGTAAGAGGCTGGCCAGCCGATGAGCGGAACAGCCTGTTGTTGCTGGGGAACTTGACTCACGATCAGTTCTTGACGCTGTTGCGGCGATGCGCCGTGTACTTGCGCACTCCTGCCTGTGACGGTGTTGCTGCGTCTGTGCTGGAGTCGCTGTCCTTGGGGGTTCCGGTGGTGGCCAGTGAAAACGGGCGCCGGCCCGCGGGTGTGGTCACTTACAGGGACTTGAATGCGTCCGACATGGCGGACAAGTTGCGCTACGTCGTCGACCACTTCGAGGCAGTGAAATCGGGTATTCGCCTGGAAGTGGGGGACGACAATGTCGGTCGGATGGCGGATTGGCTTGCGGGTGAGTCCACTGTGTCAGCCTCCGAGAACGCCCTCGCGATGCGATAAATCGAGTCGCCACCTTGTGTAGTTTCCCAACGGTTCATGGAGGCAAGTCGTGCAAAGCTTTGGTGCACAGTCGATTCTGGCTTTCTCCCTAATTCTCTTCTCGGGTACAGTCTTTGGGCAAGAGCGGAAGGCGGAGTTTACGGGGCAGTTTGATGGTCCGGCAGAATTGCCGCGGCTGTACGTGAAGAGTTCGGTTACGGATACGCCCGCACCGGGCAAAACAGTGCTAGTGAAGAATGCCGATGAGTTGACGGCGGCCATCGACAAGGTCAGGTGCGGAGACACGATCCGCTTGCAATCCGGGTCCGTATTCGCGGGCAACTTCAAGTTCCCCGCCAGAACTTGTGATGATGCGCATTGGATTGTCCTGCGGACGAGCGCGGCGGACAACGAACTGCCGCGGGAAGGAACCCGGATCACGCCTTGCTATGCTGGAGTGCCATCATTGCCCGGACGACCAGCTTTCCCATGCTCCGCACCACACAATGTGATGGCGAAGGTTGTTTTTGACAGCAAGGGCAGCGGTCCAGTCACCTTCCTGGATGCAGCCAATCACTACCGTTTTGTCGGGCTCGAGATCACCCGCGATTCGCCGGGATTTATCACGTACAACCTCGTCTCTCTGTCGAGTGCAGGGACCGCGGACCACCTGGTGTTCGACCGCGTTTGGATGCACGGAACGCCGCAGGACGAAACCACACGTGGGATCGCGTTGGGGGGCAGCCGGTACGTGGCGGTGGTGGATTCCTACTTTAGCGATTTCCATTGTGTCGCGCTAACAGGAGCTTGCGTCGATGCCCAGGCCATTGCGGGCGGCCTCGGTGATCATCCCATGGGCCCCTACAAGGTCGTCAATAATTTTCTCGAAGGGGCAGCCGAGTCCCTGATATTTGGAGGGGGAGAAGCTTTGCTGATTCCTGCTGATATCGAGATCCGACACAATCATCTGTTCAAGCCCCGGACGTGGAAGCAAGGGGAGCCCGGATTCGTGGGCGGAGCCTCAGGCAAGCCGTTTATCGTGAAGAACCTTTTTGAGTTGAAAAACGCACAAAGGGTGCTGTTCGAAGGCAATCTCCTGGAGAATGCCTGGGGAGGCTATAGCCAAGTTGGGTTTGCCATTCTGTTGACCCCGAAGAATCCGGGGACTTGCCCGGTTTGTTCCGTGCGCGACGTGACCATCCGGTACTCGCGGATCGCGCACGCAGGCGCCGCGATTCAGATTGGGAACGGCCTGTCGGATCCAGGATATGCGGCACAGGAAGGCTCTCACTATTCGATCCATGATCTCGTCTTCGACGACATGAACTACGATGGGTGTCAAGGGTGCAACGGAGACATGTTCCAGATCACTACGGCTCTATCGGCGTCACAAAAATTCTGGCTACACGACGTCAGCATTCGGCACATTACCGTGGCCACGGACCATGCCCGGGCGGGTTGGATCATTGCAGGACCAGCTGGCCAACAGAACATGGTGTTTGAAGACAGCATCGTTGCTGGGGGCTCCGCAGGGCATATCAATGCCGGCGGAGGCGCAGCGCAGTGCTATTTTGGCCAAGTGGTGATGAAAGGTGTGCTCGACAGGTGCTGGTCGTCCTACAGGTTCGATCACAACGTGATTATGAATGCGTTGCCGATGCACCAGTGGCCGCCGGAGAATTGGCCTGTCGAAGGGCATTCGCAGGTGGGGTTCGTGAACTGGAACAGTGGAGTAGGAGGAGACTATCATCTGGCCCCAAAAAGCCGCTTCAAGAACAGAGCCTCCGACCAGAAGGATCCGGGCGCCGACATTGATGCGGTCAACGCCGCGACCCAAGGTGCTCAATAGCTCACCAAGTGACCCTGGTCAGGACTGCGTCGTCACTAGCCTGAAGAAAACGCGGTGAGCCATCCAGTTAAACGGTGGATAGTACGCGATCTTCTCAAGATTGGTGGAGATCTTGGGGAAGCGATACAACAGTCGCCACACGATTGGGAAAACAGCGCCGTAGACGTGTGTCACCCGGCACTCGGAGCCGACGACTTGTCGCATCTCCCAGGGCAAGGAACCATGTTCGCGCCCCGTCCAACGCTTGATGAGGCCGAGGCCAAGGCCATGGATAGCGTTGTCGAACTCTAGGACGATCGTGCCGCCGGGTCGGACCACTCGCTTCATCTCAGCGATCATGCTTCTCTGGCTGTCTAGGCTGAACAGGTGCAGGAAGTTGAGCGAGGTGACCACGTCAAAGTAGCCCGTAGGGAACGGCAGGGTCTGGGCATAGGAGCGCACTAAGCCGACTCGCGGACGACCCTCGATCTTTCGTGCGGCGATCCCAAGCATGTCTTGCGAGGCATCGACCCCGACCGTCAGTGCAGCGACGTCGACAAAATCCGCTACACCACGGCCTGTTCCGCATCCGACGTCGAGAATTCGCTTCCCCTGCAAAGGCCCGATCAGTTTCTGGTAGGCGTTGCTTGTGATCTTCTTTTTGTATTCATTGGCCGCTCCGGCGTAACGCTTTTCGTCGTAGTTACTAACGTTACGATAGTCGCCTTTCCCAATGTCGTAGTCGACCACTTCGAAGTCTGATTTCATGCAGTCACTAGACCCGTAATTCCTTTATTGAGGATGTTCGAAAGCAGGTCGAGCGTTATTTTGGTGGATCTCGAAAGTTGACGGTTCCCATCCGCAATGATACGCAGGACGGCTCGCACCGTATAGAGCCGCAGCAGATTCTGATCGAGGGCGCGGGAATACCCGGACAGGAACTGTCGCGCCACCGATTCAACGGCACTCCGGGAGTACAGCTGTTTGCCGGCCAGGATCATGAGGTATCCAATGAAGTGTGCTACATCAGTGTATACGGGACCCGATGGGGAGTAGCTGGCGAAGTCAACTATGCTGAGCCGGCCATGGTCCAGTAACACATTCTGAGGGAGAAAGTCCCCGTGCATGGCCGCCTCGGAAACTGGGGAACCAGACGAAGTTGCACTCAAGTTGAGGGCGACCGCACGTATGGAGGCTAAAGCCGACAGCGAAAAGCCAAGCGGTTCGCACTTCGCCATCAACGAGTCAAGTTCAACGGAGAAGCGCTCGTGATCGAAGGTCTGGTCCCCCGACGCAGTCGCGCCGTGAAAAGTGTTAAGCCATTCTCCGATGTGTAAGGCGCTGCCCTCGAGGCGCCTGCGGCCGGCAATGTTGAGCCAAGAAGTCAAGACGTTGGCGTCACGCCGGAGTATAACGTCCAGAGGAATTCCAGGCACAAAGCTGAGGAATATCGTTCTCTCGTTCTCCAGCAGCAATAATGGGCGAGGCACTGTCCTTCGCAGGGATTCGCCAAGAACCCTCTGGAGTTCACGGAGAGTCAGGAACTCACTTCGTAGCGAATCCGTGGCACGCTGTCCCTCCACACGGAGATGCTTTACCGCGACAAGAGAACTACCCTGAGGCGTGCGCACACGAAAGGTCGCGACTTCGCTGTGCCGACTGGCGATTCTTTGTACCAAGCTCCCTGAACTGAGCAAGTCAAAAACTTGAAGATCGGCCGACTGATTAGACTCACTATGCATCAGGCAGAGCGCACCGGTACTCCAGTACACAGCGGGCCCACCAACGCGATCAGCGGATCGAAGCAGGCCACTAGGAGCAATTTGTGAAACAGACTACAGCGAGGTTAGCATCGAGTAATAGCGTTCGTACAGAGCAAAAGGCAAATGCTGCGCAGGCGATTCCTCACTTCACGCCAGCGGTGGCCGCGTCCAGGGCATCGAGGTCGGCTCCTGGATCTGTCCCGTCAGATGCTTTGCCTTTGTACGTACTGGAAGCAGACAAATGGTAGTCTCCTCCAATGCCGTTGCTCCAATTTACAAAACCCACGTCTGTCGCATTTCCGACAGCGAAGTTTCCCTCGGGCCATGTTTGACCGCCACGAGCGGCGATAATGACATTGTTGCTGAACGTGTAATGCGACCAGCAGCTATCGAGTACGCCAATGATGACGGATCTGCCGTAATAGCACTGAGCGGCGCCGCCGCCGGCGTTGGCGTTGGCGCTTGCACCGCTGTCGACGATACTGTCCTGGAACGCGAAGTTTTGCTGCCCTGTTGGCCCTGCAATGATCCAACCCGCTTTCGCCCGATTGGAGGCCACGGTGATGTGCCTGATGCTCACATCGTGCAACCAAAGGTTTGCGGGCGCCACTGTTGAGGTCGTGAGTTGAAACATCATTCCATCGCAGCCAGTACAACCAGGGTAGAACATGTCGTCAAATACGAGATCGTGAATGGAGTAGTGGCTACCCTCGAGAGCTGCGAATCCAGTGTCGGATAGACCGTTGCCGATCTGCATCGCTGCTCCGGTGTGCGAAAACTTGCTGTAGCGGATGGTTACGTCGCGGACCAAGCAACTCGCGCAGGTGCCGGGATTTTTCGGGGTAAGCAGCAATGCAAATCCTACCTGACTGAATCCTCCCCAGCTGTTATCTAACACGTTACCTTCAAGCAGGACGCGGCGCGCATTCTTCAACTCGAAGAGATTCTTCACGATGAAGGCATGGCCGTCGACGCCGCCGACGAAATTCGGCTGGCCCTGCAACCATGTCAGCGGCTTGAAGAAGAGGTTGCGACGGATCTCGATGTCCTCGGGAGTCATTGTGGCTGCGCCGCCACCGAAGAGGATGTTCTCGCCCGCGGCTTCGAGGTAGTTGTTGACGATCTTGTGGGGTCCCATGGCCCGGTCGCCCAGACCGCCGGCAATGGCCTGTGAGTCGCCGCAAGCACCGGTCGTGGCGACGCAGTGGAAATCGCTGAAGAAGGAGTCGACGATCGCGGTGTGCGTGCTACCAGCGAGCATGATGCCGCGTGTGGTTTCGTTCTGTGCGGTCCCATGAAGCCAGATGCGGTCGTAAACAATCGAGTCCGATGCGCCATTGGCGTTGGCGACGAGGGAGTACACGGTCGCGCTCGAAACCGGGCGGGTGAGTTCGAGCCCGAGCAGGCGATAGTGGTTGGCGCCGTCAGCCAGCGCAATCGGGCCGCTTCCACTGTCCGGGAATACGAGCTTTGCAAGGACGTTCGCGGTCGATGTGCAGGAAAACGCAGGTCGCCCGGGGAGGGAAGAGACTCCCGCATAGCAGGGAGTAACTCGAGTGCCTTCCGGAGGCAACGCGCTGTCGGGAGCGCGGGTGCGAACGATGATCCAGTGATTGTCGTCGCAACTCTTCGCGGGCAGAACGAACTTGCCGGTGAAGGTCGTCCCGGCCTTGAGCGAAATTGTGTCTCCACAGCTGGCGGAGTTGAGGGCGGTCTGCAATGCGGCGCTGGTGTCCACGGCATGTGTGACGCCGGGAGCCGGTGTGTCCGCCAATGAGCTCTTGACATAGACACGGGGCAGCTCGGCAGGGCCGTCGAAATTCCCGGTGTTCGCTGCCAAGACAGCAATCGAGAATTTGTGCGAGACGCTTTGTCCGGAGGCGTCACCGACCGAAGCCGTAAAAGTAGATGTTCCCGCCTGGTGCGTGACTCCCTGAATCGTGCCGTCGGTCGAAAGCTGCAGCCCGGAGGGCAGAGATCCGGAGGCCACCTTCCAGGTTAACGGTGCTTTTCCGCCCGAGGCATGAAGCGCCGCGGTGTAGGGAAGCCCGTCGGTCGCGTCGGGAAGGCTCGTACTCGTCAGCGCGAGGGGCGAAGACGGAGAGGACGGAGTGGAAGCGCTGATGCTGATCGTGGCGGTGCCCTGCTTGCTTGGGTCCGCTTTACTGGCGGCGGTCAAACGAATGCTGGTGGGCGCATTGGCGGCGGGCGCGGTGAAAACGCCCATCGTGGTGATGGTGCCCGCGCTAACCGACCAGGTAACCGCGGGATTGCTGCTATTCGTTACGACTGCTGAGAACTGATGGGTGCCGCCCGGGGCGACCGTCACGCTGGCCGGTGACACCGACACCGCGATCGCGGGGGCGACGACCGGAGGCTTCACCGTGATGGACAAGCTCTGCGTGCCCGCGGCATTGCCGGCCTGGTCCGCGACGAACATCGTGAATTGGTACGAACCTGCCGTCTTCGGCGTCCCCGAGATCGATCCGGTATGGGTATTAATGCCCAGCCCCGGGGGAAGCTCGCCAACCGTGGTGGTGAAGCTGTAGGGGGCAGTGCCTCCGCTGACGGAGATCGCGGCGCTGTAGGTGTGGCCAAGAGTGGCTACCGGCAGACTCGCCGAAATGGCGATGGGTTGCGTCGCGCCGGCCGAGTTCAGCAGGGCACAGCCTGTGTTCGCAATGGAAAAGGCCAGGATCAACCCAAGGCAGAGATAAAGGCTGGAAGGAAACTGACTGGTGGGGAAGCTGGGCCGTACTCTGGGTTGGGGGCAAACCAGGGTAAACATCACACCGTCCTCGAACAGGATCAATCAGGACTCGGTGTTTCGAGTCCCAATTATTACAAGACTGTAAACAGTAATGACTTGCCTACATAGATAACTGTAGGGCAATGACCCGTCGAGACACGGAAGTACATTTTTTATGATTTTTGTCGCCAGGAGGGTAATGATCGAAAAAAGGGTGCTCGCTCCGAAAACGGCGCTCCGCACGGGTTTCAGGCGCGTCTGAGAGGGGAAAGGTTCTTCAGCGGCGTTTTCTGGAGGGACCGGCCGCCCTGGTTCTGCCCGTGATTACGCGGGCGTTTTCGATGGTGAAGTGCACCTTCTGCAGGGCATCGGCGGTGCTGGTCCCACTACGGAAGCGTTGAATCCGCAGCAGGGCCCGGTCGACCACGCGGGCGAGTTCAGCTCCGTAGTCCGCTGTCCGGTCCTGCCGCAAGCGCCGCTTGGCCTTGTCGGCGGTGAACCAGGTGGGATTGCGGTCGGACTCCTGGGGCGGTCCCAGCCACAGGACCTCACACAGGTGAGCGTTGACGGCGATCTCTGGAGTTGCCCCGTCTGAGGAGCTGCCGCGCTTACGACGCACGTAGCGGGTGAACGAGGCCTCTTCCATCCGGCCATGAACCCCGGCTTCTTCGAAGGCTTCGAGGGCGGCGGCCTGGGCGTGCGTCAGGCCTGGCTCGGCGCTGCCTTTGGGGAACGTCCAGCGCCCGCTACGCGTCTGCACCAGCAAAAATTCGATGCTGCCTCCGCGAACGCGGTAGCATACCGCGGCGACCTGCTCGCAGCCGCGCATCCGGCGCAGTTGTGAGGGCGCAATAAACTTGGTGGACGGCTGATAGCTTCGGGGACGGGACCAGCCGGTGATCAGACGCCATTCGCCAGCGCTCATAACCCCTAGAGTGCGGGAACGTCGCGGTTCTGACTAGAGCACAGCTTGGTTCAGGAGGATTTTCGCGGAATAATTCCGGGGATGCGTGCGCTGCCGCGGGCGTCGCGTTTTGTCGCCGGGCAGCCGCGGGAATCCGTGTACATACTTGCGTGCCAACACCGTGAGGAGACAGTATTTTCCGTGGCCGCCGCTCGGCCGCCAAGGATGACTCGCTTGGAAAACTGGTATTGCCTGCGCTGCAATCAGGAGCTGGAAAGCAAAAACAAGTCGGTTGCAGTCTATATGTTCGCGCAGACTGTGGGCATCAAGCCACGGCAAAAGTCCTCCGCCCAGCGGATCTGTTTTTGCCCGCAGTGCTCGGTCTCGCTGGCGATGGGGCCTCCGCCGGAAGGCGCTTTGAACATCGCCGCGTGGAACATGATCCGCGACCTGGTCGGCGCCGACCCGGCCCTGAACCAGGCGGCATGGGACAGTCTGCGGGGAGTTGTTGGTTCGTTGCCGAGCGGCGATGCAGAGAGCGTTCCCCGCCCTGCGGTGGGCGGTGCGTACTTCGAGTTCTGATCGGCATGCTGAGAGGTGTCCGACTCTCAAGCAGTTTGGATTTTTCAAGTGCGCGCAGGGAGGCAGGCTTTCTCATGCCTGCTACGTTTTTGCTGTTGTCGTCAGCGCGCTGGGAGCAGCTTGTCCGCCGGAGGCTCCGTCGATCACCTTCTGAAGAACCTCCACGAAACGCTCCGTAATGACAGACCAATCGTATTGCCGGGCCGTTGCCGCTGCCGCTGCTTCGTAGTGGCGCCGCAGCCCCGCATCCTGTAACAACTGGACGATCGCAGCGGCGAAGGCCGCAGGTGTGTCTTCGAGCAGGATGTCACGACCGTGCTGCACGTCGAGTCCCTCGGCGCCGACGGAAGTGGAAACGGTGGCCTTGCCCATCGCCATGCCTTCATAGATCTTGATGCGGGTGCCGCCGCCGATCCTTAACGGGACCACGACGACCGCAGCTTCGCGCAGGTGCTCGACGATCGACGGCACCGTGCCCGTCACCTCGACGGACGCGGAAGCAAGTTTCTTCACGCGCGGGTCGGGATCGCGGCCGACGATGCGAAACCGGGCGGCGGGGGTCTGGGCCAGCACCAGCGGCCAGATTTCGTGGCAGAAGAACTCGACGCCGTCGATGTTCGGCCTCCAATCCATCGACCCGGTGAAGACGATGAGGGCGCCGGACGGGCTGGCGTTGGGATCGACCTGGTATTTGCTGAGATCGACCCCGGTGGGAACTACGCTGATGCGGGAGGGATCGACCATGGCGCTCATCGCTTGGCGGTCGGTTTCCGAAACGGCGATTACGTGATGGAAGCGGCGGACCTGCTCGGGTTCGAAGCGCCGCATCTTGGCGTATTCGACTTTCGCCACGGACCGGTCGAACCACTTCTCCTCAAATTCCGCCCTGCGCTCCCAGAGAACGCTCTCCACGTTGTGCTGAAACAGAACTGTAGGCGTGACCAGGCGATCGGGGAAGTTCAGTGTGCTGGAGAGAAAATCACAGACGGCGACATCGAAGCGCCGCTGCTGGATCCAGTCCCGCAAGAGCCGTTGGACTTGGAGCGCTGCGAACTGGCTGACGGCATACGGAGCATGCAAAGGCAGACTCCGCAAATAGTCGAAATAGCGCGCAAGGGGCGCCGACGCTTGCTTCGAGGTGTGAACAGAAACCGTGCCGGGAAGGTGAGCGACAACGTCGCGCTCGTAGGCCTCATCGCGTTCGCCCCCGTAGTACGAGAGGTACGTCAGTTCATGGGTCGCGGCGAGATGGCGCAGGATGTTGTAAGTGCGCAGCTTGCCGCCCGTGTCGAGGGGTAGCAGCTTGCCCGGCTTGACCCAGAGAATCTTCACAGGCGCTTACCAGCACATGCCTTCGTAGGCGCCGGCAGTCTCGATGCGGCGGGCCTTTTCGAGGTTCACGAGATCGATCACGACTTGGCCGGACCTGATCTGGCGGCTCAAAGTCGCCCGGTCGAGGCCCCTGGTACCGACCACGACCACCTCAGCATGCGCGAGCGCGGTCTCGAGGTCCTGGCAGAGCAGCGAGCCGATGTGCGGAATGACTTCCTCGATGTACTGACGGTTCGAGCCGATGAGCTGGCCGAGAGAAACGTTGTCGTCCCAAATCTTGAGATCGCGGCCCTCCCCCAGCAGGCGCTTGGCAAGTTGCACCTGGGGGCTTTCGCGGAGGTCGTCGGTGGCGGCTTTGAAGCTCAGCCCGAGCAGCGCGATTTTCTTCTTGCCGGTGCTGAGTACCATTTCGACGGCCCGCTCCATGTGCGCCTCGTTGCTCGGCATGATCGACTGAAAAAGGGGCAGGTTCAGGTCAAGCTCTTTGGCGCGGTAGTTCAAAGCGCGCACATCTTTCGGAAGGCAGGAACCGCCGAATGCGAAACCGGGCTTCAGATAGGTGGGTGAGATATTGAGCTTGGTGTCGGCGGTGAAGATTTCGACCACCGATTCGGCGTCGACGCCCATTTCCTTCGCCAGCGTGCCGATTTCATTGGCGAACGACACTTTCACGGCGTGCCATGCATTACAGACATACTTCGTCATCTCCGCGGAGCGGAACGAAGTCTCGAAGATTCGCCCGGGCGCCCACTTGTAGATCTCGCGCAGCAAGCCGCTGTGGTAAGGGTCGGCGGCGCCGATGATGGTCATGGCGGGCTCCAGGAAGTCGGCCACCGCGGTGCCTTCGCGCATGAATTCGGGATTCACGCACACGCCAAGGTCCATGCCCATCTTCTTGCCGCTGGCTTTTTCCAGGGCGGGTACGACAATCGTCTCGGCAGTGCCGGGCAAAACTGTGCTGCGCAGAACGACCAGATGAAACGCGTTTTTCTTCTTCAGCACCTGGCCAATGGCGCGACAGACCGGTTCGATGCTCCCGAGGTCGAGTTTGCCGTTGCGCAGGCTGGGCGTGCCCACGCACAGAAAAGAGATTTCTGAATTCATGACCGCAGTTTCGGAGTCGGAGGTGGCGCCCAGTCGCTGGGCTTTGTGTGCGTCGGAAATCAGGGTCCCAACTCGGGGCTCGACGATCGGGCTGCGCCCCCCGGCCATCGCCTCGACCTTGGTGGGACTGAGGTCGACCCCGATAACGTTGTGTCCCATGTGGGCGAGGCAGGCCGCAGTGACGGTACCGACGTATCCAAGACCGAAGACGCTAATCGAACGGCTCATACGAGTTGGTCGTTCCTTTCAGATAACAGGCGAACGGCGTCGGACTTCATTCGAATTTCTGAGTCACCCGAGCTTCGGGTCGAAGTGTGCGTTGCCCGCCCGGCGGTGTTTGCTTCCCGTGCCTAACATTCCGTGCATCAATCACATGCGGCGGCTCTCAGCGGCGCTCGGTGAGCCCTTGCGATTCCTTCTCTCTGGAGAGAAACAGCCGCTACTATTTAACACGCAGGGGGTAAGCTTTGGAAAGGACATTGCTCAACTCTTTAGTAACTAAGTCGAAGCTTTTCAATAGGATGACATCGGTACAATGGATGGGTGAGGGAAGCGCCAGTGGCGGATGAGGGAACGGCCGAGGGACGACACGTGCCCGCGTCGCTGCGCCCGCGCCGCAAAGTTTTCTACCTGCTCGATTCTCTCGAGATTGGCGGCACGGAGACGCAGGCAGTCGAGTTGGCGTTGCGCCTGCCGGCCGACGAGTACGAGATCACGCTGGGGTGTTTGCGCCTGCAGGGTCCGCTCCTTACCCGGCTCCGTGGATCCGGAGTGAGGGTCCAGGAATTTCATCCCAGGGGCGGGATCGATTCGCCGGCGGGCCTCTACCAACTGTTGCGCCTGGCAGCGTTTCTTCGTCGGCAGAAGTTCGACGTGGTCCACACCCACGATCTGTGGTCGAACGTGATGGGCGTTCCCGCAGCGCGGCTGGCGGGCGTACCGACCATCATTTCGAGCCGGCGCGACCTGGCACACTTTGACTGGTATGAGGGTAAACGGCGGGTGTGGCTGCGGCGGATTCAGAACCTCTCGAACGTAGTGCTCGCGAACGCGACGCCGATCCGCGATGCCCTGGTTGCGGAAGATGGTTTCGCGCCCGAGAAACTGCGGGTCATTCATAACGGTGTGGACACCGAAAAATTCCAGCGCGGCAAGCGCGATCGCGAGCGGCTGGTTCGGGGCGCCGGGGACGGGAAGCTGGTAGTGCTGGTCGGAAACATGCACAGCGATGTAAAGGGGCATCCGTGGCTGATTGCGGCCGCGCCCGCGGTGGTGCGCGAGTTTCCCAAGACGCGATTTGTATTTGCCGGCGATGGAGAATCGCGAGCGACGTTTGAGCAACAGGTAGCCACGTTGGGATTACAGCAGAGCTTTGTGTTTCTGGGCCGGAGAGACGACATTCCCGACGTGCTGGCCAGTTGCGACATTGCGGTGCTTCCGTCCAAAGCGGAAGGGCTGCCGAACGCAGTTCTCGAATACATGGCCGCCGGCTTACCGACGATTGCGAGCCGCGTGGGAGGCAACGCCGAACTAGTGCAGGATGGTGTCACGGGATTGTTCGTACCGCCGCAGGATTCAGCCGCCCTGGCCCATGCATTACTGCGATTGCTGCGGGACCCGCAGTTGCTGCAGCAGATCGCGTCCGCCGGGCGCCGGCTGGCGTCCGAGGGCTTCAGCTTCGAGCGGCTGGTTCGGGAAACCGACGCACTGTACACGGAACTTCTGCAGCGCAAAGGAAGACAGTAGTCGATGGCGAAGCCTTCACAATGGACGCGCCGCCTGGGCCGGTTGAGCAGGATGAGCGGCGAAGAACTTTTCGACCGCGCGCGACAGCATGTGACCGCTCGCGTCGATGCCTTCCGCTGTGCGCGGGGCCATGACCTTGCCGGTGAACTTCCCCAGCCGCTCGCAGCGAAGGGACGGTTCTTCTTCGCGTCTTTCGAGGTGGAAGCTCTGTCCGAGGTGCTCAAGCACCAGTTTCCGTCCGTTGCTGCGGACATTGTGGCGCGCGCGGAGAGAATTTGCTCTCACCGGTTCGATCTTATGGGCTACGAAGATCTGGACTACGGCCCAGAGATCGATTGGCACCTCGACCTCGTCCATGGCAAGCGCGGCCTAGCCAAGCCGTGGTTCAAAGTGAGATACCTCGACTTCGACGAAGTTGGGGACGCGAAAATTACCTGGGAACTGAACCGGCACCAGCATCTGGTAACGCTCGCCAAGGCCCACCGCCTCACGGGGGATCCGAAGTTCTCAAATGAGTTGGTCGCGCAGTGGAAGCACTGGCACTCGGCGAATCCCTACCCGATCGGAATGAACTGGGCGAGCAGCCTGGAGGTGGCATTCCGAAGCCTGTCATGGCTATGGGTGTATTTCCTCCTCGACGGGACCCCGGCGATGACCGCGGAATTACGCCAGCGGTGGTTGCACGCGCTGGCGCTCAGCGGACGGCATATCAATACCTACCTCTCCACTTATTTTTCGCCCAACACCCACCTGCTGGGGGAGGCGGTGGCGCTGTTCTTCCTGGGCGCACTATTCCCGCAATTTCCGAGAGCCGCGCGCTGGAAGCAGCGCGGATGGCAGATCGTGCTCGACTCGGCGGCCACGCAGGTCCGCGGAGACGGTTTCTACTTCGAGCAATCGACTTACTACCACGTGTACGCACTGGATCTGTTCCTGCATGCCCGCACCTTGGCGGCAGCGAACGACATTCCCATTCCGGCGGAGTTCGACGCCGTTCTCCTCAAGATGCTCGATGCCTTGTGCCTGCTGGGCCGAGGGGGGCTCGTGGCGCGATTGGGAGACGACGATGGCGGCCGCGTCTTCGATGCCAGCCGAAATCACACCGAGCATCTGCTCGACCCGCTGAGCACCGGCGCTGTGTTGTTGGGGCGTGGCGACTACAAATTCTTCGCCGGAGGATTGCGCGAAGAAACATTCTGGCTGCTAGGTACCCGCGGACTCCGCGCGTTTGAAGAACTCAAGAGCACCGACCCTTCCGATGCCTCGGCCGCCCTGCGCGACAGTGGCTTTTACCTGATGGCCGACGCAGAGACGGGGCAGCAGCTCACCATCGATGCCGGGCCGCACGGGCCGGGGCATGCACACGCGGATGCGCTGAGCGTGACTCTGATTCGCAGCGGAGGTGTCGTGCTCATGGATCCAGGCACCTACGAATACGTGGGAGCGACTGATGAAAGGTCGCAATTCCGCGGAACCGGAGCGCACAACACCCTGCGCGTCGACGGGCTGGATCAAGTAGAGGGGGTAAGCCCGTTCGGCTGGGTGAATCCGGCGAAAGTCCGAGCGGAACGCTGGGTTGCCGGACACCAGTTCGATTTGTTTGTCGGCAGTCACGATGGCTATTTACGATTGCAAGAACCGGTCGAGCACCGGCGCTGGGTTTTCCATCGCAAGGGTCAGTTCTGGCTGGTACGCGACGTGGCAACTGGGCAAGGCAAGCATCATTTGGAACTCACGTGGCACCTGGGCCCGGCGTTGTCCCCGGTTTCGACGCGGGACAACCTGTTCGCCGAAGGGCAAGATGGCCTGGGGCTGATCACGGCCGAGGGCCACGGCTGGTCACAGAGCGCCCACCGCGGCAACTGGTCTCCGGTTTACGGACGGGCCGAACGTGCCACCGTGCTGACCTTCGGCTCGGTTACCGACCTTCCGGCTGAGTTTGTAACCCTGCTGCAGACCGACGCCAGCTTGCACGCGGGTTTGGGGCGGTTGGAGCGACGGCCCGGCACCGCATCGGTACACAGCTACCGCTACACCCGCGAAGGCCAGGAACACCAGTTCTTCTTTGCCAATGCAGAAGGTGCGTGGTCTTTCGGGAACTGGACCAGCGACGCGCGTTTCCTATACTGGTCGTGGGATCGCGAACGGGATTTGCGCCTCCTCGTTATCTGCGGTGGTTCGTATGCGGAGATCGGAGGCGGGCGCGTGCTCATGAGTGAGACGCCGGTGGATTATGCTGAGGTGGTGAGTGTGGCCGACAAGACCAAATTATTTTCTTCGGATCCCGAGCGCGTGGTTCTTCAGGAATCAATGGATCGGATCGATTCGGAATTCGCAGCCATGGGAAACGACCTCAAACGGACGGGCAAGTAGTCATGTGCGGAATTTGCGGGATCTTCTATACCGACCGAACCCGGCGGGTGGAGCGGCAGGTGCTGGCGGAAATGAACCAGCGCATCGTGCATCGCGGCCCCGACGACGACGGCTTCCTGGTGGAGGGCAATGTCGGGTTGGCCATGCGCCGCCTGAGCATCATCGACATTCGAACCGGGCATCAGCCCATCGGCAACGAAGACGAGACCGTCTGGATCGTCTACAACGGCGAACTCTACAACCACCAGGACCTCAGAAAAAATCTGGAAGCCCGCGGGCATCGCTACCGCACCAAAAGCGACACCGAGACGATCGTCCACCTGTACGAGGAGTACGGCCGCGACTGTGTGAAGTACTTGCGCGGCATGTTCGCGTTCGCCATCTGGGACCGGCGGAAACGGCAGTTGTTCATCGCGCGCGACCGGCTCGGCATTAAGCCCCTGTACTACCTCTACGATGGCAAGACGCTCCTGTTTGGATCCGAAATCAAAACCATCCTCGCCTACCCCGGCGTGAGTACCGAGTTCAACCGCGCCACGCTGGCGGAGTATCTGGCGTTTGGCTATATCGCAGGCGCGGAGACAATGTATGCCGGGATCCAGAAACTTTTGCCCGGACATACGCTAGAGCTTGATGAAAGCGGCGAGCTGAAAATCTCGCCATACTGGGATCTTCAGGTCAAGTCCGACCCCGGCGACCAGCCCCAAAGCCACTACGTGGAGCGCTACCGGGAGCAACTGGAGCAGTGCGTTTCCAGCCATCTGATGAGCGATGTTCCGCTGGGAGTGTTCTTGAGCGGCGGACTGGATTCAAGCGCGGTGGCAGCCTTAACGACCCGGATCCGCAAAGAGCCGATTGAGACTTTTGCAGTGGGGTACGGGGAAGAAGCGTTCAGCGAGCTTCCGTTCGCCCGTACGGTCGCCAACCACATTGGGTCGAAGCACCACGAGGTGCGGTTGAGCCGCGCCGAGTTCTTCCAGATGCTGCCGCGCCTGATCTGGCACGAGGATGAACCGATCGCTTGGCCGTCGAGCGTCTCCCTGTATTTCGTCGCTCGACTGGCTCGCGAGCGTGTCACCGTTGTTCTGACCGGTGAAGGCAGCGATGAGACTCTTGCCGGCTACACCCGTTATCCGTGGACCTTGCTCAACGCCCGCATGGACGCGGTCTACCGGGCGCTTACGCCAAGTGTCCTGCGGAGGATGGTGCGAAAAGGGATTGCGGGTGGTCCTATACCGGCTGCCCTGCACCGAAAGCTGGAGCATACCTTCCTCGGGCGGGACGGGGCGTCTTGGCCCTCGTTTTATTTCGACAACTTCTATTCGGCGTTTTCCGGCGCCGAGCAGGATGACCTGCTCACTCCCGAGGCGAAAGCAATCGCCGGCGATCCGTACACCGGTTCGATGCAACATTGGAGTTCTTCATCGGGAGATTTGCTGCACCGCCTGCTCTTTACCGACATCAAGACGTACCTGGTCGAATTGCTGATGAAGCAAGACCAGATGAGCATGGCGGCCTCCATCGAGAGCCGGGTGCCGTTTCTGGATCACGAACTGGTGGAATTCACCGCCAGCATTCCCGCGAAATACGCTAGCGAGGGGCTCGCCGGGAAAGTCATCCTCAAACGCGCAGTAGAAGACCTGCTGCCGCGCGACATCGTGTACCGGCAGAAGATGGGTTTCCCCACCCCCTGGGCCTACTGGCTGGCCGGACCGCAGCTGGAGACCCTGGAACACTTGCTGCTTGAGCCGCGAACGGCGGAGCGCGGCCAATTCCATACCGAGAGTGTGAAACGACTCTTTGCCGAGCACCGGGCGGGGCATCGTGATCACGGGAATCGCATCTGGCGCTTGTTGAACCTGGAACTTTGGCAGCGCGTCTGCCTGGAGGGTGACTCGATCGACGAGGCGGCATCATCGCAAAAAGCGGTTGCCTTGCGGTGAGCCTATCGATCTGGACGGAACCGGTGAAGGCTGATTCCTGAAGCTAGCAATGCTGAGAAAAATCAAACAGGCAACGTTGCGTTCGCTGAGAGTTGCGGGCGTCTTCGATCGGGTTGCTGACAGCAAGTGGCGGCGGGACCGGCTGCTCATCCTTTGCTATCACGGTACCTCTCTCCAGGATGAGCATTTGTGGAGACCGGGGTTGTACATCGAGCCATCGGTGCTCGAACAGCGCCTGGAAATGTTGAAGACCGGCGGGTATTCGGTGCTCCCGCTGGGGGAAGCGCTCGAGAGACTACAAACCGGAAGCCTGCCGGCCCGCAGCGTGGTGCTCACCTTCGATGACGGGACCTACGACTTCTACAAGCGGGCCTACCCGCTGCTGAAACGCTACGGGTATCCGTCCACGGTGTACCAGACGACGTACTACACGGACTACGAGCGGCCCGTTTTCAACCTGATCACGTCCTACATGTTGTGGAAGAAGCGAGGCGAGGTCATGCCGGACGGTCGCGAACTCGGCTTAGAGCAGCCCATGGACCTGCGCACCGAGGCGGGGCGTCATCAGGTGGTGCTCGGCCTGCTCGGTCTGGCGGCTCGGGAACAGATGTCAGGCGCAGATAAAGACGCCTTGTCGGCTCGGCTGGCGAAGTTCCTCGGACTCGATTATGAACCTCTGGTCGCGACGAGAATCGTGCAACTGATGAATGCGCGCGAGGTGAAGGAAGTTGCCGGCAACGGCGTGGACATTCAGTTGCATACCCACCGCCATCGTACCCCTGAGGATGAAAGCCTGTTCCGCCGGGAAATCCGGGATAACCGGGAGCGCATCGAAGCGCTGGTTTCGTCGAAGCCAGTGCACTTCTGCTATCCCAGTGGCGTCTACCGGCGGGAATTCTTTCAATGGCTGGCCAAGGAGCAGGTGGAGTCGGCCACAACGTGTGACGCCGGACTGGTGACCCGTAAGAGCGAGACCTTCCTTATCCCCCGTTTCATTGACAACCAGTGCCAGAGGGCGATCGATTTCGAGAGCTGGATTTCCGGTGTGGGCGATCTCCTGGCCGTGCGACGTGCGGCCACTCAGCGCTACGTGCCGGTCGAGGTGTGAGGTTCAAGTAGCGCCGGCATCTTGCCGGCTGTCCTGAGGGCATCCTGCCCTCAGCCGCCAGTGTCGCTCCTGAGCGATGCGGAGTGGATGTGGGGCGCGAGATGCTCCAGCAATTCCCGCTCCAGATCTGGGCCGCTGGCAATCAACCCGGACAAAAGCACATCCCTATTGTTCGCGCGGAACGGTGCATAATCCAGAGTGGTGACAAGTCCCCCGGAACTCAACACCAGCGCGGCACCCGCAGCCACATCCCATTCGTGTTTAGGGGTTAGCGTGAACGTTGCGTCGGCGCGGCCCGCAGAAACAAGCGCCAGCTTGTAGGCGACCGATCCCATCGCTTTGATCTGCATGGGCCCTTTTTCGAACTGGTTCCATTCCCCGCGCTTGACTTCACTCCGGCTGGCGAGGACGACGGCACCCTCGAGGCTGGAGCGCGAACTGGCGCGCGCCGGTTCGCCGTTGTAGCGCGCGCCCGCGTCGACTGCCCCGATGAAAGTCTCGCCCGTAGCTGGATTGCAGATGCCTCCTGCGACCGGGTGGCCCTGGTCCACGAATCCGATGGACACGCAAAATTCGGGAACACCCTGCACGAACTCGCGCGTTCCATCCAGCGGGTCGACCACCCACACGCGCGACTTCGATAACCGGGAGAGGTCGTCAACGCTTTCCTCCGAGAGCCAGCCTTCGCCGTCGCGCAGGAGATTCCTCCGCAGCACAACGTCGAGAGCGCGGTCGGCTTCGGTGACAGGGTCGTGACCGGCCTTGAACTCGGCATCGATGGCGCCCGGTGTGAACCGGCTGAACACCTCGCGAGCTGCGGCGAGTGCAGCTGCGATGCGGTCCAGTATCTCTGCGTATGAGGAGGTCATTGGTTCTCGGCTTGCTAAGAGTGAATCATGCCCAAAGCATTCTGACCCCTGTGATCAAGAGGATGAAACACAATATCCGTCGCAGCCACAGCACCGGCACGCGCGTGCTCAACTGCGAACCCAGCAGCCCGCCGGGGATGGAGCCGATCAGCAGCGACATGACCAGCTTGGGGTCCACATTCCCCAAGCGGAAATGAAGAAATCCCGTAACACCTGTCAGCACGACCGCGTGGACAATATCAGTTCCAACATTGACCTTGGGCGGGTAGCTGTAAAAGAGCAGCAACATCATCATGATGATGCTGCCGGAGCCTACTGAAGTCATTCCCACCAGAAATCCCGAGCACAGCCCGATGACGGTCATGCCCGCAAAAGACTTGAGCGTCGGGGGGCGGTTGACCATGCGCTCTTCAATGCGAGTCTGAAACATCAGCAGCAGGGGGATACAAACCAGCAAAATGCCAATGATCAGCTTGATGAAGTGGTTGACGCCGTCGCCGTAAAGGTGGCGGAGATGAGTGAGGTAGGCGACCCCGGCGGCGGATCCGGGAACGCTGCCCACGGCGAGAGCCAGCACCACCTTGCGCCGCACGGTGCCCTTGTTGAGGTGCACGAGGCTGGCGGGGATTTTCGTGAAGAAATTAAAAAGCGCGTCCGAGCCCACGGCGATAATCGCCGGTACCCTCAGCCCGAAGATTAGGATGGGCAGCAGTAGAACACCGCCGCCCAGGCCGGTCAGGCCGATGAGAGTGCCGACGAGAAAGCCCACCAGAATTTTGGCAGCAATCAAGGCCATGACAAGTGGTGCAGCACGTGTAGCGCCGGCATCTTGCCGGCGGTCGTGAGAGCTTTCCCTGAGCTTGCCGAAGGGGCGTCCTCGCCCTCGCTACCCTTCGAGACAACATCAGCCGTAGCGGCACTCACCCCTTCGGTCTCTTGCCCCTCACCCGATAAAGCCCTGCTGCTCCAGGTGCAAGATGATTTCCTGGGCTGACTCTTCCGGGGACAGGTCCGCGGTGTTGATCACGACTTCGGCGTTCTGCGGCGCTTCGTAGGGGTCCGAAACACCAGTGAACTCTTTGACGATGCCCGCTCGCGCCTTGGCGTAAAGACCCTTGCGGTCGCGCGCCTCGCAGGTCTCGATGGGAGTTGCGACGTGCACCAGCACGAAGCCACCCAGCGGCTCGATCATCTCGCGCACCTGCTTGCGGACCGCGTCATAAGGAGCGATCGGTGCGCAGATCGCGATGCCGCCATTCTTGGTGATTTCCGAAGCCACGTAGCCGATGCGTCGAATGTTGATGTCGCGATGTTCCTTCGAGAAGCCGAGCTCGGACGAGAGATGCTTGCGAACCAGGTCGCCGTCGAGAATCGTCACGGGACGTCCACCCACTTCCAGGAACTTGGTGAGCAGCACGTTCGCAATGGTCGACTTTCCCGACCCGGAAAGCCCGGTAAAGAAGATCGTGACCCCCTGCTTGTGGCGTGGGGGATAGCTGCGCCGCAGCTCCTGCACGACTTCTGGATACGTAAACCAGCTCGGGATGTCGCGGCCCCCATTGAGGCGCTCGCGCAACTCTGTGCCCGAAATGTTCAAGACCCGGGCGCCGGTCGGGACCTCGTTATCGGGAACGTATTTGTCATGATCCTCGAGGTAGACCATCATGTTGAACGGCACCATCGTGACCCCGATGTCCGCCTCGTGTTTCTTGAAGAGTTCCTGCGCGTCGTAGGGACCGTAGAAGTTCTTCCCGTCGGTGTCCTTGCCGGGCCCAGCGTGATCGCGGCCCACAATAAAGTGAGTGCAGCCGTGATTCTTGCGGATCAGGCCATGCCAGATCGCTTCACGCGGGCCTCCCATGCGCATGGCGAGGGGCAGCATGGCGAGCTTCACGGTGCCGTGCGGATACTTGGAGAGCAGGAGCTCATAGCAGCGCACGCGGGTGAAATAGTCGACATCCCCGGGCTTGGTCATTCCGACCGAAGGATGGATGAGCAGGTTCGCCTCGACTTGCTTCGCCGCGCGGAAAGTAAGTTCCTGATGAGCCCGGTGCATGGGGTTGCGCGTCTGGAACGCGACCACGCGGCGCCACCCGAGGCGGGAAAATTCCGCGCGCAACTCCGCGGGCGTCAGTCGAAGCGGGCGGAAGTCGTAATGAGCCGGCAACTGCAGGCCTTCCAGAGTTCCACCCACATACCACGGATTCGCTTTGTTGACGGCATAGTCGGCGCCCGGGTGGGCTTTGCTGGTCGTGCCGAAAACACTCTTCGCTTCGGCGGCCCGGTCGGGCTGCCACACATCCTGCACGCTGAGCACGGCGAGCATGACTCCCTCGGCATCGCGCAGCGCGACCCTGCTGCTCCCCGGCTTGAGCGACTTGGCAAATTCCTCACTGACATCCAGCGTAATCGGCATCGGCCACAGCGCGCCACTGGCCAGGCGCATGTTGTGGCAGACACCTTCATAATCGGCACGGTTCATGAATCCGCGCAGGGGTGAGAAGCCACCATTCAGCAGCAGTTCGACATCGCAAACCTGGCGCGGCGTCAGATCCCACGAGGGCCACTCTTTCGAGTGGGCCTTCAGTTCGGCAGCCCGGCCGGGTTCGGCGCTCAGGTGAACTAGTTCTCCGCCGTGCGGCGGAATCAGATGGCTTGTCAAAGTCAATTTCGTAGACCTCCTGGGGTCGATTGTGATTTACCGCAGCGTTGCCAAGGCCGGAGCCCAGAATCCGGGCCAAGCCCGGACTCCCCTCTTCTTTTTCTGCAGTCCGCATGAACGGGAGAGAAACAGAACCACTTCGTGCTCAGCCAAGGGTGGAAGGTGAGGGCAGAAATCGTACACCCCGTCCCCGCTGGCGCTCCCCACTAAACACTTGATTTCTATGGTCTTAGTATTCTCTGATGTTTGGGCCTTCCCGACAAGAGCCAAGCCAAGAATTCCTGTGCACGCGGTGGTTCCTGCCCATCCCTACGAGGGTTGGACTCCATATTGATCTTGCGGCAAACGCTATGGATTCGAAAGGTTACGATGGTTTTGGCGTTACGCTGACCGCGCACCGGGCGCGGTCATTTAGACTGGGCGCTCAGATCGGCATCATGATCAAGAAAATGGCAAAGCGCGCGTTGCTCGGCACCGGAGTGCTGCGGCTGGCGGCAAAGCTGCACGGAAAGGGTGCAGCCATTCTGATGTACCACTCCGTCCTGGAGAATCCGGACCAGGAAAAAGATTCGCTCGGCGGAATCATTCACTCCCGCGAAGCGTTTCAGGGACAAATGGAAATGCTAGCGAAAAAGTTTCGCCCTGTCCCGCTCTATGAAGTCGGACGTTTCGTAAAAGGCGAAGCCGATATGCCTGACCGCGCGGTCGTAGTCACCTTCGACGACGGCTACACCGACAACTACGAAGTGGCGATGCCGATTCTCGATCGCGTTGGCATCCCGGCGACGTTTTACGTTACGGTGGATTGCGTCGAAAACCGGAGACTCCCTTGGCCCAGCCGCCTGCGCTTTTCATTCCGCAAGACTGCGAAGAAGAGCTGGTCCGATGAAAGCGGCACAGTTTGGAATCTGGAAAGCGATCAGGGTCGAGAGCAGGCGTACCTGACAGCCTGTGATCGTGTATGTCAACTCGCCGGAGCGGCTCTGGAGAATGCCGTCCACAGCATGGAGGCAGAACTCGATGCCAAGCTGCCCGACGATCGCGGCGGCCTCATGATGACCTGGGAGCAAGTGCGTGGACTGTCGCGCAACGGACACATCGTTGGTTCGCATACCATGACCCATCCGAACCTTGCGTTTCTCAGTATGGAAGAAGCGCGGTGCGAGCTGGTGCAGTCGAAAACTCAGATGGAACAGCGTCTCGCTACGCGCGTCGAACATTTTTCGTATCCGTGCCCGGCATTGTTTCCCAACTGGACGGTACGGACGACAGCCGAAAGCCGGAAGGCGGGCTATCAGACGGCAGTGACCACCAGCAACGGCCTGGCGCGCAAGCAGGACGATCCACTTTGCCTGAAGCGAGTGCGCCCGACGAAGTCGGTGGACGGCTTGGGCTGGAATCTGGAAAACGCTTTTGCGGGACGGGCACGTTAACCGGAGCGATCCTGAATTGGCAAAGATACTGGTATTGGATGGGCACAGCGCTGCCGCTCTGGCCTTCACGCGGTCGGCGGGTCGCGCTGGCCATTGGGTGGCCGTCGGCGCCAACCAGGGGATCTTCGCCGCCGCCCAGCTCTCGCGCTATTGCCGGTTCAGTTTCGAATACCCGGTTTCCACCGACGATGCCACTGCCTTCGTGGACCGTCTCCTCGAATTTGTATCCAGCCAGTCGATCGACCTGGTCGTGCCCATCACCGATTGGACCTTGCAGCCTCTCTCTGAACAGCGTAGCCGTCTGCACGGAACCTGCTGGATCGCGCTGCCACCGGACGCCGCCGTCAAATCCGCGTCCGACAAGTATCACACCATCGAAGTAGCACGCTCCCTGGGAATCGGTGTCCCGGCCACCTGGTTAGTACGGTCGCCGGACGACCTACGGGACTTGCCTGGGATCAATTTTCCCGTCGTGGTGAAAGACCGATCCTCGGTCCGGTGGGCGAATGGCAAGGCTATTTTCGGCTCGGTCACGTATGCGTATGGCAAGGATGAACTCGAGCGCAAGGTCATGGATCGTCTGCATGCCGCAGGGGACGTGCTGATCCAGGAATTCGTTTCGGGCAAGGGTATCGGCTTTTCTTGTTTTGCCGCGCCCGACGGTATCTATGTGCCCTTCGCCTGGGAGCGTATCCGCGAGGTCGATCCCCGAGGCTCGGCAAGCAGTTGCCGCAAAGCGATCGCGCTCGACGACCACTTCGCCGACCTCAGCGGCCAGCTGATTCGCGCCATCGGATTCGAGGGCGTTGCGATGGTGGAATACAAGCAGGCTGGGGAAGGGCCGCCGGTCATCATGGAAATCAACGGCCGTCCCTGGGGTTCGATCGGGCTGCCCATCGCGAGTGGAATCGACTACCCCCGTTACCTCATCGACTGGTATCTCAGCGGCGCTCTGCCGCCGAAACGCATCGACTACCAGCCCGGAACTGTCTGCCGCCGTATTGTCGGAGAGCTGACCCACTTGAACAACGTGCGCTGGGGCAAGCCCGATCGCTGGCCGGGACAGTATCCGAAGTTCTGGAGCACGCTCGCGAAAATCGCCGTCCCGTGGTATCCGGGGATGCACTACGACGACCTGTGGCTCTCCGACTTACGGCCCGGAGCGGCAGGGATCGAACATTGGTTTCGTGTCCGGCTGCAGAGACGAACCGGGAATGCCAAAATTGCCGGGCAAGGCGGGCAGTGAGGCGAACCCTTCGCCTCAGCCCCGTTTCGCGCTGATCAAATCGTAGCCCAACTCCTGCATCGCCGAACCCCACGCCGACTCGATCAGTTTGACCGATGACGGGGAAAGGCTCGACTTCCAGCCCCTGGCAGTCGAAGATTTTGTCCGGCCGCGTATTTCTGTCCAGGACCCAGCTGCGGCCCCGTGGGGTAAGAGGTGACCAAAACATCGTCAGGGAGGACCCTGACGTTGCGTCCGGCAATCTGGCGGCCCGTGACCACCCGGCCGATTTGCACAATGGCACGGCGCGCCTTGCGGAAAAGCTCTTTTGGGTCTTGTTTCATCGCGCTGCTGAAACGAGGCAATGGAACTGGACCACCGCGTGTCCCAGCCGTGGTTACGTTATGACCGAACTGCAGTAGAGTTTGACGCACGCTGCTTGAAAAACCTCTGCAATTCTGCTGTTAGATTGCCGATGCAAGCCTGCAGAACCCCATAACAACGACGAGTGGCGTCGATGTCTCCAAAGTACGGATCGGGAATCTCGCGATAGCGAAACGGGCCGTTCGCATACACGCTTAACATCAGAATCTTACTCTCGAATTCTGGGAAACGGGCCAGCAATTCCGCCTTGTTCTGGAAATCCATCGCGAATATGGCGTCCGCCTGGGTAACCAGGTCAGCGGTGACCGGTCGGGCACGATGGGTGCTGAGCCGGAGCCCGATTTCCTGAGAAGCCATCAACGCCCAGGGATGTGCTTCATTGCCAGCGATCGCATGCAAACCCGCCGACGCGCACCAGATCCCGCTCAGGTCCGCATCGCTGATGGCCTTGCGAAACAACGCCTCGGCCATGGGACTGCGCATCAGGTTGCCAAAACACACGAACAGGAAAGAGCGTGCGCCCGAAGGGGCTCTTCGCATGTTGGGCGATCGCACGCCGACCAGATCGAGCAAGCGGAGACGGGCGTAAATCGGACCCGCCTTAGGGCCGAGGCGCAGGAACGTGTCGCGCTCTCGGAGCAACGAATCCGGTACCACACTGCGCAAGCTCCACGGGGGCGTGGTTGTAGGGTCCTGGTTCACGGGAATTGAGCCCGATTCGAGCGGCTGGTGGCTTACTGTTCCTCCTGATAGGTCTCGATCAAAGCCACGGCGACTTCGTCCATCTGCTGGCCCGAGAGATCACCCGTCTGCCATACACGCTTGGTCCAAATAGCCCAAAGCACGCCCAGTCCGTAGGGTATCAGGCTGATCAGAATCTGGAAGCCGACCTGCACATACGTGTGCGCGATGAACCAGTGTCGCATGAAAAGCAGGACCGCAACCTGCGGAGCACACAACAGCAAAGGCAGCGTGTAGGCCTCGCGCAGGAAGGCGCGGACGGGCACATTCAGCAGCCGGCAAAGATGACGTGGCATGAAGTAAAGCGTGGTGCAGGTGAGCGGAATCGCCGTTCCCGCTGCGTCTCCGACTATGCCGAAGGGGCGGATCAGAACGATGCTGAGAATCAGGTTTGCGATGCTCTCCATCAGCGAGACCCAGGCCAGCGGCTTGTGCCGGGCCATCCCGTAAAGGATTCGTGGAGAGGCCGCCTGGGCCAGCGAGAACGTCATCGGGAAAAGCAGAACCAGTAAGACCGGATAGCTGGCCGCGACATACCTCGCGCCCACCCAGGCTTCGATCACCGACTTGCCCAGGATCGCAAGGACCGCCGTCATGGGAAAGATCACCAGGGCACAGGCGCGGTTCCCGGCGACCAGGATCTTGCGCAACTGCTTGGTATCGCCGCGAGCATCGGATTGGCCCGACATGGGCACAAAAATCTGGGCCAGGCTGCTCACTACTTCGGAGGCGTAGTCGAGCAGGCGGTCGCCGATGGAGAAGTAAGTAATGGCCGTGACCGAAAGAAACGTTCCGATGACGATCTCGTCGGTCTTGAAGCGCAGCTTGTAGGCGATCATCAGGATGAAGGTGATCGCGCTGTAGTTGGCGATCTCGCGCAGGGCGCTCCGATCCACATATTTCCAGCCAAAACGTAACGGCAGGATACGCAAAACAATCACGGCGCGCACCAGCGACCCCAGAATTGGCAGGAGCACGGTGATGAGGGCGATCGTGAGCAGACCGTAGCCGTGCTGCAAAGCCAGAACGATCAGGACGGCGCGCAGCAGCGTAGCCACCAGATTGGTCAAGTTGACGAAATAGAAGCGCTGCATGCCCTCGAGAATTCCGCCAAAAATTCCGGTCGGGAATCCCACCGCGACCGCGGCCCCGACCGTCAGAAAAAGCCAGCGCGCCGTGGTCAGGAAGTCCGCGGGGATATGGAACAGCGAGTCTACGAACAGACTGCCCAGCAACGTGAGAGCCATGGCCACCGCGCCAATGGCCGTGTAGGTCGCCAGGCTGGTATTGATGAGCTTCGAGAGCCCCTCGTTGTTATTCGTCGCGGTGTAGGTCGAAACGTAGCGTATGACGGAAGAACGGATCCCCAGATCGAACAGGCCGTAGTAGCCCGTGATGGAGAAGATCAGCACCCATATCCCAAAGGCCGTATCGCCCAAACGATGCAGGATGAAAGGGGAAAGGAATATCCCAACCACTACGCTGACGCCGAGGCTGAACCAGCTGGCGCCGACGTTTTTGATGATCTGGCTCTTGCTCATGGCTACGCGGGGTCGTTCGCAGTGTCGGCCGGGAAGATGCTGAAAATGATGTTAAGGCCGTGCGGTTCCATGTCGACCTCCGCCAGGCCCTTCCGGCTACCGAGGTCATACAGGCTGATGTGAGTCGGTTTTTCCCCCATACCCTCGTGGATCACGTTCTTAACCCAGAGAATGTTCTCCTGAAGATTGGTTTTGCGGACTCGGGTGAACGCAACCCAGACTCTCTGTTCGTCGACCGGCAGGAGTCCGCGGCACCAGCCCAGAAGCGCCTCCTGGCCATCGATGAGTTTCAGATCGACAGCCTGCTCCACTTGCAAGGTCCGGCGGTTCGCGATTACCACGTGTCCATCGACGGTAGTGAAATAGATGCGGTCCCCCCAGACCAGGCCGTCATGAGGCCCTTGCACCGCGACGTCGATGCGCTTGCCCGGTGTGGTCAGGCAGATGGCGTCGCGTTGGGTGAAGCGCGTGACCCACACTTCGCTATCCAGTTCGAAGACGAAGTTTGGGTGGGATTTGTGCGGCTTTGTGCTGGCGACCTTCCGATAGTCAACCTCTCGTGAGAAGCGTGACCAGAGCGGCTCGTCTAGAACCGGCCACTCCCTGATCACATCGCCTTTGGGAGTGAACTTGATCACCATGTCGAGCCCTGTGCTGACCGCCACGAGATTCCCGTCGCTCGTCGGGGTGACGTGATGTAAATCATTGAAGGCGGGCAGAGAGACGTATCCGATCCGCTCGAACTCCGGCAAACGGAAAATCACCACCTCGGTGGAGGTACAGGTGTACAGGGTGTTGCCGCGCAGCGTACCGGCTTTGAAAACATGAGACGCTTTGTCGGTGGACCGAGCGTCCTCCGGGGTTTTGTGCTCGACGCGAGTCTTTACCTGGCCGGTTTCGGTATCGAGTTCAAGGATCAGAGCAGTTTCGTAGAGATTCCACTCCTCTTCCTTCCGTACCAGCAGCTTCTTCTGGCGTGCTCCCAAAATGTAGAGGCGAGCCATTTTAGGGGTTCTCCGATTTGAGCGACGCGGGCGTTGCTGACAGGGTCGATTTCTTCGTTCGCGTCATCCCAAATGGCCCGGCACTCGACCGTCCCTCGATTGAAGCAAGCACTCAGCTTAAAGCCATCAGACCGGGAGCGCCAATGTCTAGTTCGGAACGTGGAAGGGGAATGCGGAATCTCACCACGGTGCGCCTTCCTGTGTATTGCCGGGGTGTGAGCGGCAGCCTGATTGCAGGCGTATAAATTTCGCGCTTCTGCCGCGCCGGACGCGGCTTTTGGGCCAGTCCCTTTAGAGGTCATACGCGTGTAATTGGTTCCACTCATTGGGACCGGATCGGCACTTTTGTCCTAATGTGTTTACCCTAGTCATTTCTAAGGACCTGAGGTGGCCCTGGTGCTCATATCCCAGCCCAAAGAGCCAAGGTTGCGGGAGTCTCGCCCATCCGACTTGCAGCTGAGGCGCATCTTCGGTTCGAGAACGGCCTCCTTTTCACACCCCCTCGCTGCGATCTCCAGCCTTCCGATAACTTAATTATTAACAACGCTTTACAAATTTCGTCGCGCCCGACTCAGGGTCCAAGCACCGCCCACGAATCTGGATTTTGCCTTGGTGCTAGCTGAGGGGCGTCCGGCGTGCAACTTGATCGATCCCCTGTGGAAAACTTAGGTGAAAGGCCGTAGCAAGAAAGTGCAGAAAATTGGAACTGTGAGTGCTATGGGATTTGGTAAGGACGCTCGTTTCAATCAATTGCAGTGGACGGCCTGGCCGGGGTTGCGTGAGCTTACGCGCTGAGCGCACGGCGAGCCAGTTTCGCTCACTTCACAAAAAATAGTCAGGGGGTATTGAATGAGCGAAAGACCTGTCCGTCTGGGGCAGCGCGAACAGCAGATCGTCGAACTGCTCTTGCAAGGTTGCGACAACGACGAAATCGCTCGACAACTCAATATGGCTCGTCGAACGGTGAAGGCCCATTTCAACCGTCTGTTTCTGCGATTCGGAATTACCAGCGGCATCAAGCGAGTAAAACTCGCCACACTCTTGTACCGGAGGCAGTTATGTTTGGAGGCGAACGCTACGGAAAACGAATACCCAGTGAACGAGAGAGCAGAGTTATTGAACTTGTTGCCCAGGGACTCAAGAACAAAGAAGTCGCCGACGAAATCGGAACCACTGAACACGTCGTCAAGAACTATCTCCGAGTCATCTACGACAAACTCGGACTCTGGAATCGAGTCGAACTCGCCCTCTGGTACGAGGCGCGCAGATTTGAGCAAATCGCCAGAGCTTGAACCGCTTGAGGCTTGGGAACACAGCGTCCTGGGCCTGAGCCCAGCTTCTCCTTCGGGGACACCACACCGGTAGGGTAAAACAAGTCAGATCAGCGTTTTGACGGCTGCCCGGTATTCTTACGGGCAGCCTGACGTTTCCAGTTGCCGTAACCGCGTGACCGCTTCAGGGATTTGCTTGCGCGCGGCCGCCATCAGCAATATTCGGGCCTGAGCGCAATTCTTGGGCACGCCGTCCCCCGCCAGATACAACTCCGACAGCACGAGCACCGCGGCGGTGTTTTCTTTCCGCACCGCTGCCCACAAAAAAGTTGCCGCTGCCGCACTGTCACGTGGCCGGTTCTTGCCCGTCAGGTAATCCTGCGCGGTTGCGAGTTCAAGTGACCCGCTCGCTGTCGCGGGAATCGCGGGCAAGGGCAGAGGCGTTTCTGGTTTGCGAGGAACCGCGGTTACAACCACACTGTTTGGGCGTGATGCAGTGACCGCCGGACGAGGTGATGGGGCCGCGGCCGGGCTCGAAACCGGCGGATCGGCTGCCACAACCACTGAGCTCGGCGTCGGCTGATTCGCAGCTCGCGGCGGCGCGGGAACTGGGGCCGACACCAGCGCAGGATTTTCCGCGACCACGGCGGCGGCCGGAACGGTTTGTGGCGGCGGCTGGCTCGCGTTCGAACGTCGCGAGTTCGCGTAATAGACAAGCCCCAGGAACACCACGCCCACCAACGCGATTCCATACTTGACCGGGTTCCATTGGCGCGAGCGTGCTGCGAGATTCCTGTCGCGCAACCACTGGATTTCAGAAGTGCCGTTGCCGTCGGACGGCCGCGACGGCTCCTCAAGTACCTCCGCGAACAGCGAAAGCGTAGGGAAAACGGGCTGGGGAACATTCTTGGCCGGACCGTCCTCTGTGGTGAGCGAAGGCTCTTCGGCGGAGACGGTGACGCTTTGTTGCTCAGACAGCAGAGCCGATCCGCACATCCCGCAAAAGCGTTGGCCCGGGCTACTTGGATGTCCGCACTCCGTGCAGTCTCCGGGCTCGAGTGCGACTGGCCTCTTCGGAACCTCGTAAATCGCCGCGGATGTTGGCGAAGGCGGGAGGGGTTCGGCCTCTGCCTCGAGTTCTCGCAACAATTCGACGACCGCCTGCTCGCGCTTTTCCGGTGGAGTGGTGAAATACACCTGCGCCCAGCGGCCCAGATTGCGGCCCAAGGTGGGGTTCACCATGGGGTTCAACTCAGGATTCGGCAGGGTGGAGGTGCGATCGTGGCTCTTTTCCTGAGGTTGTGCCAATTATGGATCTCCCGAAGCAGGGCTTTAATTATTGCACTCCCGCGGCCGCTGGTTGTCAATCGGGAGAACAGTGGAAAACCCGTAGGAAACCAGCGCATTCCGCGGTTTTGCTGCCGGAGATCAGTCGCAAACCTTGCGCGACGCGGGTTCGAACTGGTCCATTTGCGCGTCATGCTGGCTCGCAATTCTTCCTTGTGGGGTTTTCCCGTACAGGTCGGAACCCGGGCAGTAGTACTGGGCGGTGTGGACGTCAACCCAGACGGGTATGTTGGGGTTCCCACTGTGAGACGGAGCCGGAGGCGGTTCGGCCAGGCCCACGCTGACGAGGAATTGGTCAAACCAACTCAACTGAGGCTGGGCCGGGGCTGGCTTGCGCTTCGGTTTGACCGGGGCGTTGGCTGCGGGGGTTTGCGGATTCCCGGAATCTGCCGAAGTGGTCGGTCGGTTGGATGAAATGGCCCAGATGATGGTGATCACGAACAGGATTCCGGCCGCGACCAGCGCCAGATCCCCGGGGTGTTTGCGCAGGAGACCGCGATGCTTCTCCAGGAATCCCTTGAGTTGGACGGCGGGAGGCGAGACCGCGATCGAGTGAAACCAGACACGCGGCTCGGGTTTCTTCTCCGGGACCGGAATCGGTTCGGGTGGCCCTTCCACGGAATGGACGGCAACCTCCTCTGGAGGAGCAGAGGCAGCGACACTTGGTTCCGACTCGGGAGCGGATAACAGTTCGGAAGACGCCGAGGGATGCTCGTTGGAAGCAGGCTTCTCGGGAAGAATGAAGCCGTCCGGCGCTGAAGCTGGCGGCTCGAGAGAGCCGACGGCCTTGATCACGAACTCAGCCAGGTCCGGTTCATCCTCGGACGGGGTGCTGCCGATCTTCTTGAGGTTCCAGAGTGTCGCCCACTTACTCTGCAGATCGCTCCTGGCAGTGGCACTGCGCGAGGTGCCGCAAGCCCCACAAAAGACTTCTCCGAATGCGAGTTCATGTCCGCAGTGCTGGCAGTTCGAGGCCTCTAGCACAATCTCGGCCTGAGCTGCGTTGTCGGGCGAAGCGGCCGAGTTCGGTTCCTGCGCTAGACGCGCCAGTTGCGGCTTGATTTTCTCGAGCACCTGCAGCATGGAGGCGCGCTCGGCGGCGACGCCTTTGCGCCACTCTTCTTCGGCCGCGTGGGTGAGGGCCTCGGTCACGAGGCCGGCCATGAGCTGGCAGGTCCGTACGTCGTTTTCGTGAAAGGCGTTCGGCTTGGCAAATACCAGCTCGAGCGTACCGGAGGTCTTGCCATCATGAAACACAGGCACGGCAATCAGTGAACCGATCCCAAGTCTTCGAGTGATCTCGGGATTGACCAGAAAGTCGGTGGCCGCGTCGGCACAGCGCAGAATCGCGTTGTGCACCAGCGTGGCGGCCGAAAGTGTAGCCTCGGGCCGGAGGGTGGCCCCGACTTGCGGGGACAGGGATCCGCTGCCGGCGCGATACACGATCTTGTCCTGATCGAGAATCCCGATTGCGGCGCCCTGTGCGCCGGTGATCTTGCGAATGCGTTCGACCACCAGATTCATCGCGCCTGCCAGGTCCAGATGACTGCTGTGAATCTGGTGCTGGGTTTCGACGATCTCCGCGAGCGTGGTGGTGGAGTCGGAGTCGGCGCCAGTTTGAGATTTTGTGTCGGAGGACGGCTCACCGTCGTGGCGATCCTGATGCTCCTGCACCACATAGGCGGCGGCCAGCAACTTCTGGAAAGTTGCCTCGTCAAGGACGGGCGCGCCATCTTTGTTGGGAGATGAGGACATCGTGCTTACCAGCATCCCTCCCCGGATCGCAGAGGGGGTAATTAGCGCTTATTGTAGTGCAATTGCCACGCCAAACAGAATGGCACGACTCGGCATAGCCGTCCGTAGCCGGACTGCAGTTGCTAGTGAGGACCGGCTGCACAAGAGCGGGACCGGGTCTGAATCAATTAGCCTAGAGATAACACAATGCGCTCGAACGATCCAGGACGCGCGGCAGAACGAGAGACGACCCAAACCTCGGCCCACCCCCGAACGTCTCTCTACGGGCCTTTGTGTGCGAATAACAGGCATTCTACGCGACACCCTGGACCGGCCATCGGCCGAAAAGGGCCGCTCTACGGGTTTTCAGTAACTTAGCTTGCAGTGAACAAAAATTGTGCGATTGACGGTAAGCTTCTTTGCCGTGCCCAAGACAAAACGATCTCCACGGGTACGCGCAGAGGTATCGCATCGGAGGAGAAGACTTTCAACCGCTAAGTTCGCAAAGGGGGCGCAGAAGTCGCAAGGTCTTGTTCGCGTCCCTTACTTGCTGGAAGCTTGCGGGGTGGGGGTGAGTTCGGCCTGCTCGACGGTTTCCCGGCTCAGGTAGTAGTGGACCGCGGGCGTGATGATGAGCGACAGCACCATCGAGATCAGGATGCCGCCGATGACGGCAACGGCGAGCGGTTGCAGCATTTGGGAACCGGCGCCGATGGCAAAGGCTAGCGGCAACATGCCCGCCATGGTGGCGAGGGCGGTCATGACGATGGGGCGGAGTCGGCGTCGGGCCGACTGGAGCATGGCGTCGTTCGCGGTCATTCCCAGGCGACGGAATTTCTGATCGGCATCGAGCAGCAGGATGCCATTCTTAGCGACAATGCCGACGACCATGATCATTCCCATGAACGACGAGACGTTGAACGTGGTGCGGGTGACCAGCAGGGCGATGAAAACGCCGGACGTCGACAAGAGCGCCGAGGCCAGGATGGCCACGGGCGCGGCGAAGGTGCCGAATTCAAACAGCAGAACGATAAACACCAGCAGGATGGCGAGGACGAAGACCATCACCAGATCGTGAAATGATTTTTGCTGTTCTGCGTAGCGGCCGCCGTACTCCACACGAATGCTGGCCGGCAAGTGAAGTTGGGTGACGGTCTTCTGGGCGGCGTCCATGGCGCTGCCCAGATCGACTCCTTCCAGGCGGGCGGTCACAGCGACGTCGCGTTGCAGGTTCTCACGACGGATTTCGTTCTGCCCAGGGAGTTCGGTGACGGTGGCAAGCGCGCCCAGGGTCGCGGTTCTGCCTGTGCTGCTGGTGAGCAGCGTGTCACCCATGGCTTCGAGCGAGGCGCGGTTGCTCTGCGGAAAGCGCACGCGCAGGGTGTAGGCGCGATCGTTCGCCACGACCGGAGTCGAAGCTGGCTCACCCTCGAGGATCGCCGCTGCATCCGTCGCGACTTCCTCAGCGGAGAATCCGGCGCGCGCGGCCACGCTCGGGTCCACCTGAAAGACCACCGCGGGTCCGCTGACGGTGTTGTCGATTCCGTTCAGCACATCGACCACGCCCTGAATTTTCGAGATGTTGTCGGCGACCTTCGGCGCCCACGCCGCCAGAACCTTGGGGTCCGGAGAAAAGAGTTTGATTTGAATGGGCTCGGGCGCGCTGGTGAGGTCGTCGATCATGTCCTGCAGCACCTGGGTGAACTCGACGTCCACCGCTGGTTCCTTCTGCTTGATTTCGGCGCGGACGTCGGCGATGACGTCATCGATGGCCCGGTCGCGCTTGTCCCTAAGTTTCACGGAGATGTCGCCGGTGTTGGCTTCGGTTACCGCGGCCAGGCCTAGCTGCATACCGGTCCGCCGCGAAGTGCTTTCGACTTCCGGGATTTCATGCAGCATTTGCTCGATATGGGTGATAACCCGGTTGGTTTCGGCGAGCGAGCTGCCAGCGGGCATGATGTAGTCGAGGATGAAGCCACCTTCATCCATCTCGGGCAGGAGATCGGAACCGGAGAAGCGGTAGCAGACGTAGGAACCTGCGATCAAGACAAGACTCAGGATCGCCAGCCACACCGGACGGGCCACAGCTCGCCGTAACCAGCGTTCGTGGAACGAGATGATCCTTTGGAAGAAGCCGCTGAGGTGAGCGACTTCGGCTGCGAGCAGGTGGGAGATTGATTCTTCTTCGGGTTCGTTGGAGAGTTCGTCGAAGTGTTTCTCGCGTTTTCCAATGAAGTACAGGCTGAGGTTCGGGGTCCAGGTAAGAGCCAGTGCGAGTGAGGTCAGGAGCGACACGGTCATGGTGATGGCCAGCGCCCGAAAGAAGGTGCCGGTTACACCGGTGATCGAAATCAGGGGCAGGAAGACCACCACGGGAGTGACCGTCGACCCGATGAGGGGAACGGTGATTTCCTCTAAGGCGCTGTGAATGGCCTGGGTACGACTTTGGCCGGCGTCGCGGTGCAGAACGATGTTTTCGACGACCACGATGGCGTCGTCAATGACGAGGCCGACCGCGGCCGCGAGACCGCCCAGGGTCATCAGGTCAAAGCTTTCGCCCAGGACCTTCAGCGCGATGAAGGTCACCAGAACCGTGACGGGGATAACGAGTCCGGCGACGATCGAACTGCCCCAGTCGCGCAGGAAGACAACGAGAATGATCGAAGCCAGGATCAGGCCCAGCAGAATTGCGTCGCGCACGCTCCTGATGGATTGGCCCACGATGATGGATTGATCGTAGAACGGACGCAGCTCAATACCCGGGGGCAACGATTGCTGGATGCGCGCGACCTCTGCGTGAACCTCGTCCGCCACTTGCACCGTGTTGCTGTCGGGCTGGCGGTTGATGTTCAGCAGGATGGCCGGCTTGCCGTTGGCGTTGACGATGGTGTAGACGGGTTTGACGCCAGGCGCGACGGCGGCGATATCGCCGATGCGGACCGGGATGCCGGCCGGGGTGGTCTTGATGACAGTGGCCGCGATCTGTTCGGGCGTGCGTACCTGGGCGTTGATGAGACCGAGAACCAATTGGTGATTGCGCTCGATCAGGCCGGGCGAGTCGACTAGGTTGGTGCGGCGGAAGGCCTCGAGGATATCAGGGACGGTGATGCCCGCGAGTTGAAGCCTTGCCGGATCGGGCGTGATGTGGAACTCCGGTTCCTGGCCGCCCTGCACGATTACCGTCGAGACACCGTCGAGGCGGTTGAGACGGGGCTTGATTTCGTAGGTCGCCATCTCCCACAGCTTGGTCGGCGGCATGTTTTCGGACGTCAGGCTGTAGCCCAGGATGGGGAAGCTGGCGAAGGTCATGCGATGGGCTTCGATCTTCGCAGTGGCGGGGAGTTCGGACTGGACGCGGGAGATCGCCGCATTCACATATTGCAGCGTCTGGAACATGTCCACATCCCAGCGAAAGAACAGGTCAACTTCGGCGGAACCTCGGCTGGTGATGGAGCGAACCTGGAGCAGGCCGGGGACGCTATTGACGGTTTCTTCAATCGGGCGGGTGATGGTCACCATCATCTGATCGATGGGCATCACGCCGTTGTCGACCGCGATCAGGATGCGGGGAAAGTTCGTCGAGGGAAACACCGATACCGGAATCGTGAAGGCGAGGTAGCCCCCGAGCAGGGCCAGCGTCAGGATCAGAAAGATCACCGAGCGCGAGTGCTTGGCGAACCAGTACGAGTTGTCAGAATGATCGAGCACGATTCTTCGGGTCTTGCTATTTCTTGTCCTTCTTGTCGTCTTTCTGGTCGGCGGCGTCGCCGGATTGTTTCTCGCCGGAATCGGCGGGCGCTTCGACGGAAACCTTGGTATTGTCTGGCAGGCCGTAAGCGCCCGAGGTAATCACGCGATCTCCGGCATGAACGCCGTCGGCCATCTGAACCCGATCGCCGTCGTGGATGCCGGTCTTCACGGTTGTCTGATGGGCGTGACTATCTGTGCCGACGATCATCACGGTCGTTATGCCATCCTGCGCGGTCAGTACCGAGGCGGCGGGAACGGCGACCGCGTCTTTCACGGTTTGCGCCAGCATGGAGACTTGCACGCTGGTGCCGGGCTTCAAGCGCTGCTTGGGATTTGCCGCCTGCACCCAGACTTCGACGGTCGTGCTGTTGGGGTCGAGGGCCGGGCTGATGACGGTGACTTTGCCTTCGACGGGGTCGTCTTCTCCGGGGGCGGTGAGCGTGGCATGGTCACCGAGTTTGAGCAGGGCAGCGTCGGGCTGGGGAATGTGGGCTTTGGCGATGACGTGCGAAATGTCCATGACGGTGATGAGAGGAGCGCCGGCGGCGGCCATCTCACCAGGGTAGAGCGGGCGATCGGTGACGAATCCGTCGATGGGGCTGCGAATTTCGGAGTAGCTGAGCTGCGCTTCGGCGCCCATGGATTTGCCCTTAGCGGCCTGCAGTTGGCCTGCGGCGGATTTCAACTCCTGCTGCTTGCCGATGGCCTGGAGAGCGTCGAAGTGCTTCTGGGCAATTTGGTACTGGTTGCGAGCCTGGGTGACGTCGACGCCGGCCTGCTCGAGTTCCTTGCGGGGCAGAGCGCCTTGCTGGAAGAGCTCTTCACGGCTGTGGAAGACTTTCTCCTGGGCCTCGAGCATTTTCTTGGCGGCTTCCGCGTCGAATTGGGCTTTCTGCATTTCTTCGGGAAGGCTGGCGGCGGTGGTGGTCTCATAGGTCGCCTGGGCTTGCGCGAGGCCGCCCTTGTTTTCTTCGCTGGAGGCGGCGAGGTCGCGGTTCTCGAGGACGGCGAGGAGCTGGTCCTGATGAACTCGGCTGCCGCGATTGACGTAGAACTTGCGCACGGGCGCGCTGATCTTGGGAGTGATCGCGGCTTGCTGAAGCGGGAAGAGGATGGCCTGGGCCGTGATGGTCTGATGGAGCGTGGTCTTCTCGGCGGCGACCGCCTGCACGGCGACGGTGGGTTCTTCCTTGGTTTCTTTGGAGCAAGCGGAGAGGAGAAGGGCGCTGGCGAGCGCGACATAGATCGCGAAGGCCCAGACGCCCTCGTCTGGGCGGGCAGGCGTCTGGCCAGTTGGGTTCTTGCCGGAGCGCGTGGAATGTCCGCTGCGAAAACCGGCGCAGCTGCGCTCCGCTGGGCAGCCGGGGGCGGCTGCCCCTACGTGGGCCGTGGTGTGGCGGACGAGAGTCATCAGAAGCTCCCCGTCAGGGTCTGCAGCGTGGCAATCGACAAGCGGTAACGGGCCTGGCCGTCAGCATACGCGTTTCGGGCCTGGGTGCGGGTGTTCTGCGCGTCCACGACTTCGAGCACGGTCGATTCACCCGCCTGGTAGCGCATGGTGATGAGACGCAGGCCTTCGTCGGCCAGTTGGGCGGACTGGCTGAGGGAATCCAGTTCGGAGCGTGAGGTTTCGGCCTCGTCGTAGAAGGCGCGCAGGTTGCTGATCGACTGGCGCTGGGCAAAGCTTAAGTCGACGCGCGCCTGGTTGCGGCGGAGGTCGGCCTGCTTGAGCTTGCTGATGTTGGCGCCCCAGCTCCAGAGGGGGACTTGAATGCTGGCCACGATGGAGGAGCCCAGATTGTTTACGAATTGATTTGCCACGGGATCGAACTGGCGGGTGGCGAAGCGGCTGGAATCAATACCGTAGAAGTAGTCGACGCTGGCGGAGGGCAGCAAGCCGCTCCAGGCGCTGGTGACCCCATGCTTGGCGACCTGGAGGGCAGCCACGGCAGCGCGCAGTTCCGGATTCTTTTGCGCGGCCATGGCTTGCACTTCAGGGTACTGGGGGAGGGACACGGGCATCTGCAGATCGTCGACCACGTTGAAATTCTCGTTGAAATCGGGGAAGAGCAGGACGACGAGTTCGAGGCGGCTTTTTTCCATGCCGATTCGGGACTCCTGAAGATCCCGCTGTTGCTGCTCAAACTGGATCTGGGCCTTGATCACGTCGGAGTGCGCAACCTCGCCTCCTTTTTCGAGTTTCTGGCTGATGTCGAGGAATTTTCTGGCTTCTTCCGCGGCCAGTTGCTCAGTTCCGTACCTACGCTGAGCGACGACCAGTCCGTAATACGACTGAACAATGGTGACGACCAGGCCGCGGGCTGCGATTTCGGCGCGGGCCTTCGCTAAAGCCTCGGCGGCAGCGGCCCTCCGGTAGTCGCCGTAGGCCCCGAGTGAGAAGACCTGGCGGACGTTTCCCTGGCTGATGTATTCGTGGACGCCGTTGTTGGCGATGTAGGCCGAGGTGTTGGAGCGGGTACCGTTACCCTGCGAGTAGATGAGATCGCTGTTGTAGCTGACGTTGGGAAGAAGCCCGGCGCGGCCCTGCACGCGGTCTTCGTGGGCGAGGCCAAGTTCGGTGAGCGTGGCACGAAAGTCGGGACTGTTGGCCTGGGCGCGTTGGAGCGCGTCCTGAAGGGTGAGGGTGATGGGTCCGCCTGGAGGTTGCGCGTTTGGACTTGCTGCTGGAGGAACGGGTTCATTCTGGGCGAGTGCGATCGGGCGCAAGGCCAGCGTCGCGAGAAGCAGGAGCCATAGTTTGGGTTCGAATTGTGCGATTCGGGCGCGGCCGATTGTCATATCCACCCTCACGATTTCAGTGACTTAGCATACCGAATCGAACATTAAGAAAAGCTGAAAGGGCAGGCGGCGAGTAAGGAAGGGTTAGGGGGGATTAATCGATGCGGTTCCATTCTGGACTCGAAGGTCCGGGATTCCGCCCGGAATGAATTTGGCGAGGCCTCACGATGAAAACGCCGGTGGTTGCAAATGCAGGCATCCATTGGTCTTCGTCCAAAACGAGTGGGGGAGCGAAGGTTTGGCGAAGAGCGTGCATTCAGGAGAGGCGTTCGGAACGAAATCAGGAGCGCTGGCAATCATGATCAATCTGGACGCCATCAAAATTACTCCCCGAGGATGAAGACGTCTTGCGGCTGCTGGCGCAACGATGCAGCAACAAGGAAATCGGCGGACACCTCAACATCAGTCCACGCACCGTGAAGCAACACCTGCGCACATTGTTCCTGCGCGCCGGAATCACCGAGGGGCGCAGACGAGTGAAGTTGGCCACCGCCATGTAATCAAAGAGGAGATGAATCATGCAGCGCCGCGATCAGTTAACACGAAAAGAAATTCAAGTTGCCATGCTCGTCTGGGAAGGTCTGACGAACCGGGAAATCGCGAAGGTCATCGGGACCACCGAGCAGGTGGTGAAGAGCTACTTGCGGACGGCATTCGACAAGCTGGAGGTCTGGAGCCGGCTGGAACTGCTCTATATTGCCAGCCATGGGGCGTGAACTGGGTTTCGGAACTTGGGCTGGGTGCGGGTCCGCAGGCGGCCGAGCCAGAGTTGAGCCGGGTGGCTTATGCGGGACGCTAGCTAGGTTGGGAGATGGGCACGACCCGGTTTTCGTAAGCGGGGCCGGAAGGGCGAACCCGGCGGCCGATGCGAACGACCGAAGGTGCCCCAAGGTCTCGCTAAGGGCGGGCGCTGGCTAAGGTGTCGAGATAGCGTTTCAGTTGCTCGCGGTCGTCGGTCTTAATTTCCTCAAATTCGATGCCGACGCCGGAGCCGAGGCGGGCGGCGGCGACCTTGCCGACGGCCCAGAGCTTCTTGTCCTGGATCCAGAGCGCGAGCCGGACCTTGGTGCCCTCTTTCAAGGTACTCGACATCTCGACGAAGCAGCCGCCGAGGCTGATGTCGGAGACGCGTCCCCATATCCGGCTCTCCTGGCTGGCAGGGTGGAGTTCGACGGAGAGCGGCGGGGGTGCTGGCGGCGCTCGTTCAGAGAACGGGCGCGGACGAGATCCTCGGTGGTGGCCGGAAGGGGGAAATCCCAGATGATTTCCTCGGATTTGACGCTCTGCAAGCCTGCGAGATTTTGCTGCGGAGTGGCGGGAATGCCCATCCAGCGGACTTCGTAGCGGCTCTTGGACTTCCCGTAGACGATGCCGATGACCTCGCCGATTTTAAGCTGAGTCTTGACCTCGATGACCATGGCTCCGCCGCGGCTGACGTTCACGGTGAAGACATTTTCGTTGAAGGTTTTTCCGGCGGCGTCGGTTCCGAAGATTCGGACGGGGACCCGGACGTCCTTGCGAGGCTCCCGGCGGCTAACCATGGGTGAAACGACAATCTCCTCTGGGTGGGTTTGGGCGGAGTACGGACCCAACCCTGGCGAGATGTTAGTCCAAGGCTGAGGAAGTTCCTAGTGGCGAGGCGCGTAACCCGTAAGCAACCCGGGCTGAGTTCTGGAAGTTTTCTGCAAATTGTTGCATTCTTGGGTGCTTTGTGGCATCGAAAGGACAGGGACTTTTCCTTCCCCGACAAGAGTTTTGCTAAGTTTGGGAGAGGTCCTACAATTGCACAATCAGGATCGCCGTCTATCGATTCGTTCTTCCCAGGGCGAGTCAAGACCTAGACCCGAGGCGAGGTAGGCAAATGGCGTACAAGGAAACCTTCTGGATGGCTTGCGACTCGACCGAGCAGTTGCGGGCCGAATTCGGACCCTTCCATACCCGCGTAGAGGCTGAGTCGGAAGCCAGAAAGCTGGGCTTTGGTTACCTCCTGCGTTACGAACACCTGATCGGTGCGAACGAGGAGATAGAGGAAGTCCGGTGCATTTTTATCGAGCTGCCAGATGGTCCCAAACAGGCCGCGAGCGTGCAGACCAAGCTCCGCACCCAGCTCCATACGCGGTGCGCCACCTGCGGGGAGTCGGCGACCCACGACGAACCGTGGCAGGCCGAGGTTTGGGCCGACATCCACGAGTTCGAACACTCGCGGCACATGGTCCGGTTGTTCGAGCACACGTTTGGGGACGGGATGAAGGAAATCGCGGACTGGCGGGGCAGCGCGGCGTAGGCAGGCGGATTCTCAGATTTGATTCTCGAAGACCCCGACCCAGATCGGGGTCTTCGTGTTTTTGGGAGTTCTTGAGGTATGGACAGGATCGTCGGCTGCCGGCTGGGCTACGCACAACCGGGACACCAAGGTAGCGCCCAAGGTTCCGAGGGCGCGAATCTGGGGCACGAGGCTGGGTGGCCCTCGATAACAGCGAAGTCTCTGTCAAGCCGGTAGCCACCCCGTTGGGATGGTTGCGTGAAGCAGAAACTCTGTTTGCAGAAGGGCGGTCGCGTGGTGGCAGTGGGGGAGTTAGAATCGGGCGCACAATGTGGTTCAGCAGTTAAGGCCGTTTATTTCATGGAGCGTTCCTGCCCGACGTCAAGCATGGCTCCGGTGTTGGCGATTACGAAGATGGTGGCGGCATCGTCCTGCACAAGGATCAAGCCCGACCCCGCTGGGGAGATTGTGCAAGCTTCGCCGACCGGGCTGAGCCACGTTGAATGCAAACGTGGAGAGGCCAGCATGAAGCCCAGTCAGCAAAACCCATTGAAGAAAGCATCCTGCCAGCGGGCACGGATCGGGTGGCAAGGCACGAATCGGAAGCAGCGGCGAGAGATGACGCGGAAAATCCAAGCCGCGGACCTCAGCCTGGAGGTGGTGCATCCCGATGCCGCAGGCATTGACATCGGCAACGAAGCTCACTACGTGGCTGTGCCGCCAACACGGCACGACGAAGCGGTGCGCCGCTTTGGGTGCACCACAGCCGAGTTGCGGGACCTGGCCAGCCGGCTGAAGCAGCATCGCAATCTGCCGGTAGCGCGTATGTAAATCACAACGTCATGTGCTCCGCTCCTTTCCTCCGAGCCCTGGTTCCTCGAGCGCACCAAGTGTACTCGGCGCCTGGGAGCCGACACGGTTATCGAATCAGGCGGTTACTAATTTCCGAACTGCCGATCACCGCATTTGGCGACAACGGCAACGTCGGACTTTGAATAGTATTTCTTCACATCGCTGGCCCCATACTTGGTGCGGAATTTCTCGACCACAGACGAAACTTGTGTTTGATCAACAATAGGAACGGCCTGAAATTTAGCGTCTGCGCCGCGCGCGTCGATCCGAATCGACGGGTCTTTGAGCACGTTCTTATACCACTGCGTGTCCGAGCCCCGCACCGGCAGGAGGTACACCTTGTCACCCTCCAAAACGAACCAGACTGGCTGGGAGATGGTCCGTCCTGACCTTCTACCGGTCACTCCAAGGGTAATTTCACGATAGCGGGAGAGGCGGTCCTGCAGATCGTTTGGTGGTGTCATGTCCACTCCTGTTCATAACGTTTCTTTGGACGAGACCCTTTTCAACGTGTGCTGTTGTTGCGCGTGGACTCACGCGTTCTTCGCATCGTGTACCGCTTTACCTCGCCTTTGGTTATCTGCTTTTCTCAGCGCCCCACCAGTTTCTGCAGTTCTTCGGGATACCGCGCGCCTTGCACCGGGATCTTTGAGGCTGCGACTTCCAGCTGCCGGAGGTCTTCGCGCTTAAGTTCAACGGCGGCGGCTCCGACGTTCTCTTCCAGTCGATGCAGCTTGGTGGTACCCGGGATCGGAACGATCCACGGCTTTTGTGCAAGCAGCCAGGCAAGGGCGATCTGAGCCGGTGTCGCCTTCTTCTGCGGTGCGAATTTGCCAAGGAGATCAGGCAACCCCTGATTTGTTTTACGGTTCTCCGGTGTAAAGCGAGGAACAATGTTGCGAAAGTCAGTCTTGTCGAACTGCGTGTCCTCGCTGATCTTGCCGGTGAGGAAGCCCTTGCCCAACGGGCTGAATGGAACGAACCCGATACCGAGTTCCTCGAGTGTTGGGATGATTTCGGCCTCAGGCTCTCTCCACCAGAGTGAGTATTCGCTCTGCAGTGCCGCGACGGGCTGAACTTTGTGTGCCCGACGGATTGTTTCCACTCCTGCTTCAGAAAGGCCGAAGTGCTTCACCTTGCCTTGCTGAATCAGGTCTTTTACGGCACCAGCGGTGTCTTCGATCGGCACATTGGGATCGACGCGGTGCTGGTAGAACAAGTCGATCACATCGGTCTTGAGGCGCTTGAGCGAGCCTTTGGCGACTTGCTTGATGTGCTCTGGACGACTGTCCAGGCTGCTCCAGCGCGGTCCACCATTGGGATCAGGTCTGAACCCGAATTTGGTGGCGATCACCACCTGATCACGAAGTGGAGCCAGCGCTTCGCCCACGAGTTCTTCGTTGGTGAAAGGACCGTAAACTTCGGCGGTATCGAAAAACGTTACGCCCTGTTCGACGGCTGACCGAATCAGAGAGATCATCTCCTTTTTGTCCGCAGCCGGACCATAACCGAAGCTCATTCCCATGCAGCCGAGGCCGATGGCTGATACTTCTAGATTGCTCTTTCCAAGTTTGCGTTTTTGCACGGCTTCTCCTCCCCCAATGGCGTCTGTTCCAGGTTGAGCCGAGTTACGATGCTGCCCTTGCACGCCGTTGTTCCCGCCAGCGAGACGGCGGAACTCCCTCCCAAGTGCGGAAAGCGCGAACGAAGGAGTTTCCGTCCTCATATCCGAGGAGGTAGGCGGCTTCATTCAACTCGAGAACCGAGTTATTGAGATAGTGGCGAGCAAGCTGGTGACGGGCTTCGTCCAAAAGATGCTGAAAGCTGGACCCTTCTACCTGCAACCGCCGCTGCAGGGTGCGGGAACTGACATGGAGCGCATCGGCGATGTCCTCGATCGTTGGACGCCTGCCAGTCAGCTTTTGCTGGATCGCAATGCGGACGCGCTCGAGGAAGTTCTCCTCGCCGTTCTCCCGCCTCAGTTCTTCCTCGAATTGGGGGGCAAGCATCGCCAACAGCTCAGCATTCCGGGTAACGAACGGTCGCTCGGCGTCGGCCGGGCGAAAGACGATCGCGTTTTTGGGAGCCCCGCTGACCACGTGGCAGCCAAAGTGCCGCTCAAGGGTCTTCACGTGCGCCCGAGGTTGGACGAACTCCAGGCGCAGCGGCGACAGGCGCGTGCCCGTACCGAGGCGAGCGATCGAGAGCACCCAGGCGAAGCAGCATTCGATGAGGACTGTCGGCTCGACTTCCTCGGCAAGAAGCCAGCGGAACTGGATGCTCCACTCCTGGTCGTCCTTTTCTTGCCGGATCTCTTCCGGGCATGTGAGCTGTTTGTAGCGAGCCATCTGGCTGACCGCTGCCCCGAAGGTTTCCGTCGAGAGGGCGGCGAGACTCACGGGGTTTAGTCGTTCAGTCTTATTCTCTGTGCCCAGCAGGAGCCCGATGGCTGGGTTCGTGCTGACTTCGCCCATGGCCCGCCACAGGGCGAAGAGTTCATCGGTCCTGAGGAGCACGCGCGGCTGACTCAAATATCCTTGAGGGAGTCCGGCCCTGCGCAAGACTGCCGAGGCACGGACCCCCAGTCCTTCCAACTTCGAAAAATTGCTGCCGGAGAAGCGAAAGTGCTTATTCATTCGGTTTACTCGGATTTGAGAGAAGCCATGTCGATCGAAAAGCGGTATTTCACATCCGACTTGAGCAGTCTCTCGTAAGCTTCATTCACCTTCTGGATGGGGATGACTTCGACATCAGCGGTGAGGTTGTGCTGCCCGCAGAAATCGAGCATCTCCTGGGTTTCGGCAATACCGCCGATAGGCGAACCCGAGAGGCTGCGGCGGCCCATGATCAGGCCGAATGCGGAAACAGAGAGAGGCTTCTCCGGCGCGCCGACGAGGGTGAGATTGCCATCGCGGCGCAGCAGATTGATGTAAGCGCCGATATCGTGATCGGCAGAAACTGCGTCGAGGATGAAGTCGAAGCTGCCGGCGTGCTTTTGCATCTCGTCCGCATTCTTGGAGATGACGACATCGTCTGCTCCGAGGCGGAGAGCGTCATCCTTCTTTTTGGGGGAAGTCGTGAAGACGACAACGTGGGCTCCGAGCCCATGGGCAATCTTAACGCCCATGTGGCCCAGTCCGCCGAGGCCGACTACGCCGACTTTCTTTCCCTTCGTGACGCCCCAATGCCGGAGCGGTGAGTAAGTCGTGATTCCGGCGCACAGCAAAGGAGCAGTTCCGGCGAGTTTGAGATTCGCGGGAACGCGCAGGACAAACCTCTGGTCTACGACGATGCTATCGGAGTAGCCGCCATAAGTGACGCCTCCCAGATGCTTGTCGGGGAAGTTGTAAGTTAAGGTGAAATTCGGACAAAACTGCTCAAGGCCGGCCTGGCACTCAGGGCAGGTGCGGTCGGAATCGACCATGCAGCCCACCGCGGCGAGGTCGCCGGGCTTGAACCGGGAGACTGCGGACCCGATCTTAGTGACGCGCCCGACGATTTCATGGCCGGGAACGCAGGGGTAGACGGTGGGCATCACGCCGCTCCACTCGTTGCGGACTTGGTGCAGGTCGGAGTGACAGATGCCGCAGTAGAGAATCTCGATCCGCACGTCGTGTTCGGTTGGATCGCGCCGCGCGATCGTGGTAGAGGCTAGCGGCGATGTCGCACTGGCTGCCGAGTAAGCTTTCGCGCTGTACATGCACTTACTCTAGATGCTCGGCGAGTGCCACGATATGCAAAATGCGCCATTGTGCTTGCAAAATGCGCCAAACGCTCTGCTGTCGACGCAGCTTCACCTCCTGCGACCCGGACCATTGTTCCTGGCGTTAGGAGGGTGGTCTCGATAACGCCGACGCGGCCGCTTGATCCACCAGCCAAATCAGATTGCCGTTCGTGGGCCGGACCAGCTTGGAAGGGTAGAAGTATGGAGGCTGGGAGCCCTCCAATACTTCTTTCAGGGCTGCGGCTTTGTCCTGCCCACTGACTACAAACATCACGGTCGATGCCTGATTGAGGACCGGCAGGGTCAGCGTGAGGCGGTCGGTTTTGAATTTTTCTACCCAATTTGCTACCACCAGGCGTGATCTCTCGTGCAGAGCCTTGCTTTCCGGAAAAAGGGAGGCAGCGTGTCCGTCGGGGCCCATGCCGAGCAGGATCAGATCAAAGCGCGGGAAGGTTCCGGCGCGGGGCTGGAAGAAATTGCGCAGAGTTTGTTCGTAAGCTTCGGCGGCACGGTTGGCGTCGGGATTCTCGGCGGGGATCCGGAACAAGTTGCCAGCCGGCACCGGGACCTTGGAAAGCAGCGCCTCGAAGGCCATGCGGTAGTTGCTCTCCGGATGGTCGGGCGGGACGTGGCGCTCGTCTCCCCAGAAGAAGAACATTTTGTCCCAAGGAAGACGGTCACGGTCGTTGCTCGCCAGCAAGCTGTAAAAGGACTTTGGGGTGGATCCTCCGGCCAAGGCGACAGTGAAGCGTCCGGCGGCTTTGGCGCTGGCGACGGCCCGGGACGCGAATTCGTTAGCTGCGGCTTGGAACAGGGCCGGTGGGTCGGAGACGACGCGGAGATCGAGGGGAATGGGCATACTCGCTCAGCTTGCGATGGCCCCGTTCGCGGCCGCGTAGCGAGCTGCGCCGAACAAGGCGATCTTGTCGTTGATGATGACTTTCACCGGGATGGATTCCAGCAGAGCCTGCATACGCCCCTTGCCGACAAACGCCTGCATGAACAGAGGGCCCGCCAGTTTGGAGACGAGTTTGGGGGCGATGCCGCCGCCCAGGTAGATGCCGCCGGTGGCCATCAGCTTCAAGGCCAGGTTGCCGGCCTCGGCGCCATAAATCGAAATCCAGAGATCAAGCGCGTGCTCCGCGAGCGGACTCTTGCCGCTGACGGCGGCGCGCGAGATGGTCGCAGCGGCGTCGCCGCGGGCGAGTTCTTCGGTGAGCCAGGCGGGCTCCGCACCGCGATGAGTGTCGCGGAAGAAGTGATACACGTTCACGAGGCCCGGGCCGGAGACGATGCGCTCGAAGCTGACATGACCGAAGCGGGCAGCGAGGTAACGAAACAGTTCGACGTCCAACTCACTGCGGGGAGCGAAGTCACAGTGGCCGCCTTCGGAGGCGAAGACATCGTAGTTCTTGCCATCCCAGTAGAGGCCAGCTTCCCCCAGGCCAGTTCCGGCGGAGATCACAGCCTGGTTGCCGACGGGCGTGCCTTTCACGCGATTGAGGGCAACCAGATCTTTCTCTTCAAGACTGGCAATACCCCAGGCATTGGCCTCAAGGTCGTTGATCAGGTAAACGGAGGGAAGCTGGAGTTCTGCGGCTAGGCGCGAGGCCTCGACGGTCCACGGCAGATTCGAGGTTTCGACCTTGCCATGGCGGACGGGGCCCGCGACTCCGAAACAGGCTACGTCGGGACGCGTGCCCTGGGATTGTACGAACTGGGTCACGATCTCATCCAGATCACGGTGCTCGCGGCTGGGAAAAACTCCTTCGGCCGCAACGGTCAGGCGATCGTTGCGAGACTGAAAGTAGGCGAGTCGTGCGTTGGTGCCGCCAATGTCGCCGGCGAGAATCATTTTTCGAAGTTCCTCCAGCGGCGGCCATCGCGTTCGAGGAGTTCGTCGGCGTCCTTGGGACCCCAGGTACCGGAGGCGTAGTTGGGAAAACTTCTTGGCGGCAGAGCGCGCCAGACATCGAGCACCGGGCTGACCACGCACCAGCCGGCTTCGACCATGTCGGCACGCTGGAAGAGCGTGGCGTCGCCGATCATGCAGTCGTGGAGCAGGCGCTCGTATCCGGTGCTGGGCTGTACGCCGAAGTAGTCGGCGTATTCGAAACTCATGTCCACGCTGCCGAGGCGCATCTGGGCTCCGGGAGCTTTCGCGGCGAAGCGCAACGAGATGCCTTCCTCGGGCTGGATGTGCAACACGAGTTGGTTCGGCATCAGGTTCTCAACCGGGGTGTCACGAAAGAGGACGAACGGGGCGCGGCGGAACTGAATGACGATGTGCGTGTTGCGCACAGGCATGCGTTTGCCGGTACGCAGGTAAAAGGGGACGTCGGCCCAGCGCCAGTTGTCGATCAGAAGCTTCATGGCGACGAAGGTCTCGGTCCGCGAATCGGGTGGGACGCCCGGCTCGGTGCGATAAGCAGGAACGCGCTGGCCGTTTATTGCGCCTTCGCCGTACTGGCCGCGCACGGTACGGGTAAGCACTTCTTCCGAACTGAGAGGTTGGATGGCGTGCAGAATTTTCGACTGCTCATCGCGCACGGCATCGGCTCGGAAGGAGACGGGAGGCTCCATGGCCGTGAGGGTGATGAGTTGCATGATGTGATTCGGCACCATGTCGCGCAGAGCACCGGCAGTGTCGTAGTAGCCGCCGCGCTTTTCGACGCCGACGGTTTCCGCCACGGAAATCTGGATATGGTCGATGTAGCGCCGGTTCCAGATGGGCTCGAAAATGCCGTTGGCAAAACGCAAGGCCAGGATGTTCTGGACCGTTTCTTTTCCGAGGTAGTGATCGATGCGATAGATCTGCTTCTCGTCGGCGACCTTGAGCAGTTGCTGGTTGAGAGAGCGGGCGCTGTCGATGTCGTGCCCGAAGGGCTTTTCGATGATGACGCGTCGCCAATGATCGTTGCTTTGGTCCATCAGGCCGTTGGCCGCGAGGCTTTCGACGATGGGGCCGAAGGCGTCGGGAGCAGTGGCCAGGTAGTAGAAGTAGTTGCCGTGGGTAGAGTGATCCTTGTCGATCTTGGCGAGCAGTTCTTTCAGCTTCGGATAGGTTGCCGGGTCGTCGAAGTTGCCAGAGAGGTAGTGCATCCGGCGAACGAACCACTCCCACAGATCGGGATCGACGTCTCCGGTGGCAAACTGCTTGATGTCGTCGGAGACTTTCTTGCGGTAGTCTTCGGTCGACATGGGACTGCGCGCGATGCCGACGACGGCAAACTCGCGCGAGAGCAGCTGGGCGCGCGCCAGGTTGTAGAGCGCGGGGATGAGCTTGCGCCGGGTGAGATCGCCGGAGGCGCCGAAGATTACCATCACGCACGGATCTGCGGGCTTTCCGGTGGGTTGCGCTGGGGTGACGGACGGAGCGGCGGTCTGGACCATGGACGCTTACCTAGTCTCTAATCTTGTCGGTGGTGGGAACCGGTTACGGTTAAAAAAGCCTATGCTGGTTTCCCGGCGGCTTTGGGTTCCACGTGGCCGCCGAATTTTTGCCGCATGGCGGAGAGCATCTTCTCCGCGAAGGTATGTTCCTGGCGTGAACGGAAACGAACGAACAGGGCGGCGGATAGCACGTCGACGGGAACGGCTTCGTCGATGGCGGCCTGAATCGTCCAGCGGCCTTCGCCGGAATCCTGCACGAAGCCGCTGTATTCGGCCAGGGTGGGATTTTCGGTGAGAGCCATTGCGGTCAGGTCAAGGAGCCAGGAACTCACCACGCTGCCGCGCCGCCAGACTTCCGCGATGTCGGGCAGGTTCAGGTCGTAGCGCAGGTCTTCGGGCAGTTCCTTGCTGGTGGCGTTCTTGAAAATATCGAAGCCCTCGGCGTAGGCCTGCATGATCCCGTATTCGATGCCGTTGTGGACCATCTTGACGAAGTGGCCGGAGCCCGATGGGCCGCAGTGGATGTAGCCGTCTTCCGCGGTGCCGCCGAGTTTCTCGCGGCCCGGAGTGCGGGGAATGTCGCCGATGCCGGGAGCCAGGGTCTTAAAGATCGGATCGAGTCGCTGCACGGCTTCTTTTGGACCGCCGAGCATCATGCAGTAGCCGCGATCGAGGCCCCAGACGCCGCCGCTGGTGCCGACGTCGACGTAGTGAATGCCTTTTTCCTGGAGAGCCTTGGAGCGGCGGACGTCGTCCTTGAAGTAGGAGTTGCCGCCATCGATGATGGTGTCGCCGGCTTCGAGGTGCTGGGCGAGCGTCTGGACGGTTTGCTCGGTGGGGCCGCCGGCGGGGACCATAATCCAGACGGCGCGGGGCGCTTTAAGCTTGCTGACCAGATCTTGCAGGGAGGCGGATGCGACGGCGCCCTCGCCGGCGAGTCCTTTAACGGCGTCGGGGCTCAGGTCGGCGACGACGATCTGATGTCCAGCGCGCATCAAGCGGCGCGTCATGTTCGCGCCCATGCGGCCCAACCCAACCATTCCCATTTGCATTGAATGTTCTCCTCACGAGGCACAAGTGCCCCGGGCAATGCGACGGCTCATCGTCCGTCGCGGTGCGATGCGGGACTTCCGTCTGTATCCGGTGGTGAACTTACCCTAAGGCCTCTTTAACCGCTGCCAGCAATGTGTTCAGCCCAGACTGGAGATCGGCGCCGAGATGCACGCGGAGCGCGCGGCGGCCGCGCTCGGCCAGAACCTGGAAATCACCGCGCGCTTGCGCGGCCTTCACCGTGCCGAAAGTGTATTTCTGGCCGGGCACGGGGAGGTCGTTGGCGTCGTCACACGTGAGCTGCAAGAAGACTCCGGAATTCGGACCACCCTTGTAGGCTTGTCCCGTGGAGTGCAGAAAGCGCGGACCGAAGCCGAGGCAGGTGGCGACGTGTTTCTTGTCGCGCACGGCGTGCCGGATTGCCTGCAGTTGCTGCTCATGCTGGTCGTTCATCTGGATGTAGCCAAGCAGGGCGAAGTAGTCGCCGGGTTGCAGGCGGTCGAGATGGCCCTTCAGATACGCAACCAGAGAGTTGGCCGGGGCGGTTTTCGCGAGTGCGCCGGCGTTTTTTTCGTCCGTGAAGAGCTTCACGCCCTTGTCCTCGAGGACCGGTGTTTCTGCGGGAAGGGAACCGGTCTTTTCGTATTCGGTCGTCAGGCTGCGCGTGGCGATCTTGCTGGCTTCAACGTCGGGTTGGTTGAAGGCGTTGATGCCGATGACCGAGCCCGCTACGGCGGTGGCGATTTCCCAGCGGAAGAACTCCTGGCCGAGGTCGTAGGTGTCGGCGAGTGAGATGCGAACTACGGGATGGCCGGCCTTTTCGAGGACGGTGACTCTGGCGTCCTGATCGGCGTCGGGGGCGGATTCGAGCCGGAGGTAAACGAAAAGGCGATCGGTGCCGTAGACCTCAGCCGCGCCGATGGTTTCGCGGTCGATCGGAATGATGCCTTTGCCTTGCTTGCCGGTGGACTCGGCGAGCAACTGTTCGAGCCAGGCGCCGAGATCGGAGATTCCCGGCGAGGTGATGATGGTGACTTTGTCGCGGCCCGACTTTGCGGCGCAGCCCAGAATCAGTCCGAGGACCAGGCCCGGATTTTCTTCGACCGGAACACAGGATGCGCAGGCTTGCACCATCTCGTCGGTGCGGTCGAGGAATTTCTTCGTGTCGAGGCCCATGACGGCGGCAGGCACCATACCGAAGTTGGACAGGGCCGAGTAGCGGCCGCCGATGCTGGGCAGTCCGAAGAAGATGTGGCGGAACTTGTCGCCTTCGGCAACGTGCTGCATTTTGGAGCCGGGATCGGTGATAGCGATGAAGCGGCTGCCCGCCTTGTCAGCGCCGACGGTCTGCTGCACTCGCTCAAAGAAATACTGCTTGAAAATGTTCGGTTCGAGGGTGCTGCCTGACTTGCTGGAAACGATGAACAAAGTCTTGGCCAGATCGATCTTGTTTTCAAATGCCTTGATCTGCGCCGGGTCGGTCGAGTCGAGCACGTGCAGCTCCGGGAACCTGGCAATCTTGCCATAGGTGAGGCGAAGGACTTCGGGACAGAGGCTGGAGCCGCCCATGCCGAGCAACAGAACGTGATCGAATCCACCGGTCTTCGCGTCCTCGGCGACTTTGCGCAGGTTGTCGTTGTGCGCGATCTGATCGTCGGTGATGCCCAGCCAGCCCAGCCAACTGGCTTCGTCGGTACCGGTCCAAAGCGTGGCGTCGCGCTGCCACACGCGGCGGACTTTACCATTGGCGCGCCAATCATCGATTTCCGCCTTGACGGAAGCCGACAACGGCGGCGGAAGGGTGTAGGTCTGGCGGCTGACGCGAGGCGTGGTGGTGGATTGGCTCGACTTCTCCACTGCGGCCAGCAACTGATCAAAGGCGTCGGCGAACAGCTTAACGCCGTCGTTGGTCAGTTTGTCGGTGACCTCTTTCATCGAGATGCCGACCTTGGGCAGCGTTTCCATGGTTTCTTTCGCGGCGGAGATGTCTTCCGTCAGGCTGTTGCGCAGCTTGCCGTGATCGCGGAAAGCGTCGAAGGTCGCCGGGGGAATGGTGTTGACGGTGTCCTTGCCGATCAACTCTTCGACATACAGGACGTCGCGATAGTTCGGATTCTTCGTGCTGGTGCTGGCCCAGAGCACGCGCTGCGTCTGCGCACCTTTTTTCGCGAGAGCCTCCCAGCGCGGTCCGCTGAAAATCGCGAGGTAGCGCTGGTAGGTGAGCTTGCCGTTGGCGATGGCGACTTTCCCCAAGACGCTCTTGAGTAACGCCTGCTGAGCGGGATCACTCGAGTTCTTGAGTTTCTCTCCCACGATGGAATCGACGAGCGTGTCGATGCGGCTGATGAAAAAACTGGCGACGCTGGCGACCCGGCTGAGATCGCCGCCGTTGGAGGCCAGTTGCTCCAGGCCGGCGATGTAGGCATCGGCTACCTGCTCGTAGACCGGTTGCGCGAAGAGCAGGGTTACGTTGACGTTGATGCCTTCGCTGATGAGCTGTTTGATCGCCGGAAGCCCTTCGGCGGTTCCGGGCACCTTGATCATCACGTTTTCGCGGCCGACCGCCTTCCACAACCGCCGCGCCTCTGCGATGGTGGCGTTGGTTTCGCGGGCAAGATAGGGCGAGACTTCCAGGCTTACGTATCCGTCTTTCCGGTTCGCGCTGTTGTAGACCGGGCGCATCAGATCGGTGGCGTCCTGGATATCGCGAATGGCGAGCAGTTCGTAGCGCGCTTTGGCGTCGAGATCGGTACGCGATTTCAGGGACTCGAGAAAGTCAGTGTAGTCCGAGCTGCCGGCGATGGCCTTTTCAAAAATGGAAGGATTCGAGGTCATGCCGCGCAAACCGTCTTCGTCGATCAGGCGCTTGAGTTCGCCGCTGGTGATCAAGTTGCGCCGAATGTAATCCAGCCACACCGACTGGCCACACTTCAGGAGATCCTTGAGGGGGTTGACGGCCTTGGCGGTTTCAAGAGTGCCAGTCGGATTCATTGCGATCCTCCAATACAAAGCTTCGAGCCACGACGGCGGAACTACTTTGCTGCAATCACTTGGTGAGCGGCGGCCACCACGGCCTCGGCGCTGAAGCCGAATTTTTTCAGCAAATCTTTCAACGGGGCTGACGCGCCGAAGGTGTGCATGCCGATCATCTTTCCTTTGGGGCCAACATAGCGTTCCCAGCCGAGCGTGGCGGCCATTTCGACGGAGACGCGTGCAGTCACATTCGGCGGAAGAACGCTGTTCTTGTAGGCTTGGTCCTGCTGTTCGAAGACTTCCCACGAGGGCATGCTTACGACGCGGGCATTGATCCCCTCAGCTTTGAGGCGCTCGTAAGCATCCACGCACAGGGAGAGTTCACTGCCGGTCCCCATCAGGATGACGCTGGGCTTGCCGCCGGGTGCGTCGGCGAGGACGTAGGCGCCCTTGGCAACGCCGGAGGCAGAGGCATACTTTGACCGGTCCAGCGTTGGCATAGCCTGGCGCGAGAGAACCATCAGGGCCGGGCCATGCTGCATTTGCATGACGACCTTCCACGCTTCTACTACTTCGTTCGCATCGCCGGGACGGAAGACGGTTGTGTTGGGGACGGCGCGAAGGGATGCCAATTGTTCGATGGGCTGATGGGTGGGGCCGTCTTCACCGAGTCCGATGGAGTCGTGGGTGAAGACATCGATTACGGGGATCTCCATCAGCGCGGCCAGCCGGATCGTCGGGCGCAGGTAGTCACTGAAGTTGAAGAAGGTCGCACCGAACGGGCGAAGTTTCGATACCGCCATACCGTTCACGGCCGCGCCCATCGCATGTTCGCGCACTCCAAAATGCAGGTTCCGCCCCCCATAGGAGTCAGCGCTGAAGTCGCCCGCGCCCTCGAACTTGAGGGTGGTTTTGTTGGAATTGCCCAGGTCCGCCGAGCCGCCGATCAGCCAGGGGATGTTTTGAGCTAGGACGTTCAGGACTTTACCGGAGCTTTCCCGAGTTGCGACGCCTTTGGTGTCCGCCGGAAACGTCGGCAGGTTTTTGTCCCAGCCGTCGGGAAGAGCGCGGCGCTGCATGCGATCGAGCTGGTCGGCCAGCTGCGGACATTGTTTCGCGTAGTCAGCAAACATCTTGTCCCATTGCTTGCTCAGTTCGCGGCCGCGCTTGCCGATCCCTTCGCGGAAGTGCTCGAGCACTCCCTCAGGCACCATGAACGTGGCATCTTCGGGCCAGCTGTAACTCTTCTTCGTGAGCCGAACTTCTTCTTCACCCAGCGGCTCGCCATGCGCTTCGCTGCTGTCGTGCTTGTGCGGGGAGCCGTAGCCGATGTGGCTATCGACGACGATCAGCGTCGGCCGGTCGGCAGTCTCGTGGAAGGTCTGGTACGCGCGGGCGAGCATGTCGAGGTCGTTGGCGTCGCTCACGCGAGTGACATTCCATCCGTAACCGACGAAGCGGGTCATGACGTCTTCACTGAAGGACCAGGCGGCCGGACCGTCGAGCGTCACTCTGTTGTTGTCATAGATCCAGCACAGGTTAGAGAGCTTGAGGTGGCCGGCGAGGGAGGCGGCTTCGCTGGCCACGCCTTCCATGAGGTCTCCGTCGCCACAAATCGCATACACGTTGTAGTTGAAGATGTCGAAGCCGGGGCGATTGTAATTGGCCGCCAGCCAGCGCTCAGCGATGGCCATGCCGACGCTATTACCGGCACCTTGTCCGAGGGGGCCAGTGGTTGTCTCCACACCGGTGGTGAGGTGCGACTCGGGATGCCCGGGGGTCCGGCTGTCGAGTTGGCGAAAGCGCTTGATCTGGTCCAGGGAAATCGACAGATCTTTCGTGACCTCACCGGCCGCGTTGACGAGGCGCACACCCGTCAGGTAGAGGGTGGCGTAGAGAAGCATGGATGCATGTCCCGCGGATAAAACGAAACGGTCGCGGTTGGGCCAGATGGGATTTTCGGGGTCGTAGCGAAGGACGTTCTGCCAGAGAGCGTAGGCGACCGGGGCCAAACCCATGGGTGCGCCGGGATGACCGGAGTTGGCTTGCTGGACGGCATCGATCGCCAAAGTGCGGATGGTGTTGATGCATAGCAGGTCCAGCTGTTTGCCGGTCACGACGGTCTGCTCACTGGCGACCATGAAGGTACTCCTCCCCTGGGGGACGGCGACGAGCCGTCGGTATCAGCGCTTGAGAGTGTTCTACCGAATTCGATTGCGAACGAGTGACGGAGGTTTCAACCTAAATAATGCTTAGAGTGTATCAATTTCTCGTGAATCTGTGGGCCGGCGCCGGCTCGGAGAGTGGGTGGTTTGTGAATTCTTCGTGAATGCGGGTGAAATATTGGGTGGCTCGAATGGGAGGTGAGGTGAAACTTGAGGGAAGTGCGGGTTACTTCTGCAGCTTTTGAAGATAACTGTACTCGCTGCTCTGCGCCCGAGTGCTGGTTTCGACGAATTTGAGGAACTGCTTCAAGGGCTCGCGCTGTACCGACTCCAGGTCGAAGCGCACGCGAACACCGAAGCAAGGGTTGCTCTTGATCACGATACCGTTGAGGATGAGGCCTTTCACCCAGACCTTGCCGCTGGCGACCCAGAGGCCGATTTGAACGTCGGCTCCGCTCTTCACAGGCGTGACGGTCTCAACGTAGCAGCCGCCCATGCTGGTGTTCGACAGATTGCCCCACACCGGAGTTTCCGCTCCCTCCACTTTCAATTCCACAGCTACGAAGCACTTGATGCGAGGATAACGGCGGCGGTCCTGTCCCCAGGAAGGCGTGAAAATGTCGGGCTCAAACGGCGGCGTCGCGGCAGCTGTCACCGGTATCGGCGCCTGCACGGGAATCGGTTCAGCGTTGGGGTTTGCACCTTGGGCCCCCGGCTGGTTCTTGATTTCGCGCATTGCAGCGAGCAGAGCTTCTTCGCGCTTCTCCGGGGCGGCTTCGCGGTAGGTTTGCAGGAGTTGACCCAGATGTCCTACGAGATCGGGGTCGGCAAGCAGGCGAGTCCAATCGGTGCCTGGGGTGTTGGGCGTGCTGGGATCGCTCATACTTGGCTCAAAGTCCGCAAACGGAGAATCGTGAACTGACTGGTCTTAAGTCCGAAGTCAGGTTATAGGTTGAGGCAGGATCGCCTCCCAAACAAGATGACTGAAGTTACGGGTGTAAGGTAACCACAGGAAGGGTTACCCGGCGTTGACCATCGCTAGAACAGCACCTCGGCCCTGCTAGTCAGACGGTTCGAGGCCGGTGCAGAAGGAGTTGATCGCCAGTCGCTGTTCGTCGGAGAGTCCCAGAAATTCGAGGCCGTGTACAAAGCCTTTCTGATAGCGAACAATGGCTCGAACAGCCAGGGGTTTCAAGGACGAAGGGAGCTGCAATTCAAGGGAAACGACTTCACCCGGAGGCAGTTCTCCGTTCAGGACAGTGCCCATGCCACCCTGGCCGATGTCGCTACAACGGCCCTGGATTTCGGCGTAGCCGTCCTCACGAAGGGCTGTGGCCTTCAGCGGGAAGTTGGCACGGTACCGGGGGTGGCGCCGGCGCCAGCTTTTCTGTTTGAGGCGGCGAACCTTATCCAATAAGGGAGCATTCATGGAGGCGTCATTTCTATAGGGCCAAAGCACAGCCTACTCGCCCGCGGCGCTGGGGAAAAAGTATCGAAGGTAATAGATTTCTACAGGCCCGGAATCGCGGAACGCGGATGAACCAGTGGGCAGCGATTCACAAGCGCCGCGATGTCTTGCGGCGGCGTGGTCCGGGAAAAGCAGCTTGAGAGTCGTAAAGGCGTAACCTTTTTGCATCGTGGGTGAACGTAAGTGAATCAGAATACGAGTGTTGTATGGGGTTTAGCGGTGTCCGGGGCGCGGGTCTGCTCGCTTGAGTGCACTTTTCTTCAAGAGATCATGCCAATCAAGTTCTCGAGACATTTTGTTTTTGTTTTGTGTTTTATCCTTTCGGGTCTTGTTCCCGAGTTGGGGTGGGCGCAAAGCAACGCAGGGCCGACCGGTTCGTCGGTGCAAGTGACCATCCCACCCTCCGTCTCGCAGAATGGCTTTTCCGGCAGTGTGCCTCAAGGCAAGGCCACCTCGGAAGTTCTGGCAATTTCTTTTCTGGATGCGATCGACCGAGGGCTGAAACAGAACCTGGGACTGTTATTGTCGGGCGATAACACGCTGGCCGCTCGTGGAGAGAAGTGGAAGGAACTCAGCAACCTGCTTCCGAACCTGGTAGCGCAGGGCCAGGAGACCGCGCAGCAGACGAGTGCTGCCGCCCTAGGCTTTCGTCTTCCCCAGATTCCGCGCGTCATCGGACCATTTAACTATTTCGATACCAGGGTGTTTCTGGACCAGTCGGTTTTCAACTGGAATTACATCCAGAAAGAGCGCGCGGCGGCGGAAGGTGTTAGGGCCGCGGAATATTCGTACAAAGATGCCCGAGAACTAGTGGTGCTGGTGACGGGGAACGCCTACCTGCAGGCGATCGCCGGTGCGGCGCGCGTCGAGACTGCCGAGGCGCAGGTGAAGACGGCGCAGTCCTTGTACGACCGGGCCGCGGATCAGCAGAAGGCCGGAGTGAGTCCAGCCATTGACACGCTGCGGTCGCAGGTTGAGCTGCAGAGCCGGAAGCAACAGTTGATCGCCGCCCGCAACGATTTCGCCAAGCAGAAGCTGTCGTTGTCCCGCATCATCGGTCTTCCGCTGGGACAGGAATTCACGCTTTCCGACAAGGCGCCGTACGATATTTTCGTACCTCCCAGCCTGGAAGATAGTCTGCGGCGGGCGTACGCGTCGCGGCCCGATTACCAGGCGGCTTTGGCGCAAGTGCGGGCGGCGGATCTGTCGCGGAGGGCGGCGACCGCGGAACACTATCCCACATTCGACATCGAGGGCGACTACGGCGACGTGGGGGTGAATCCCGCGACCTCTAACGGCACATTTCATGTTGCGGGGACGGTGACGGTGCCGATTTTTCAGGGAGGGAAGGCACATGCCGACGTCCTGCAGGCAGAGGCGACGCTACGCCAGGCGAAGGCACGCCTCGAGGACCTGCGCGGTCAGATCGACAACGATATTCGGAATGCTTTGCTCGATCTGAACGCGGCGGCCGATCAGGTTGAGGTTGCGAGGAGCTCGGTGGATCTGGCGGAGCAAACTCTCACGCAGGCACAAGATCGTTTCACGGCGGGTGTGACAGACAACCTCGAAGTTGTGCAGGCGCAGGAATCGGTGGCCAGCGCGCACGAAAACTATATTTCCAGCCTTTACGCTCACAACCTGGCCAAGGTGGAATTGGCCCGTTCTCTTGGGAACGCGGAGCAAGGCGTAAAGCAATACTTAACCAAAGGCAAATAGACATGGAACCCACAACCCAGACCATGCCGGAACACCTGCCGCAGGCGAGTCCCGCGGAGCCGGTTGCGGCGCCGCTGCCCGCCTCCGAAAAGGACCTTCACGCGCACCTATCACGCCGCAACGATCCCCGTTTTCGAATGTTTCTGATCCTGGGACTCATCGTGCTAGCGGTGGTGGGCATTTTTCTGTGGCGCTACTTCGCGAGCTACGAATCCACCGATGATGCTCAGATCGACGGCCATGTGAACTCGGTCAGCTCCCGCGTGGCTGGCCACATCCTGAGGCTGAACGTACAGGACAACCAGTATGTCGAGGCGGGAACTGTGCTGGCCGAGATCGATCCGACCGATTACCAGGTAGCGGTAGAGCGGGCGCAAGCCGACTACAGCGACGCGAAAGCGACGGCAGATGCCGCGTCCGTGAACGTGCCCATCATTTCAGTCGATACGAGCAGCCAGCTTTCTGCTGCCGATGCGGACGTCCTCGGAACGCAAGCTGGAATCAAGGCTGCCCGGCAGCAGTTCGAGGCGGCGAAGGCCAACCTTCAGCAAGCCGAAGCCAACAACGTAAAAGCGCAGAACGACCTGGTGCGATACAAACAGCTGGTCGACAAGCAGGAGATTTCGCAGCAGCAGTATGACCAGGCGGTTGCGGCGGCGAAAGCGGGTGCCGCCGCGGTGGAAGGCGCGCGCGCGAATGCCGATGCGGCCCAGGCGCAGGTGGCCCAGGCCGAGAGCCGTCTCGTGCAGGCACAGGCCAACCAGCGCTCGGCTGGTACCGGCCCGAGACAGCTGGCAATGACGCGCTCGCGAGCCGAATCGGCGGCGGCGGCGGCGCTGCGCAAGAAGGCAGATCTTGACCAGGCGTTGCTCAATCTCAAGTACGCGAAGATCGTCGCCCCGGTCACCGGGATCGTCAGCAATCGTACGGTCGAGGTTGGGCAAAACGTTCAAGTGGGACAAGAGTTGTTGAAGGTCATCCCGCTGGAGGACATCTGGGTCACGGCGAACTTCAAAGAAACCCAACTGCGTGACATGAAGGCCGGGCAGAAGGTCACGATTTATGTTGACGCCACCGACGCCAAGTACAAGGGGGTGGTGAATAGCATCGCCGGGGCGAGCGGCGCAGTTTTCAGCCTCCTGCCACCGGAGAATGCAACCGGAAACTACGTAAAAGTCGTGCAGCGTATTCCCGTAAAGATCACTTTCGAACCCGGTGAAACGAAGGAGCACAAGTTGCGGCCGGGGATGTCGGTAGAACCCAAGGTCTGGATTCGGGAATGAGCGCAGCGGCCATCCCGATGGACGACGCGGAGGCCTGGCGCCCGGCGGTTAATCCCTGGATCATTGCAGTCGCGGTGACCCTAGCAACGTTCATGGAGGTGCTGGACACCAGCATCGCCAATGTTGCGTTACCGCATATCGCGGGGAGCCTTTCGGCGGGGCAAGACGAAAGCACCTGGGTACTGACCTCGTACCTGGTCTCGAACGCCATTGTTCTTCCTCTCAGCGGGTGGCTGTCGTCAATCGTGGGGCGCAAGCGTTTCTATATGGGCTGCGTCTTCCTGTTCACGGTGAGTTCTTTTCTGTGCGGATTCGCTCCGAATCTTCCAGCGCTGATCATTTTCCGGATTCTACAGGGTGCGGGCGGCGGGGGCTTGCAGCCCAGCGAACAGGCGATTCTTGCCGACACTTTTCCGCCGGCAAAACGGGGGATGGCATTCGCAGTCTACGGGATCGCGGTGGTGATGGCGCCGGCCATCGGTCCCACGCTGGGCGGATGGATTACCGACAATTACAGCTGGCGCTGGATCTTCTTCGTGAACATTCCCGTTGGGATTCTGTCGCTGGTGCTGACTTCGAGACTGATCCAAGATCCACCATACTTCCGCCGGCGCAAACTGAGTGAGACGAAGATTGACTATGTGGGACTGGGCTTCGTGGCGCTGGGGTTGGGGGCTCTGCAGATCGTGCTCGACAAAGGCCAGCGGGACGACTGGTTCGAGTCCAACTTCATTCTGGTCCTCTCGGTTGTGGCGGCTGCGTCGCTGTTGTTTGTGATCTGGTGGGAGTGGCGACACAAGGACCCGATCATCGATCTGCATCTGTTCAAGGAACGAACCTTTGCGGTCTCGAATCTGCTGATGTTCATGCTGGGCTTCGCGCTGCTCGGTAGCACTTTGCTGCTGCCCCTGTTCATGCAGACCTTGTTGGGATACACGGCGCAACTGTCCGGGATGGCTCTTTCGCCCGGCGGATTCGTGATCATGGTCATGATGCCGATTGTGGGATTGCTGCTCTCACGCTACGACGCTCGGTATCTGCTGCTGTTTGGATTGTCGATGCTGTCCTTTTCACTGTTCCACATGACTCGCTTTACCTTGGGCATCGATTTCAAGACAGCCGTCTTCGCGCGCATGCTGCAGGCGGTTGGCCTGGCCTTCCTCTTCGTTCCCATTAATACCGCCGCCTATGCCTATCTACCTCGAGAGAAGAACAACGCTGCCTCCGGCCTCATGAATCTGGCTCGAAATATTGGCGGTAGTGTGGGGATCTCATTCGTCACAACCATGCTGGACCGCAGGACACAAAAACACTTGGCCGACCTGATGAGCCACCTCACAGCCGCGAATGCGCATTTCCAGACCATGGTGCGGGGCATTGCCCAGTCACTCGTGGCTCACGGCACGAATCCGGCTGACGCTCAGAAGCAAGCCCATGGCGTGGTCGAGAACATGGTGCAGCGTCAGGCCACCCTGCTTGCGTATATCGATAACTTCTATGTGCTGGGCTTCGTGATCCTGGCCATGATTCCGATGGTGTTCCTGATGAAGCGAACGAAATCGAGCGGTGAAATGGCGGTACACTAGTCTCGGAGGACGATATGTTCCGGATCATCACTCTGGAGCGAGAATACGGGTGTGGCTGTGCCGGAATTGCGTGCGAACTGGCGGGCCGGCTGCGCTGGAAACTCTGGGACCATTTGCTCACGGAAGAAATCGCGAAACAGGCGAACGTGGACTGCGGAACCGTCGAACGACAGGAAGAAAAGGTCGACGGCACGTTTTACCGGCTGGCTAAAACCTTCTGGCGCGGCAGCTACGAGCGCAGCATGCCGATGGCCGAGTCGCAGACCTTCGACGCCGACTGCATGGTGGCGATGATGGAAGGGATCACGGCGCGGATTGCCGAGGAAGGGAATGCGGTGGTGGTTGGCCGGGGTGCACCCTACTTTCTGCGCGAGCGCGAGGATACTTTCCGGGTGTTTCTCTACGCGCCTCGAGAAGAAAAAATTCGTCGCCTGTTGTCCGCGGGAACGAGTCAATCAGAAGCCGACGAGTTGGTCGACACGGTCGATCGCGAGCGCATCGCCTTCATCAAGCACTATTTCAACGCAGACTGGCCTACCCGTGCTCTGTATCACCTCATGATCAATACCGCCATCGGCGACGAGAAAGTCATCGCGACCGTTCTGGATACAATGCGGTTGGTAGGGGAAAAGGTGCCCGCGGGCTCCGGGATGCGGGGAGTTGCGTTGAAGTAGTAGCCGTAGGGGCACCACCGCGAAGGAAGCCGCAGAAAAAGTCTTTAAGCCCTAAGTATAACCGCTGAGGTCGCCAAGGAAAGCCGCAGAGGACGCTGATGAAAGGTCTGCGGACGGGGCGACTGGATCATCCAGCGGAAGATGTGGAGAACGCGCTAGGGGCGTGCGGGTGTTGCCGGTCGTTGCGGTGCGGGACAGCAGTCGGTTGGGCAGATGTCGTGGCTGGGCCCGAGCGTGCCCAGGGCAATCCGCACTGGTTCTTCACTCATCCGTTCCTCAATCAGCTCCCGAATCAGTCTGACAAATCGAGGATGCGCACCCACCGTGCCCGCGCGGACCATGGGAAGTTGCAGGTCTTCACACAATTGTTTTGCCTCGGTGTCGAGGTCGTAGAGGACCTCCATATGGTCGGAGACAAAGCCGATCGGCGCGATGACGACGCCGGCGGCGAGGTCTCGCTGCTTGATTTCCCGGAGGTGGTCAAGCACGTCGGGCTCGAGCCAGGGCTGGCTGGGAGGACCGCTGCGGCTTTGGAATACCAGGCGGTCTCCCGATCGGCCGAGTGCCGTCGATACCAGGCGGCACACTTCTTCCAATTGGGTTACGTAGCGGCAGCTTTGGGCCATGGAGAGCGGAATACTGTGCGCGGTGTAGACCACACGCGCGCTCTCACGGGTGTTATCGGGAAGGTTGTTGAGTGCAGTACGAACGCGCTCCACCGTGGGTTCGACGAATCCGGGATGGTTGTAGAACGCGCGCAACTTGTCGACCTCCGGAGCACCCGGCCCCGCCTGAGCCTGCGCAGCCGCGACGTTCTCGCGATACTGCCGGCAAGCGGAGTAGGAACTGTAGGCCGACGTGACAAAGGCAAGGGCGTGGCGGACACCGTCGCTCTTCATTTGTAGAAGGGTATCCGTGAGGAACGGATTCCAATTGCGATTGCCCCAGTAGACGGGGAGTCTTAGGCTGTGCTGGTCGAGTTCAGTCCGAAGGGCGGCTATCAACTCACGGTTCTGCTGGTTGATGGGACTCTTGCCCCCGAAATGGTAGTAGTGTTCGGCGACTGCGAGCACGCGTTCGCGGGGGACGTTCTTGCCGCGGAGGACGTTTTCAAGGAAGGGGATGACTTCGTCGTGGGACTCGGGCCCGCCAAAAGACACGACCAGCAGTGCGTCATATTTCATGCGAAGTGAGTGCGGAGCGGAGGGATGGCGCGCCCGGAGAGATTCGAACTCCCGACCTACAGCTCCGGAGGCTGCCGCTCTATCCAGCTGAGCTACGGGCGCGCAGTCTTCAGTTTACATCCCGACTCCGGCATCATCAAATGCCGGACGCGAGCAGATCTCCCCGGTTCGTCTTGTGAGGGCTTGGATTTCGTAAGGAGGACTACCAGCGCCCGCGACCGCCACCGCCGCCACGTTCCCGGCCACCCCGCCCGCCGCCGCCACCGCCACCGCCGCTGCGCTCCGGTTTCGGACGGGCTTCATTCACGTTCAAAGTGCGACCTCCCACCTGAGAGCCGTTCAATGCGGCGATTGCCTTCTCGCCGTCTTCCGCGCTCGCCATCTCGACGAAACCAAAGCCGCGGGAGCGGCCGGTGTCACGATCGGTCATGATCGCGACACGATCCACTTGTCCGTACGCTTCGAACAGCTGGCGCAGTTCTTCTTCCGACGTGTTGAAATCCAGGTTTCCAACAAAGATGTTCTTCAAGCGCGTGCCTCGGGGGTTGAGCTATTTGAGTGTAGCGACTTCGGCGGGGAGTCAGGTGGCACCTGAGCCCTTCCTGGAATCGAGGCCGGAGCGAGCGAACAGTCAAACGCGGGACAGAGTATAGCAGGAAATGTCCAGCCCAGCGGACATGCTTCTCACGTCAAATTCAGGGTGAATGCAATCAGCTGCAGCACGGCGGCAGAGTTCCGCAACTGGTCGGCTTCGGTGTCGCTTAGCCGGATGCGCAAGAGCTTCGCTACGCCACCACGATTGATGACCACGGGCAGACTGAGGCAGACGCCGCCGATTCCGTAGTAATCCTGGATGAGGCTTGAAACGGAGAGCACCGTGTTCTGGTGGCGCAGAATGGCTTCTGTGATTCGCATGAGCCCGGCGGCTACGGCAAAAAACGTTGCGCCCTTGCGCTTGGATGATCTGGTAGGCAGCGTCCCGGGTGTGGCGGAAAATCTCTTCCATCGCTTTCTGCTCGTGTGAGATCCCCTGGGCCTGGCAGAAGTCGGAGAGCTTCATTCCCGCAACATTGGCCCGCGACCAGACGGCAACCTCGCCTATCGCCATGCTCGCCGACGATAAAGGCCTGGACGCTGCTCGCGTCGACGGGAAATGCTCGCTCAATAGGTGGCGGAAGCGGGCAGTGTCGAGGATCGTGCCGGAGCCGATGACGCGCTCGGCGGGCAAACCGGATAGCTGCGCTCGCCGCCAGCACCGTGACCAACGCGCCGGCATAATCGGAAAAGTCGCACGATCTCGGAAGCCAATCCGCTCCAAAAGGAGCGCATAGGCGAAGCTTGCACCAACGTTGCCGGCACCGACCATGGCCACGCGAACGGGGGAAGGAGATTGAATTGGCTGTGTGCTCATGTGGGGTTAAGAATTGAACGCGGTCAGCAAATTCTGCGTCGCTTACTGTCTAGAAGCTATTGTCCTCGACAATGAACCCAGATGTACCGCGAGAGCCCTCGGGGGCTAAAGCCCGCATGCTTAGCGCCCTGAAGCGGCACGGCTGAAGCCGTGCCCTTCCCAAAACTACTTACGAGATCTCTGATTGCTGCTAGCAGCCGTCCACTCCCCAGTATCCTTCGCGATGATAGCCGAGGCGGAGCAGACGATTCCTGGGGTCGTGGCGCTTCCCGCAGTTGGGGCAGGGAATGAAACTGCGGATGTGCATGCCCTTGCGATCAAAGTCTTCGGAAACAGCAAAGCTCGTGCCACAACTACATGGAATGAGCAACATGCGCATCGAATCCCGTTCCTGCTTGCCCATCTTCAAGGATTTTCGCCCGCAGTAAAATGCGCTCATGAGCTTGAGTTCCACCCGGGAAGCAATCCAGATCCTGTCGTCGATCGCCGGAATCGTGGCGGCCTTCTGGAGCGCTCTGGGTTTATGGTAACAATTCCCGGAGAGAGCGCGCGCTGGGCGGAGAGCCTGTACACGCGTTTTTACGAAAAGCCGGGACTGAAGACAATTCGGGACCAACTCGATTGTGCGGCGGGTGATGCGACCGTTGCGCGACTGGTTACCGAGGAGACGCCGGCGCTTACCGACTATTTGAATTTCTTCGAATTCGTTGCCTACCTGCAATCATCAAAACAATTGTCGGGGACGGATGTGCCGGCGCTGTTCGGCTATTACCTGGACTGCCTGCGACCGCACAAGGACGTAGTGGGATACATCCGAAATACAGAAAAGGGCTTTGAATACCTAAGCCAGATCATGTCCGCATGAGCAAGACCGAGAATGGCGCCGATAGCGGCCGCAAGCACTACCTGTTTTCCTATGGGACTCTACTCCCTCGTCTCGCGCCGGCAGAGATCCGGCCGACAGTGCAGCGACTGCGACGAGTTGGAAAAGGATTTGTTCGTGGCCAGTTGTTCGATCTGGGAGAGTGTCCGGGAGCGGTCCTGGGTCGGAGTGGTTCGCCGATCGCCGGACAGGTCTTCGAGTTACCCGATGACCCGGAAGTTTTGCATCGGCTGGGACGAGTACGAGGGATTTGATCCGTCCGATCCCCGGGCGAGCCTTTTTATCCGCAAGCGGCGCTACGTTCAATTAGAAGATGGACGAAGAATCTTCTGCTGGGTGTACGCCTACAATCGGCCAGTGAAGTTGGCACGCGCTGTGAGCGGGGGAAATTACGGAAAGGCCCGGCGCACCCGAGCGGCGCGTCACTGAGCTTCCTGCACCCCGGCGTAGGCACCTTTTTTTCGCTTGTTTGCCTGCAGGGTTTTCTTTCTCAGGCGCAGTGACTTCGGAGTGATTTCGACGAACTCATCGTCGGCGATGAACTCGATTGCCTGCTCAAGGTTCAACTGGCGATAGGGGACGAGGCGGATCGCTTCGTCGGAAGTTGACGCCCGCATGTTGGTCAGTTTCTTCTCGCGCACTACGTTAACGTCGAGATCGGTATCCTTGGCGTTCTCACCGATGATCATGCCTTCGTAAACATCGACGCCGGGGCCGACGAAAAGCTCACCGCGTTCCTGCAGGTTGTAGAGAGCGTACGACGTGGTGACTCCGCCGCGATCGGCGACCAGCGCTCCCGTGGGCCGATGCGGGATGTCACCTTGCCACTCGGTGTATCCGTCGAACAGGGAATTCATCACGATGGTACCGCGCGTATCGGTGAGCAGCTGGCTGCGTAATCCGATCAGCCCGCGGCTGGGCACACGAAACTCGATGCGCACTCGTCCGTAGCCGTGGTTGTGCATGTTGGCGACCTCGCCTTTGCGCGCGCCCAACTGCTCCATAACCACGCCGACGTACTCTTCGGGAATGTCCACTGTGAGGTATTCGACCGGCTCCATCAGCTTGCCGTCGATGCGCTTGGTTACGATTTCCGGCTTACCGACCATCAATTCGTAGCTTTCGCGGCGCATCATTTCGATGAGGATAGAAAGCTGCAGTTCGCCGCGGCCCAAAACTTTGAACGAGTCCGTGCTGTCGGTGTCCTCGACGCGCAGGGACACGTTCGTGAGCAGTTCCTTCGCCAGGCGTTCGCGCAGGTTGCGCGAGGTGACATACGTGCCATCTTTGCCGGAGAAGGGCGAGTTATTCACGGTGAACAGCATGGCGATTGTGGGCTCGTCGATGACGATGGGCGGCAGGGGCGCAGGATTCTCGGCGTTGGTAATCGTCTCGCCAATGGTGATGCCTTCGACCCCGGCGACGGCCACGATATCGCCGAGTTCCGTTTCTGTGATGTCGACTCGCTTGAGGCCGGAAAAGGAGAACAGCTTGGTGATCTTGGTCTTCTGGAAAGAACCGTCGCGCTTGGCGATGCTTACCTCTTCTCCGGTCCACATCTTGCCGTTGAACACGCGCGCAATCGCAAGCCGGCCGAGGTAGTCGCTGTAATCGAGGTTCGCGACCAGAATCTGCAAAGGACCGGTGAGATCGCCCTGCGGCGCCGGAATGGTCTTCACGATGGCATCGAACAGCGGTTCGAGGTTCTGGCCGCCCCGCTTCATCTCGGTCGAAGCGGTACCCACCTTTGCGTTGGTGTAGAGAACGGGGAACTCGAGCTGGTCTTCCTTGGCATCGAGATCGATGAACAAGTCGTAGATTTCGTTTAAGACTTCCTGAGGGCGCGCGTCGGGGCGGTCGATTTTGTTGATGACCACGATGGGAGGAAGCTTGCCCTCGAGCGCTTTGCCCAGGACGTAACGGGTCTGAGGCAGCGGACCCTCGCTGGCGTCCACCAGGAGCATCACACCGTCAACCATCTTGAGGGCGCGTTCGACTTCTCCACCGAAATCGCTATGGCCGGGAGTGTCGACGATGTTGATCTTGGTCCCGTGATAGAAGACCGAGGTATTTTTCGCGAGGATGGTGATGCCGCGCTCGCGTTCGAGTTCGTTCGAGTCCATCACGCGGTCCACGTGAGTCTCATTCGAGCGAAACGTGCCACTCTGCTGCAGCATGGCATCGACGAGAGTGGTCTTACCGTGGTCGACGTGTGCGATGATGGCGATGTTGCGAATGCTTGAACTCAAGATTACACAATCCTTTATCGAAAGACGCTGCGAGGCAGAGTTTCGCGTGCTGCTGCTACTACTTTACTATGCCGCACGTGTTCTGGCCCGCGTTAGCCGGCGATGGCGGCCGTTTCCGTCTGCCTCGGAATCATTCGTCCGGCGATACGGTGCTCGATTTCCTTCACCACGCGGCGCGCCGCGATGATGGCCTGGGTCGTGCTGGAGGCAGGACCTTCCGAGTCGGTGTTGGCGAAGAACACTCGATCCATAGGCTCGCGCAGGAGCGGTTGTACCTTGGTTGAAAGGCCGGGGGTGGTCATGTACATGGGATGGCCGCGCCGATAGAGGTGGACTTCGATGGGATCGACGTTGAAGCCTGGAAGCAGTTTCTGGAAGTCTTTGAGAACGTTGCCGGCGAGCCTGCGGGCGTTGGCTTCGGTGAGTAAGAGTCGCCGCTCTTCCTCGTGCAGCGGGGTGTAACAGCTCAGGATGTTGTATTTGGGATGATAGCCGGGCTGATTGCGGATGACCCAGTCGGCGACAATGAAATCGGTAAACGTGTTTCCCGGGCACCAGTTGTCGTATCCCTTACGATAGATCTCTTTGTCGAATATCAGATTCAGGAGCGCATACGGGATGTAGCGCATCTGCTGCATGGCTTCATCCTGCTTGTCGGGTATTCCTTCCACAATGCGGCGCGTAATGAACTTCGGAGTCGCCATGATCACGGCTTTGGCAGTCACTGTTTTCAGTTCGGTTCCCTGCACGTAGGTGACGCTAGCTTCGTTCTTTCCAGTTGTGACCGCGACGATTGTGGCGTTGGTTTGCATTCGCTCCGTGAATTTCGCTTGTAATACGTCGATGAGGCGCTTGCTCAGCGCGCCGAGGCCTCCGGGCCAGGTGTAGCGGTCATCTTTGCGGCCGGAGCCAGCCATCCATTGCAATTGTTCGACTACGACGGCGGCCGGGGAGTCCTCTGATCGCGATCCCCAGCTCGACGCGCCGAATCCGTCCCACCAGAGCTTGATTTCTGGCGGGTAGTCCTTCAGTAGGTCGGTGAACGGGGTGTTGTAGAGCTCGGTCTTGCGCTTCGCGTAGTCGATGGCCAGCAGCTCCTTGCGGAACTTCTTGAAGGCCTCGCGCACTGTCGGCGGGTAAGGAAGTCTGTCGAGGCCGTCACCCCAGGTATCGGCGACAAATTCCCCGTTGACGATGGTGGGGTCGAAATTGTTGACGGGCAGTGGCCCCAATCCAATTTCCTTCGCGAAGGCCACCACCAGTTCGCTGTCCGCGTATGCAGAGCCCGTGCCATAAGCCTGGCCCTGATACTCCATCAGGTAGGCGTTGCCGCCGTAGTATGGTTCTTTCTCGAGCAGTAGGAAGTCGCGTTTTTGAAGCAGGTAGGCTGCGGTGAGTCCGCTGATGCCGCCACCGACGATCACAACGTCATGCTGGGCCGAAGCTGGAGGGCGCGAAAAAACTTTGCCGTCGCGCACCTGATGGCAGATTTTGTTCTCTTCGCCCTCGATGGCGGGCACGGTTTCTGCGGGGGTTGCGAACAGAGCAACGTCCACCGGACACCCCGAAGCCACCGCCCCTGCGACCACAAACTTGATGAAGTCTCTGCGATTTGAACTCAAAGCTAGTCTCCTTGCGCTGCAGTGTCGACCAACTCAGCACCGATTTCGGACGCTCCCTCGGCGCTGACGCGCAGCCGGTACCATAGGACGATGGCTACCAGAGAAAAAACAAAGATGATGGTTGAGATGGCGTTAATTTCCGGAGTGATGCCTCGGCGCAGCCGTCCCCATATTTCGAGCGGCAGCGTGTTGTCTCGGCCAATGAGGAAGAAGCTGACGGCAATTTCATCCATGGAGAGCGTGAAGATCAGGAGAGCTGCTCCGATAATAGGGAGCTTCAGGTTCGGCAGCGTGATGCGCCAGAAGGTTTGCCAGTAGTTGGCGCCCAGGTCGAGAGAGGCCTCTTCCTGGGCGCGATCCAGCTTTTGCAGGCCGGCGAAGACCTCAGTAGTTGCCACCGAAATCAGCGCTGTGCCGTGGCCGAGGACGATCGTGAGCAGACTGAGCTTGATCCCGTCCGAGTTGAAGAGCATTAGGAGGGACAGGCCGGTGATGATTCCGGGCAGAATCAGGGGCAGCAGCACGAGGCGGCGGAACAGAGCTTTGCCGGGAAACTGTGCACGATCGAGGGCGAGAGCAGCGGAAGTCCCCAGTCCGAGCGCGATGACGACCGCCATTGCCGCCACAAGCAAGCTGTTGCCCACCGACTCCCAGATCGCGCCGTCGGCAAACAAGGTTCGATACCAGTTCAGGGTGAGGTCGCGGGGCGGAAAGCCGCCGACTCCCGCCCCGTTGAATGAGTAAACAATAAGGACGGCGACGGGCAGGTAAAGAAACGCGAAGACGACGCCGGCATGCAGCAGCAACCAGCGGGAGCGCTGGACGGCGGAGTTCTCGGCACTCATGAGAAGCTCCACTTCTTCTCGAGCCGCTCGGAAACAAATAGAAGGCTGACCACCAACACCAGCATGCATAGCGAGATGGCTGCTCCGAGCGGCCAGTTATACGCAGCGCCGAATAGGCTGACGACGATGTTCGAGAGCATGATGCCGCTCGGTCCTCCAAGCAGCAAAGGAGCGAGGAAGTCTCCGAGACTCAACACGAACGCGAAGGTCGCACCCGCCAGAACGCCGGGGATCGAAAGCGGAAAGACGACTCGCCAGAACGTTTGCAAGGGCGATGCGCCCAGATCGTGCGACGCTTCGACCAGGTTTCGCGGGATATGTTCGAGCGAAGCGTAAATCGGCAGGAAAGTGAACGGCGTGTAGATGTGGGTGAGGGTGAGCACCACCGCGAAGGGGCTGTACAGCAGGAAATCGAGGGGATGTTTGGTCAGGTGTACGTATTCCAGCAGGGTATTGAGCACGCCGTCGCTGCCCAGAATCGTCTTCCAGGCATATGCGCGCACCAGATAGCTGACCCACAACGGAATGATGACCAGTTGATAGAACAGGTCTTTCCGGTTGCCGGCGTAAAAGGACAGGAAGTAAGCCAACGGGTAGCCGAGCAGCAGGGAGAACAGCATGACGCGGGCTGCGATCCACATGGAGCGCAGGAGGGTCTGCCAGTAAACGTCGATCGTGAGAAGCTCTCGATAGTTCTCGAAATTCCAGGAGTGAATGATCGCTTGCGAGCCGGATACCGACCAGAAGCTGTAAAAGAACATCAGAAGATAAGGGACGAGCAGAAATACGGTCACCCATATTAATGGAGGCACAGTGACTGCCGCTCTGTAAGCACGCGAGAACATGAGCTAGGTTCTGTCTACAGATTCGCGAACCACAATCGCGTCCGCGGGATGAAAGTCGAGTTCCACTGCACTCTGGTTGTCGGCACGACTTGCAGTCCGCACAGAAAAGACCAATCCGTCCGCGCATTCCACTTGCAGCAGTTCGGTTGCGCCATGGAAGGCGTGGTGCCGCACCCTGCCTCGCACGCGCACTGAGCCGTCGGTGACAGGCGCTGCTGATGCGACGATCCCGATGTTCTCCGGCCGGAGCGAAAACAGCGCGGGTCCGTCCGGGAGTTGCGCTTTCCAGCAGAGAGAGCTGCAACGCACGATGCCACCACGAACTTCACTGTGGAGCAGGTTGGTGTGCCCGATGAATTGGGCAGTGTAGGCGGTAGCGGGCCGGCGATAGATTTCCTGTGGCGTGGCGACTTGTTCCAGCTCTCCCGTCCGCAACAGCGCAATCCGGTCCGACATGACCATGGCTTCTTCCTGATCGTGCGTGACGAAGACGAAAGAGATTCCTACTTCGCGTTGCAGTGACTTCAACTCCACCTGCATTTGGCGCCTAAGGTTGGCATCGAGTGCCGACAAGGGCTCGTCGAGCAGCAGGAGTTGGGGGCGGTTGACCAGCGCTCTCGCCAAGGCGACGCGTTGCTGCTGGCCGCCGCTGATTTTCGAAGGCTTGGCTTTCGCATGCGCGGTCATTTTCACTCGCGCCAGTGCCTCCTCGACTCGCGACGAGACTTCCTTCTCTGGCCGCCTCGCTACCCTGAGGCCGTAGGCAACGTTCTGCTCGACCGTGAGGTGAGGGAATAACGCATAGTTCTGGAAGACGGTATTGACCCGCCGCTTGTACGGCGGCAGGCTGTCGAGTCGCTGGTCGGCCATCCAGACCGCCCCGGAGGTTGCATTTTCGAAACCAGCGATGATTCGCAGCAGCGTCGTCTTGCCCGACCCGCTCTCGCCAAGAATGGTCAGGAACTCGCCTTCGGCGACATCCAGCGAAACGTCGCGAAGGACTACGCTCCGGCCGAAACTCTTCGCGACGTTGCGAATGCGCAGCAGTGGAGAGGCAGCCGTGGCGACTGGGGTGAGTTCGTTCGAGCTGGTCAGCCTAGGCATGGTGCGGTCATTTTGACATCGAGCTCTGGCGTACTCCGCCAGGGTTTGGCACGGAAGCGTGTCGCAAACTGATTGACTACTGTGCTGCTTTCACTTCGTTCCAGATTTCGTTGTACTTGGCGCGTCGCGGGACGTTCTGCCAGAAGTAAATGCGTTTCTGGTAGTGATCCACGTCATCGAGGTGCAAGATCTGGCGCTCGTCGGCGGTCATCAGTTCTCCTGCCTGAGGATTCGCCGGCGTGTAGTGGGTCACATCCGATACCAGTTTCTGGGTCTTCGCCCGCACCATGTATTCCAAGAACTGGTAAGCCAGATCTTTGTTTTCGCTGGCGGAGGTGATCATCAAGTGGTCAATCCAGCCGGTGGTGTTCTCCCTGGGAATCGTTTCGCCCACAGGAAAATTAAGCTTCTTCAATTCCACCGTATTCAGTGGCCATCCCATGGACGCCACCACCTCATGATTCTGAAACAGGTTTGTCAGTTCTCCGCCGGTCGACCACATCTTTCGGATGTTCGGCTTCAGTTCGAGGAGTTTCTTCTTTACCGCTTCCAGTTGTTCGTCGCTCAGGTTGTAAATCTGGTTTGGATCGGGCTTGTCGTATCCGAGAATTTGCGCTGTCATGTAGATGGTGGAGAGCTCATCGTAGACAGATATCTTCCCGCGATACTTAGGATCCCACAAGACAGTCCAGCTGTCCGGCGGTTGTTTGAAGACGGTGGTGTCGTAGATCAGTGGATTGGGGCCCCAGGTGAAGGGCACTCCGTACACTTTGCCATTCACGCGTACGAGGGGCAGGGAAGTCAGCTTCGGCGCGAGCTGGCTGTAGGTCGGAATCTTCGACAAGTCGAGCGGTTCTGACAGATTCGCCGACGCGATCATCGTCGCCACATCGCTGGAGGGAGAAATTACGTCGTAGTTGCTCGCGCTTCCTCCACGGAGCTTGGCCACCAGTTCATCACTCGATCCCATGTAGGAGGCTGAGACCTTGCAGTGGCATTGTTCCTCGAAGCCCTTCACGAACAGGGGATCGGCGTACCCCTCCCACACCAGCAGGTTCAGCGCCGGTGTGTTCTTCGTGCAGGATCCGAAGCCAAGAATTGCGAGCAGCAATAAGAGAAGAGAGGGTCTCTTCATTGTTTCGCCTCCGGGGCGCGTTCGGGCTTCTCAGGGTTCCAGTTCGTCGACTGGTAGACCACCTTGCCGCTGACCATGGTTAGGAGCACTTCAGTCTTGCCAATCTCGGTGGGTTCGATCCGGAACAGGTCGCGGTCTACGACGATGAGGTCCGCCACCTTGCCCGGCTCAAGTGAGCCCTCGGTCTTTTCCCGATGCCCGGCAATCGCCGCCCCGAGAGTGTATCCCCGAATCGCATCCTCGAGACTGATGCGCTCCTTCGGAACGAAGCCACCAGGAGGATTGCCTTCGATGGTCTGGCGGGTGAGCGCGTTCTGCACGCCCGGCCAGGGATTGAGCGTCACAATCGGCCAGTCGCTCCCAAACCCCAGCACTCCGCCGGAGTTCTCCACGCTGCGCCACGCCCATGCGCGTTGAGTGCGCTCCGGTCCTGCATTGCGCGCCCACACCAGCAGTACATCGTCATCGGGATACGAGTGCAGGGGCTGGAAGCTGGCGATGACTCGGAGTTTGCCGAAGCGAGGAATATCCTGCGCCGTGATGGTCTCGATGTGCTCAATGCGATGGCGCCGGTCCTTCGTCCCGTTTTCTTTCGCGGCGTTCTCGTACGCATCGAGCGTCAGCCCCACGGCACGGTCGCCGATCGCGTGGGTGAAGATTTGGATATCGCGTTTATCCAGTTCTGCGACCATTCTTCTATAGGTGTCCGGGTCCCACAACAAGTCACCCTTCAGTTTCGGATCGTCAGCGTAGGGCGTGAACATCGCGGCCGTGTGCGACTCCACGACTCCATCGAAGAAGAATTTCACGGCTCCTGCGGAGATCCATTCATCGTGGTATTTCCGGCGGGCTTCCTCGATCTCGTGAAACTGGACGGGGGTGATGGTCGGCGGCATGACACGGTAGGCAAGATACATGCGCACGGTTAGGTCGCCGGCTCGGCGCAACTCTTCGAGCGCCTCGACGTTCTGCAAGTCGCTAAGGGCGACCCCTACACCTCCGGGGCTGTGCACTCGTACTAGCCCCACGCGGTTGGCTTCCTTGAAGCCGGCGCGGTATGCGTCGAGTATTTCTTGTCGGGAAGGGCGTGGAATCGAGTCCGCCATGACTGCGTCGGCGGCGTCTTCCTTGATGGCACCGGTTGCTTCGCCAGTAGCAGCGTCTCGCACAAACGCGCCACCGGCAGGGTTGGGCGTGCGCTTCGTGATGCCTGCCAACTGGAGCGCCTTCGTGTTGGCCCACCAGGTGTGGCCGTCGAATGATTCCAGATAAACCGGGCGATCGGGTAGGATTTCATCCAAAAATTTCCTGTCGGGCAGATTGGTTGGCCCCACGGCGGTGTACTGCCAGCCGCGACCGAGCACCCACGGCTGATCGGGATGTGCGTCGGCAAATGCTTTCACCCGCCGCTGAATTTCGGGAAGGTCTTTGGCATCGTCGAGGTGAACTCGGCGCAAGCTTAGCGATCCGTCGAGGAAGTGGTTGTGGCAGTCGGTAAAGCCGGGCAGTACGAGGCGGCCGCCGGCGTCGATCACTTTGGTGGCGGGTCCGCGATGTGCGTTGATTTCGTTCGCGCTTCCGACAGCGAGTATCTTTTGGCCGCGGATGGCAACGCCCTCCGCCCAGGGCTGGTCGGCGTTCAAGGTGTAGACGCGAGCATTCACGATCACGAGGTCGGCCGCGGACGCTCGCGCTTGCGCGAGTGAGAAAAGGGGCACGGCCAGCCAAGCGAGTACTCCAGCCAGCCACCAAACACGATTGGTGAATCGCGATTTATGCGGTCCGGTTTTTTCGCCCGGGAGATTTCGCATGGTTGTACGCAGCTGCTAAAACGTGGGCGGAGTGTTGACCCAGAGCACCCAGGTCTCCGAACGTCCGGGGTTCTTCCAGCGATGCGGGGTTGCGCTCTCAAAATAAAAACTGTCCCCTGATTTCAGGAGGAACTCCTCGTTGTCGAGCGCGAGCTGCAATTCGCCGCGCAGCACGTGCAGGAATTCTTCGCCTTCGTGGGTGTACGATTCGCCGCTTCCCGACTGGGGTGCGATGAGAAACAGGTGCGGTTCCATGACGGTGTTACCCCAAGCCAGCAACTCCATGCGTACTCCGGGCCCGGCCTCGAGGACCTTGCGCGAAGCCGGCCGAACCAGGCGGCTGTTGGATTCGGCAGGGTCAAAGAAGTCGAGGATGTTGGTCTTGTAAAAGCGCGCCAGCCTTCGCAGGGTGCTGATGGACGCGCTCATCTGGGAGCGTTCGATGGCGCTGAGGAAACCTACTGAGATGCCCGCTGCCTTGGCCACGTGCGCGAGTGACAAACCCCGCCGCAGACGCAGTTGACGCAAGCGTATGCCAATGGCGCCGGTGGCGCCGTCGGGCGAAGGCCGCACCAGGCCTTCGCGCTTGAGAAGTTGCAGGATGGCGGGTGCATTCAACCCGCGCACTCGGCGCAGGAAGCGGGCGCGCTTGAGGAGCTTTACATCCTCGGCAGTGTAGAGGCGATACTTGCTCTCGGTGCGGCGGGGGCGGGTGAGCCCGAGGCTCTCCCAGGAGCGGATCACCGACGGGGACACGCCCACGGCGCGCGCGACATCCCCGATTTTCAAGTAAGGTTTCGCCCCGTTTGGCTTCATGTCATTCGTACTGCCGTATCGCTTTGTGGAATCGGTATTTTTCGCTTGACAGTGAGCGGTAGGCTTTTCTAACCTTGCGCGATTATAGCAAGGTTCAGTTGCAACGCAACCTGGTTCTGTTCCAAAACTTCCCCTGCTCCTCGGAGGTCGCATGCAGTCGTCGAAAGCGCGCCTGGCGACGCGAGTTCTGGTTGCCTTCTTCTGTCTAGTCTGTTCCACGCTGTTAACAGCCCAGAGCACCGGCGGGCGCGTGCTGGGGCGGGTTGCGGATCCCAGCGGCGCCGTACTGACCGGCGTACAGGTAACCATCGTCAATCAGGCAACCGGCGTTGCCCAGCGGACTGCCAGTAACGACAGCGGGGACTATGTTTTTCCGCAGGTGCTAGTGGGCGTCTACCGGCTGGAGTTCGACCAGACGGGTTTCAAGAAGAATGTGCGCCGCGACGTGAACGTCGACCTCAACCAGGTGGTCACTTTGAACATGGTGATGCAGCTTGGGGAAGCAAGGGAAACGGTCGATGTCACTACGGAAGCGCCCCTGGTGGATACCAGCAGTACCCAATTAGGCGCATCCATGGATGCGCGGCAGGTGTCCAATCTCCCGCTGAACTCGCGCGATACCTATCAACTGCTACAACTGCAGCCCGGCGTGCAGGGCGTCGGGGGCTCCGACTTGTTTTACGGAAGCAACACCGCGGGCGCGGTTTCGGTAAACGGTGGCCGCGGACGGTCGAACAATTTCAATGTCAATGGCGGGGACGGTAACGACCTGTTCGTTAACGGCCCCGCGATTCAACCGACGCCGGACAGCATCGAGGAGTTTCGCGTACTGTCCAACACCTTTGACGCCGAATACGGCCGGAATTCAGGTGCGGTCATCAACGTGGTTACGAAATCAGGAACGAATCAGCTCCATGGAAGTGTGTACGAGTTTGTACGCAACCAAATGTTTAATTCGAGGGGTTACCTTGACCCTCGCCGCCCGGACGATAAACAGAACCAGTTTGGCGGAACCTTTGGCGGGCCGATCAAGAAGGATCGCACCTTCGTCTTCGCCTCCTACGAGGGTCGCAGGGTGGTGCACGGGATAGCGTCAGAACAGATCAGCGTGCCTTCCGATGTCACGCAACCGATACCTACCGATCCTACCGGTACGGCGGCTATCACTACCGACACAGTTGCGAAAATTCTGAATGCAAGGTGCAACGCCGGCATCCCCCTGCCTTCGAGCACCGCGAGCGGATCAGTCCTTTATAACTCTGCCTTTCCTAACGGCATACCCTCTAATTGCTTCGACCCAGTCGCTGTCGATCTCGTTAAACGCTATGTGCCCGCGCCGAACGCCGTTGACCCGATAACTGGCCCCTACTTTCAGTCGGTGCCGAACGATTACTCGCACGCCAATCAGTTCACGCTGAAACTCGATCACCGCATCAATGACAAGCAAAACCTCAGCTTTTACTACTACTTCAACACTGCATTTGACGCCCAGCCGTATACCAAGTTTCAGTCGCTCACACCCGGTCAGCTACCCGGCTTCGGAAACGACAACCTGACACGCTCCCAGCAAGCCAATCTCTCCCACACCTGGACGCTTAGCAACACCACAGTCAATGAATTTCGGGTTACTTACTTCCGGGAAGCACAACCGACATTCCTGCATCCGCAGAACACTCACCTGGTAACCGACTCGTGCAGCTCTGGTCTGGCAGCGATCTGCTTCACCGGTACGACCGACGTGCCCGGTGTGATTCCTTCGAACCCAAAGTACGGGATCACTCCCAACCTGCCTAACGGCGCCCAGCACGAAGGCACTCCGTTTATCGTGCTTTCGGGGGGATTTACCATCGGTAACGACTATGAAGGGGAACTGCCGCAAACCGGCAACACGTATCAGTTGAGCGACAACCTTACCCGCGTCGCGGGCAACCACACGCTTAAGTTCGGCGTGGATTTTCGCATTCAGAAATTCTTGCAGACACTGTTCTACGACCCACAGGGCTGGTTTACCTACTCGGGAGGGGGACCAAACGACACAGGTAATATTCTGGGTAATTATCTCTTAGGCCTTCCCGACACCTATGTGCAGGGGTCAACGCAAACCGAAGATGTGCGCGCCCATGCTCTTTATCTTTTTGCCCAGGATAGCTGGAAGATTCGCCCCAACCTCACCATGAACTATGGGCTGCGCTGGGAGTACAACCAACCCATGTACGACGCTGGCTTGCGCTATCAGACATTTCGGCCCGGGCAGGCGGACAAGGTCTTCAATTGCGCGCTTAGTGCCGGAAGCCTGAGTTCGCTCGGGTATACCAACCCGAACTGCGCCGACCCGAACTCCGATTCGGCCGCGGTTTTCCCATTGGGGCTTCTCATTCCCGGCGATAGCGGAGTGCCGAAGGGCCTCACGGCCAGCTACTACCACGCCTTTGCTCCGAGAATCGGGATTGCCTGGGATCCCCGCAAGGATGGCAAAATGACGGTCCGGGCGGGCTTTGGCATCTTCTACAATCCAGTGGAGCAGTTGGTTCTGGAGCAGTTCCAGGGCGAGCCTCCGTTCGGTGGCAGTTCCACCGTTGCCGAAGGTCTTTTCACCACGCCCTTCGTCAGTCAGACTCCTAATTCGACCACGGGAAACCTCGTCGTCGCTCCGAATCCGTTCAACGGCATTCTTACGCCGGCGCGCGGAAGCGGGGTTGACTGGTCCTCTTTCCGTCCTATCCTGCTGTATGGCGAGCTGCAACCCAATCTTCGATCTCAGTACACCGAGCAATACAATGTTGGAATCACCAGAGAAATCGCCAAAGACACGGTGCTGTCACTTGGGTATGTCGGGTCGCAAGGCCATCGATTGTTGGTGTCGCGCGATTTGAACTACGGCAATCCGCAGAGCTGTCTTGATCTCCTTGCGATGTCGAATACCTATGGCGACCCGAACCTTGCGTGCGGCCCCTTCTACGCCGACTCTTCCTTCTCCATTCCCACGCTGGAGAATGGTGTACCCACGGTCGCTCCGGCTGGAGGCTTGCACCTTCCATACGGCGTGAATGGTCCGCAAGTAATCCCCGCAGGTACGCAAATTCAGTCGGTCGCTCCCAACGGCATCACCCTGGTTGGCCTGCGGCGCTATTCTTCTCCGCGATGCGACCCATTGTCGGGAAACGGCTGCCCGTCCGACGGCATCGACGTGTTCTCCAGTATCTTTACGCAGGACACGACGGCTGCATCGAATTACAACTCGCTACAGGCCTCACTGGAGAAGCGGCTGAGCCACGGTCTGCAGTTCGAACTCGCCTACACCTGGAGCAAGTCGATTGACGGCGGATCGAGTTTCGAGAATACGATCAAGCCTACCTGCGACCGCTGCAACCGCACGCTGTCACTTTACGATGCGCGCCATCGTTTCGTTATCAGCTACCTTTGGGAGCCGCCGGTGCCCAAGTATCAGGGAGTGAAAGCGGCTGCGTTGAACGGTTGGGCATTTTCTGGAATTACCACCTTCCAAACCGGTTTCCCGGTCGCCATTCGCTCGCAGGCGGATGCCGAGCTGATGTACAGCTTCTTTTTTGAGCTGCCCGGCAAGCCGGATCTGATTGCTCCCTTCCAGACCTGGGATCCCCGCAGCCATGGGGGCTACGCCTTCAACCCGTCCTCGTTCGCATTACCCGATTACACGGCGCCAAACGCTACGCCGCAGTCGCTGCTCGGCAATGCTCCGCGTGCGATCTGCTGCGGGCCGGGGATTAACAACTTTGACTTCTCGGTGCAGAAGATATTTCGTGTCTCCGAGACGAAACACTTCGAATTACGTTCAGAGTTTTTTAACATCTTCAATCGCGCGCAGTTCCTAAATCCGGATGGAACTATCACTGATGGCACGGATTTCGGCCGCGTGAAGCACACGCGTGATCCCCGAAACATTCAATTTGCTGTAAAATTTGCATTCTAGACCCAAGTCCCGGGCGGCCTTCCGCTGTCCGGGCACAATAAATCTAATGGCCGCCACTACGGCCTGAGCATTCCTGGAGATTCCCGATGTACCCCGAATTGCAGAAGGAGCTCGAAACATTCGAGCGCCGCACGCCGAAATCCGCCGAGGCCCATAAGAAGAACCTGAAGCGTCTTCCGTTGGGCGTCGCCAGCAACTATCGCGCCTACGATCCCTATCCCATCTTCGTCAAAGAGGGCCAGGGATCCCACTTTCGCGATCTCGATGGCAACGATTACGTCGACCATAACCTCTGTTTCGGCGCGCTCATGGCCGGGCACTGCCATCCCGCGGTGATGAAGGCGGTCGGACAACGGCTCACAACCGGCACGATGTTCGGAATGCCGCACGACATGGAATGGCAGCTGGCCGAGGAGATTTGCAAGCGATTCCCGGTCGAAATGGTGCGCTTCGGTTCCAGCGGTACGGAAGCGACCATGCACGCGGTTCGTCTCGCCCGCGCTGCCACCGGACGCGACAAGATCGTGAAGTTTGAAGGCGGCTACCACGGGCTGCATGATTCTGCGCTCGTTAGCGTGAAACCGCATGCTCCGGAATTCGGCGATATCAAGAATCCTGTGTCGGTACCCGGTGGGCTGGGCGTGCCGAAGGCTTCGATTGCGAACGTCGTCATCGCGACGTTCAACGACCTTGGGACGGTGGAGCGGCGGTTCCAAGAGAATCCCGGACAAATCGCGGCGATTATCCTCGAGCCGATCCTGATGAACGTGGGGCTGTGCATGCCACAACCCGGATTCCTCGAAGGGCTGCGCGAGATTGCCACGAAGAACGGAGCGCTGCTGATCTTCGACGAAGTGAAGACCGGGGCGAAGCTTGGCTGGGGCGGTGCGTCGGAATATTACGGCGTGACGCCCGACATGATCTGCCTGGCGAAATCGATCGGCGGCGGATTCCCGCTGGCTGCCTTTGGCACGCACAAATCGGTTATGGACTTGATCTCAGAGCACAAGGTTTTTCACGGCGGCACTTACAACACGAACCCGGTCTCGATGGCCGCCGGGCTCGCAACCTTCGCCGAAGTTCTCACTCGCGAGAACTACGCACACGTCGAGAAGCTCAGCAGGAAGTTGGTCGACGGTTATCGCAAGATCATCGCGAAGGTGGGACTGCAGGCTTACATCGCGCAGGCGGGCGCGAATGGTGCATTGATGTTCTATCCGCAGGAGATTCGCAATTACCGCGATTGGCTGGCCGTGGACGTCGATCTGTGGCGCCACTACTGGTTCGGCATGGTCAACCGTGGGGTGATGGCCCAACCCTACTGGCAGGACGAGCAGTGGACGATGTCGGTACAGCACACGGAAGCGGACATCGACAAACACATCGCGGCCTTTGATGACATCGCGGCCTCACTAGCGAAAGCTCAACAGGAACGTCTGGATAAAGCTCCGGCTTTGGCTGCGCACTGAGGCAGACCGTGTGAGGCGGGCACGAGTTCCCGCCTCACAGGTTTCAAGGTGGCAAGGCTTCGAAGATCATCGAAGTGGGCCGTGTGAACTGTGTTCGCGCTTTCCTTGACGCTGTGAAATCGTGCAAACTCTGAAACCGTCACCAGGAGTGACTTTTGCCCGATCCAAACCACGAGTCTGAACAGCCTCATCTGAAGCGGGTCCTGGGGCGCTGGGACCTGGTTCTGTTATTCGTGGTCGCTGTTTTTAATCTCAACGTTGTTCCTTCGATTGCCGCCAATGGCGGGGTCACGATCTGGCTGTGGTTGATCTCCCTGCTGCTGTTCTTCTGGCCCCAGGGAATCGCTGTGATCGAACTCGCGCAGCGTTACCCGGGGGAAGGCGGCGTGTACCTGTGGGCGAAGGAAGTTTTCGGTGACTTTCACGGATTTCTTTCCGGATGGTGCTACTGGACGAACAACATGTTGTACGTGCCGACGGTGATGCTGTACTTCGTCGGCGTATCGGTGTTTGCGTTGGGCCCGGGACACGCCGGCCTGGCGGACAGCAAGAATTTCGCCATGGTGACGTCGCTCGTGCTCCTGGCGCTGTTGACGGTATTGAACATCGTTGGTCTGGGCGTAGGGAAATGGTTGAATAACGTCGGGGCTATCGGCACTTTCGTCGCCGCCGCTGTTCTGATCGGCCTTGGTCTGACCATCTATTTCCGTTTCGGGACGACGGTGACGGCGGGCGACTTCCGCATTCCGGCGGACCCGCGTTTCGTCCTGAATTCCTTTGGCGTGATCTGCTTTGGGCTGGTCGGTCTCGAACTGGCCTCCATCATGGGGGACGAAATTCGCGATCCGCAGCGGACGCTCCCTGGGGCTGTTGCCTGGGGTGGAGTGGTGTCGGGCGCTCTGTATATCGGAGCGACACTCACGTTGTTGATCGCCGTGCGCCGCGAGGAGATCAGCGTGCTGCAGGGCATTGTGCAGGCCGTGAGCCACATGGCGTTGAGAGTCGGCGTGGGCTGGATCATCGCGCCGTTCGCCGTCATGCTGAGTCTGTCGATCGCGGGCATCGGTTCGGCGTGGATGGGCGGCTCGGCGCGCATTCCATTTGTGGCGGGGCTTGATTCCTACATGCCCTCATGGCTGGGGAAGATTCATCCGAAGTACGCGACGCCGTACGCGGCATTGATCGTGCAAGCGCTTGTTTCGCTCGTCCTGGTGGTCGTCAACTTCTATGCCTCGGGCGGTGTGCAGGAAGCTTTCCAGAAGATGTTGTCCCTGGCGGTGGTTCTGCAGTTGGTCCCGTTCCTTTACGTGTTCGCGGCCCTACTAAAGTTTGCCGCGCGCCGGTCGCTCGCGGGCGGCCGCTATCGCCGGGGAACTCTGTTGTTCGCGGGCAGTGCGGGTTTTGTGACCACGGTTCTCGGGATTGCCCTAGCTTTCTTTCCGGCCAAGCAGATCACATCGGTGTGGAAGTACGAAGTCACAATGATCGGCATTACGTTGGCGTTTCTCTTACTGGCCGTGTTCTTCTTTTTCGTCTATGGCCGTCTGAAAACGCGCGCGACCGTTGCTCTGGGGCCGGGAGGCGTGCCCGCGCCAGCCGAGCGCAGCTCGGCTCCGTAATATCTGCAGGAGGTCTTATGCCTGGTGGAGTCAAAACCGACGTCCGCACGTACCAGATGTACATCAACGGGGAATGGGTCGACAGCAAGTCAGCTAAAACATTCCCGGTCTACGATCCGGCTTCGGAAGAAATCATCGCTCAGGTTCCCGACGCCAACGCTGACGATGTGAATCTTGCTGTTGCCGCGGCCAAGGCGGCGTTTGAAGAGGGACCGTGGGCGAGTACGACGGCGCAGGAACGCGGTCGCGTCCTCTTCCGCTTATCCGAAAAGATTCGCCAGAACCTGCCCCTCCTGGCGGAACTCGAATGCCGCAACACCGGCAAGCCGATCGTCGAGGCTGAGTACGATATCAACGACACGGCGACCTGTTTCGAGTACTACGGAGGACTGGCTACAAAAATCCTGGGCTTCGTAAACCCGGTTCCCGACAACGCCGTTAGCCTAACGCTGAAAGAGCCGATCGGCGTAACGGGGCAGATCATTCCCTGGAACTATCCACTGCTCATGGCCGCGTGGAAACTGGCGCCGGCGCTGGCCGCGGGCTGCACCTGCGTGCTGAAGCCGGCGGAGCAAACGCCGCTGACGGCGCTTGAGTTTGCCAAGTGGTTTGCTGAAGTTGGTCTTCCGCCCGGTGTGGTCAACATCATCACTGGATTTGGCGAGAGCGCTGGGGCGCCGCTGGTGCAGCATGCGGACGTGAATAAGATCGCATTCACCGGAAGTGCGGCCGTGGGCAAGATCATCGTGAAGCAGGCAGCCGATACGGTGAAGCGAGTGACTCTCGAACTGGGTGGCAAGTCTCCCAACATCTTTTTTGCGGACGCAGATTTCGAAGCGGCCATTGATGGGGCTCTGTTCGGCGTCTTTATCAATCAGGGAGAGGTTTGCTCTGCCGGAAGCCGCATCCTGGTGCAGAAGCCGATCTACAAGAAGTTTGTCGATGCGATGGCTGAGAAAGCCAAGAAGGTCAAGCTCGGTGCCCCGCTGGACCGCGATACGAAGATGGGGCCATTGGTGAGCAAGGACCAGTACGATCGTGTTCGCTCCTACCAGGAAATCGGCAAGAAAGAAGCCAAGCTAGCGTTTGGCGGTGGGCGCTCCGAGCAATTTGCCAAGGGTTACTACGTGCAGCCGACGATTTTCTACGACGTCGACAACAGCGCGCGAATTGCGCGCGAAGAAATCTTTGGTCCGGTAGCGGCGGTCATCCCCTTTGAAGACGAGAAAGATGCGGTCACAATCGCGAACGATTCTCCTTATGGGCTTGCGGCAGCGGTCTGGACGCGTGACATCTTTAAGGCCTTTCGTGCGGTGAAATCACTGCGTGCCGGCATCGTTTGGGTCAATCACATGCAGCCGACGTATGTAGAAGCACCATGGGGCGGCTACAAACAATCGGGTTTTGGCCGCGAACTCGGGCCTTGGGGTATCGAGGAGTACCTCGAAACCAAGCAGGTGCACATCAATCTCAACGAAGCTCCAATCGGGTGGTACTGAGATGGCGACGATTCAACTGAAGACTCAGATTCCGGGACCGAAGTCGCGGGCTCTCGCAGAGCGCCGTTCTGCGGCAGTGCCGCGCGGGCTTTCCCAGGCGACGCCGCTTTACGTCGCGCGGGCAGAGGGAGCCGTTCTCGAAGACGTCGATGGCAATCACTTCGTCGATTTTGCGGGAGGAATCGGCTGTCAGAACACCGGGCATCGTTCCCCTGGGGTGGTCAGCGCGATCCAGCGGCAGCTCGACAAGTTCCTGCACGTGTGTGTGCAGGTCACCGGGTACGAGAGCTACGTGCGTCTCGCCGAGCGTTTGAATCAGGCGACGCCGGGCAACTTCCCGAAGAAGACGCTTTTCGTAAACACCGGCGCCGAAGCCGTGGAGAATGCCGTGAAGATCGCGCGTGCGGCCACAGGTCGTCCGGGCCTCATCGCGTTTGAAGACGCCTTCCACGGCCGCACCATGATGGCCTTGTCCCTCACCAGCAAGACGCATCCTTACAAGGCCGGATTTCAGCCTTTTCCGGGCGAGGTCTACCGGATTCCGTACGCCTACTGCTACCGCTGTTCGTACTCGTTGCAGTACCCGTCGTGCGATCTGTTCTGCGCGCGCCATTTGCAAGATACATTCAAGCGGGTGGTGGCGCACGAGGGTGTCGCGGCCGTGATTGCCGAGCCGGTGTTGGGGGAAGGTGGATTCGTCGCGCCTCCGCAGGACTTTTTCCGCATCTTGATCGAGATCTGCCGCAAGCACGGTGTGCTGTTCATCGCAGACGAAGTGCAGAGCGGGTTCGGCCGCACGGGGGCGCTTTTTGCCAGCGAGCGCTACGGAATCGAGCCGGACATTGTGGTTACGGCTAAGTCGCTGGGGGGCGGCCTGCCGCTCGGGGCGGTCACAGGACGCGCCGAGATCATGGATGCTCCCGGCCCGGGTGGACTGGGCGGAACCTTTGCGGGCAATCCGGCCGCGTGCGAAGCGGCGTTGGCGGTGCTTGACCTGTTCGAGCAGCAGGACTTGAATTCGCGCGCCAACGAACTTGGCGATCACTTCCAGAAGCGGGCACGCGAGTGGCAAAAGCGCTGGCCGATGATTGGCGACGTGCGCGGGCTCGGCGCGATGCAGGCGATCGAACTGGTGCAGTCGCAGGGCAGGCGCGAGCCCGCGGCGGAAGAAACCAAGCAGGTCACGCAATACTGCTACGAGCACGGCTTGATCACGATCTCGGCCGGCTCTTACGGCAATGTCATCCGGCTGCTCATGCCGCTGGTCATTACGGACGCTCAGTTGGACGAAGGGCTGGATGTTTTGGAGGGTGGGTTGAAGGCGGTTTACGAAAGAAAGCACGAAGCGGCCGCGCAGCCGGTGTAAGCTAAAGGACAACCGAATGGAGTGACAAACTTCGTTCTGCCCGTCCCGATTTACATTCTTTATGATTGGTGAGGCAGGTTTGCCATGAGTACCGCTGTCATTACTGAGACGAAAATCC